>Ga0070740_10004141_pt1 | contig 14562 bp, 16 predicted proteins | sample Coa_R2_FD_67286 | JGI IMG/M metagenome (GOLD analysis project Ga0070740, IMG submission 67286) | Surface soil microbial communities from Centralia Pennsylvania, which are recovering from an underground coalmine fire - Coalmine... | ecosystem: Environmental > Terrestrial > Soil > Unclassified ... | reverse complement strand
GCGGCGGTGCGACCCGGATCGCGGAGAAGCGCACCATCCTCGAGATGGACGCGCTGCGCCCGCACGGCAAGCTGTCGATCATCGTGTAGCGATGACCTGCGCGCGAAGTTTGCACGTGTGAGGGCGAAACGGCTTTGACATACGACGCGGTGTGCTGACATGAGGATCACCGGCATTCGCGAGAGGACCGTGTCGGTCGCCGGCGCGGTGCGCAACGCGGCCATCGGATTCGCGGGGATGACCGCCAGCGCGCTCGTCATCGCCACCGATGCGCGGCGCGGCGGCAAGCCGGTGTTCGGCATCGCCTTCGATTCCATCGGGCGTTACAGCCACGGCGGATTGCTGCGCGAGCGCTTCATTCCGCGCCTGCTCGCGGCCGCGCCCGACGCCTATTGCGACGCGACGGGCCGGGGCGTCGATCCGCTTCGGGCGTTCGACCTCGTCATGCGCGACGAGAAGCCCGGCGGCCACGGCGAGCGGCCGGGCGCCGTCGGGCTGATCGACGCGGCGCTCTGGGACCTCGCGGCGAAGCTCGAGGACAAGCCGCTGTGGGCCGTCCTTGCCGCGCGGTTCGGCACCGCGGCGCCGGACGCGCCGGTCGCGGTCTATGCGAGCGGCGGCCACTACCGCGAAGGCGACGACCTCGCGCAATTGCGCACCGAGATCGAGCGCCATGTCGCCGCGGGTTACACGCGCGTCAAGATCAAGGTCGGCGGCGCGCCGCTCGCGCACGATCTCCGGCGGATCGAAACGGCACTCGACGCGCTGCGGGCGGACGGTTCGCTCGCGGTCGATTGCAACGCCGCCCTGCCGCGCGAGCGCGCGCTTGCCTTCGTCGATGCGCTTGCCGCTTACCCTCTCGCCTGGATCGAGGAGCCCGCCGATCCGCTCGACTTCGCGCTGCTGGCGGAGGTGGCGGCGCGATGTGCGCTGCCGCTCGGGATCGGCGAAAATTTGTTCTCGGCGGCGGACGTTCTCAATCTTTTGCGCTATGGCGGCCTGCGCCCGGACCGCGACATCCTGCAGATGGACATATCGCTGAGCTACGGGCTGACCGAATATCTCAAGATCCTCGGCACGCTCGAAGCGCACGGCTGGTCGCGCCGGCAATGCGTGCCGCATGCCGGCCATCTCTTCGCCTTCAACGTCGTCGCGGGGCTTGGGCTCGGCGGCCACGAGACGGCACCCAGCGGCGTATTCGCGCCGCGCCTCCCGGTCGAACGCGGCATGATGCGGCCGGACGATGCGCCCGGCGTCGGCTTCGAGCATGCGGCCGAATTTCAGGAGGTATTCGGCGAACTCGTTGCCTGACGGCCGCCGCGCCGTCGCCGGGGCCTATTGCAGCCGTCGGCCGAACAGCCACGCCGCAGCAGCGAGCGTGAAGGCGGCGATCAATGCCATGGGCCAGAGATCGTGCGCGACGTCGCCCAATGGCATGGCCTTCAGGAACAGTCCGCGCGCGATGATGGTGAAGTAGCGCATCGGGTCGAGCAGGGTGAGCGGCTGCAGCCAATCGGGCATGTTCTCGAGCGGCGTGATGAACCCGGACAGCAGCACCGCGGGCGCGAAAAAGGTGAAGGCGCCGAGGATCGCCTGCTGCTGCGTCGAGACGAGGGACGAGATGAAGAGTCCGACGCCGATCACCGCCAGGAGATAGGTCGTCATGCCCGCATAGAGCAGGGCCACGCTGCCGACGAAGGGAACGCCGAGGCCGAACACGGCGATCGCGAGGATCGCGCTCGCCTCGCCGATGCCGATCAGGAAGGCCGGCACCGCCTTGCCGATCAGGATCTCCACCGGCTGCAGCGGCGAAACCAGAAGCTGCTCGAACGTGCCGAGTTCGCGCTCGCGCGCCACCGAGAGCGCGGTCACTACCATGCCGAGCAGCATCGTCAGCGCGCCGATGAGTGCCGGCACAGTGCCCCAGCGGGCCGTGAGGTTGGGGTTGAACCAGGCCCGCGAGACCAGGACGGTCGATGGCGGCGGGCGGTTGCCTTGTGCGCGCAGGTCCTGGTTGAACCGGTCGATGATCCGCTCGGCATAGCCTTCGACGATCTGCGCCGCGTTGGAGCGGCGCCCGTCGAGCAGCAGCCCCACCCGGGCGGGCGTGCCGGCAGCGAGGTCGCGCGAGAAATCCGCGCCGATCTCGAGCACCAGGATCGCATCTCCCGCGTCGAGCGCCGCCCGCGCCGCCGCCTCGCCCGCGACCGGCGTCACCGCGGCGAAATAGGGCGCGCCCGAGAACCGCGCAATGAGGGCGCGGGAGGGTTCGCCGAGGTCGCGGTTGAGCACGGCCATGCGAATGACCGTCACGTCCTGCGTCATCGCGAAGGCGAAGATCACGAGCTGCACGATCGGCGGCACGATCAGGATCATGCGGCTGCGCGGGTCGCGCCAAACCGCCAGGAGCTCCTTGATGATGAGAAAGGCGATGCGGCGCAGCATGGGATCAATCGAGCCTCAGCCGCGTGATGCGCGCGACCGCGGCGAGCAGGATCGCCGCGATCGCGGCCATCGCCAGTCCGTTCGGGACCAGGACCGCGGGAATGTCGCCGGCCAGGAACAGCGTCTGCAGGCTCGGCACGAAATACCGCGCCGGCATCGCGTAGGTCAGGAGCCGGATCGGCAGGGGCATGCTCGCGATCTCGAACAAGAAGCCGGAAAGCATGATGGCCGGCAGGAATCCAGCGATGAGCGCCGCCTGGCTCGCGACGAACTGGTTGCGCGTCACCGTCGAGATGAGCAGGCCGAGCGACAGCATGCAGAGGAGGAACACGGCGGCGATCGCCGCGAGCGCGAGGAGCGATCCGCGAAACGGCACATCGAAGATGAGAACCGTCGCGCCGACCGAGAGTCCCATCGCGGCCATGCCGAGCAGGAAATAAGGGGTGAGCTTGCCGATCAGCAGCTCGAGCGTGCCGATCGGCGTCGACATCAGCGCCTCCATCGTGCCGCGCTCCCACTCGCGCGCGACGACCAGCGCCGTGAGCAGCAGGCCGATCAGCGTCATGTTGACGGCGACGAGCCCGGGCAGGAGGAATTCCGAGCTTTCGTGCGCCGGGTTGTACCAGAAGCGCGGAACCGGCACGACGCCAGCGCGGTCGGCGCCGGCGCCCTCGGCCTGCGTCTCGGCGAGCCACGTGCGCCACAGGCCCATCACGTAGTTCTGCACCAGGCTGGCCGTGTTGGGATCGCTGCCGTCGACGAGAACCTGGATCGGCGACTCCTCGCCGCCATCGGCGCGCCGCGCGAAGGCCGCAGGGAGCACGACGATCCCCTTGACGCGGCCGGAAACGAGATCTCCTTCGCAGGCGCGCCGGTCTCGGACCTCGCGCCTGGTGAAGAAGTGCGACCGGGCAAACGACGCCGTGAAGCTCGTCGCCATCGGCGTCGGCTGCTCGACGACCACGCAAACGGCGACGTTCCTGAGATCGAGCGACACGCCGAATCCGAACAGGAAGAGAAGAAGCAGGGGCAGGATGATTGCGATCACGATGGCGCTCGGATCGCGCAGGATCTGCAGCAGTTCCTTCCGCGCGAGCGCGAGGACGCGGCGTGCCCGGCCGGCGCCGGCCGCTTGCGCCGTATCAAGCCGCCGCATCGTGCGCATCGTGCTCCACCAGCGTGATGAATGCGTCCTCGAGCGTCGGCTGCGGCCGCTCCGGCGTGCGGGCGGAGGATTTGAGCTCATCGGGCGAGCCGGTGGCGATGATCCGGCCGCGATAGACCAACGCGATGCGGTCGCAATATTCCGCCTCGTCGAGAAAATGCGTCGTCACCATCACGGTGACGCCGCGTTCGACCATCGCATTGATGTCGCTCCAGAAACGTCGGCGCGTCAGGGGATCGACGCCGGAGGTCGGCTCGTCCAGGAACAGGACCGCGGGGTCATGCATGACGGCGCAGGCGAGGGCGAGCCGCTGCTTGAATCCGAGTGGCAGCTCCTGCGCCGTCGCGTCGATATAGGGCGCGAGCCCGAAGCGCTCGCGCGCCGCCGCGAGCGCGGTGCTGCGCTGCGTACCGGCGAGGCCATAGACGCCGGAGAAGAACTCCAGGTTCTGGCGCGCTGTCAAATCGCCGTAGAGCGAGAATTTCTGCGCCATGTAGCCGATGCGTCGGCGCGCCGCCGAACCGGCGCGGTAGAGATCGAGTCCCTCGACGAACGCCGCGCCGGCCGTGGGCCGGGTCAGGCCGCACATCATCTTGAACGTGGTGGATTTGCCCGCCCCGTTGGGGCCAAGCAGGCCGAACACCTCGCCGCGTCGGATCGCGAAGCTGACGCCCTCGACCGCGGTGAAGGCGCCGAACCGCTTGGTGAGTCCGCGCGCCTCGATCGTCACGGCCGCCGCCCAATGATGCGTCACGGATGGTTGGTCCGCGTCCGGCTCGCGCGCAGCGCCGCCGAGCTCGGCGATATAGGCGTCCTCGAAGCGCGGCGGGACCTGGCGTATCTCCGTGCCGGGGGCGAGCCCGAGCGTCGCCGCGGTGGGCGGGGGCGCGCCTTCCGCCATGACGATGTGAACGGCGCGTCCCTGCACCACGCCGTCGGTGATGTCGGGGCGTCGAGCCAGGCGCGCGAGGGTGGCGCGGCCGCCCGCCGCCTCCGCCGCGACGAGAAAGGCGCGGCCGGCGACGCGTTCGGTGAGCTTTGCCGGCGGCCCGGCATGCAGCAGCCGCCCCTCGTGCAGCAGCAGCACGTCGGCGCAGCGTTCGGCCTCGTCGAGGTAGGACGTGCTCCACAGCACGGCGATGTCATGCTCGACGAGCTCTTCGACCATGCGCCAAAGCTCGCGGCGCGAGATCGGGTCGACGCCGACGCTCGGCTCGTCGAGCAGCAGCACGTGCGGCGTGCGCACCAGCGCGCAGGCCAGGCCGAGCTTCTGCTTCATGCCGCCCGAGAGCCGTCCGGCGAGCCGGTCCTGGAAGCGCGCGAGGTCGGTGAAGGCGAGAAGCCGCGCGAAGCTCTCACGACGCTCCGCCCCGATGACGCCGCGGAGGTCGGCGTAAAGCTCGAGGTTTTCCCGGACCGACAGGTCCTCGTAGAGCCCGAACCGCTGCGGCATATAGGCGGCCAGCGCGTGGATCGCCGGCGCCTGCCGAACCGTATCGAGGCCGCAGACCGAGATGCGTCCGGCGTCCGGTACGAGCAGGCCGCAGACCAGGCGCAGCAGCGTCGACTTGCCGGCGCCGTCGGGCCCGACCAGCCCGGTGATGCGCGCGGGGGCGATCGCCGCGGTGACCGCATCGAGCGCCGTTGCCCGGCCGAACCGCTTGCTCACGCCGTCGATGGTGATGACCGGCGTCACGGCCGGCGTCCCGCGCCGTCTCCGAGCGTCACCGTGACCGGCATGCCCTGCCGCAGCGCCTCGTCCGGATCGGTGACGATCACGCGGAGGCGATAGACGAGATCGGTGCGCAGCTCACGGGTCTCCACCGCCTTCGGCGTGAACTCCGCGATCGGCGAGATGAAGCCGACAGTGCCGCGATAGGTCTTGCCGCCGGGCGTGTCGGTGGTCACCGTCGCGGCCATGCCCGGATGGATGCGGCCGAGGTCCGGCTCGCTGACATAGGCGCGCACCCAGAGCGGCCGGTCGAGCGTCAGAGTGAAGACCGTCTCCCCCGCATTGACGATGGCGCCGGGTTCGCGCACGCGCGTGGTGATGATGCCGGGCGAGGGCGCAACGAGATCCGCGTCGGCGAGGTTGCGCTCGGCGACCTGCGTGTTGGCGCGCTCGAGCGCGACCTCGGCGCGCGCGGCGGCAATGTCCTCCTGGCGCGGCCCGAGCTCCGCGAGGCGCAGGGCCTGCTGCGCGAAGGCGAGCTGCGCCTGTGACTGGCGCGCGGCGGCGGCCGAGGAATCGTAGGTTTGCCGCGAGGCTACCGACGCCTTGAGAAGCGCGGTCTGCCGGTCGAGCGTGATCCGGTTGATCTCGACGGCGCTGCGCGCGAGATCGACATTGGCGCGCGCCTGCGCGATTTCCTCGTGGCGGGAGCCGTTCTCGAGCTTCGCGAGATTGGCCTCCTGCGCCGCCTGCCGGGCGCGCGCGATGCGGAGATCGTCGTCGAAGTATCGCTTGTCGAGCGTCGCCACGACCTGACCCGCTTTGACCCGGTCGCCCTCGTCGACGGCCATGTCGGCGATGCGGCCGGCTTCCTTGAACGCAAGGTGGACCTGGCGGACATCGACATTGCCGTAGAGCACAACGGTACCGTCGTTCGCGCGCTGCCGCGGCACATAGACATAGGCGTAGAGCGCCCACCCGCCCGCGACGATGACGGCCAGAGCGACAGCGATGATGATGCGTCGCCTCATCGTTCCTCCTTTCGCGCGACCAGCCCGTCGAGCAGGATGGCAGTGTGCGTCTTGCAGAGCGACGCCACGTCGATCGGGGTATCGTCATGCTGCTCGAAGCTGTGCCGCCAGACGACCGCGATGAGCAGCGGGGCTATCACCGTGAAGAAGGCGGCCTTGGGATCCGTTCGCCGGAATTCGCCGCGCGCCATGCCGCGCCTCAGAATCCCGGTCACCAGCCGCCGCGCCCGGGCGATCACCTCGCGCAGATAGAACTGGGCGAGCTCCGGGAAATTGCCGGCTTCGGCGATCATAAGCTTCGGCAGAACCGCGAGATGCGGCGCCGCCACGAATTCGGGCCAGACGGAGATGAGGCGCTCGAGCTGGTGCGTGGGCGAGTCGCTGGCGCGGACCTTCGCCTCGAACGCGGCGATCCAAGGCACGAGGGCCTGCCGGACGACTTCCTTGAAGAGTGCCTCCTTGTTCGGAAAGTAGAGATAGAGCGTGCCCTTGGTGACACCCGCGCGCGCGGCGATCTCGTCGAGCGAGGCCGCCGCGAAGCCGCGCTCGGCGAAGCAGGCGAGCGCCGCGCGGGCGAGTTCGGCGGGCCGTGCCTCCTTGCGGCGCTGCCAGCGGGCCTGGGGCTGCGCGGTGCGGGCCATGGGTCATTAGTTACTGACTGGATAGTTATTTACGCCCAAGCGCGGGCAAAATCAAGCCCCGCGCCGCCAGACCCGGCGACCACAGCACCGTGAGCGGCATCCCGACGGTGACGCAAAGATAGAGAACGAGCAGCGCCGATGCGAGATAGACCCAAGGGCTGCGCCGGCGCGCCTGGAGATGCGCGCCTTTGCCGGTGATGCTCGCGCGCTCGCCGAGCCACCGGATGGCGAACTGATAGTGCCCCCGCCGTGCTCACCGCGCTGATCGCCGGCTTCATCCGGAGCCTCGAGCTGTTCGAGGTCGAACAGTTCCTCGGCACGCCGGTCGGCATCATGGTCTATGCCACGCGCATCTACGATCTGATCGCGACCGACCCGCCGGTCTATCCGGAAGCGATGGCGCTGAGCGTGCCATCCTGCTGATCGTCGCGCTGATCTACCAATTCTCCTGATAGCGGTCCGGGTAGGTCACGCTGCGCTTCGGCACGACGTAGTCGGGCACGGCGTCGACATGAACATCGATGCGCGTGCCACCCATTCGACCGCGTCCCGCCCCAGGGCCTCGGCGGCGCGCCGATCGTGCTCGAAGAAGCTCGGCCCGAGCTTGAGGTCGAGAAAGCCGTGCGGCGCGCCGCGCCGATAATTGGCCGCGACGGAGAATTCCAATCCGGCCTCGGGCGCCTTGTCGTCGAGTGTCGGACCGTATTTGATGCGCCGGTCGCGCGTGCGGTCGAGAGCCTCAGCGACCGAGCTGTGCGTGCTGGCGAAATGGTAGTCGTCGCCGGCGAAATTCTCGGCCAGCAGCTTCCAGTTGACGGGCATCACGTATTTCTGCGCGCCCGGCAGGATCTCGAGCCCGCCCATCTCCTCGCGCAGCAGAAAGTTCTCGAGATACCATTTCGCGTCGCCGAGATAATCATCGAGCGGCGGCGCTCCTTCGTCCCAGCATGCGAAGATGAGGCCGCCCAGCAGCGCGACGCGCGGCACCTCGACCAACCCCCACTTGTCGAGTTCGAGCTCGCCGAGATAGGCGTCGCGCAGATTCGGAACGCCGGTCAGCCGGCCATCCACATGGGTCCAGCCGTGATAGGCGCAGGCGAAGGACCGCGCGTTCCCTTCCTCATAGACACAGATCTCGTTGCCGCGGTGCCGGCATTTGTTGAGCCAGATGCGGATCCGCCCATCGCCATCGCGCTGCACGATGACGGAATCGACGCCCATCAGGCTCAAGTAGTAATCGTGGCGCGCGGGAATCAACGAGTCGTGGCCGACGAACAGCCAGCAGCGCGCGAAGATGCGCGTCAGTTCCTGCTCGTGGACCTTGAAAGAGAAGATGTCGTTGCCGATCAGCCCGTGCCGCCATTTGACGGGTTCGATCGGCAGGTCCATCGCGGTCGACCTCTGCCGTCACTCGGGCGTCAATCTAGCTTTCGCGAACGGCGAAGGGAATTCCGTCAGCGCGATGCGTGCGGTGCCGATCGGGCCTCAGGGCGACGGACGATGCCCGGCACGCCACTCTTCGACGGCGCGGAGCGTGTTCGTCACGTGCTGGTCGGGGCTCAGGTCGGTGAAGGAATAGACGATGTGTCCGTCCGGCGCAATCACGTACGAGGTGCGGCTGGCATAGGGGAGGGGCGGCACGAGCATGGCGCGGTAGGATTTCGCCACCCTCAGGTCGGTGTCCGCGGCGACCGGAAACTTGCTCTGGCATTCGCTGACCGAGAAACGGTTCAGCGTCTCGATCTTGTCATGCGACACGCCGATCACGGTCGCGCCCAGCGCCTTGAAGCGGTCGGTCGCCTCGGCGAAATCGTGCGCCTCGATGGTGCACCCATGCGTGAAGGCCGCGGGATAGAAATACAGCACGACCGGACCGCCCTTCAGCGCATCGGCGAGGCTGAACGTGAACTCCTTGCCGCCGAGCGACGCTCGCAGCGTGAAGAGCGGCGCGGTGGCACCCACGGTGAGCGCGGCATGGGCCGGCAGCGCCAGCGCCAGGAGGCTCGATGCAAGCGAGAGAATGCCAAAGCGCGCCATGTCCGGATCGGTCCCTCTAAGGCCTGACGGGAAGAAACCGCGTGGTGAAGAGCTGATCGTCGGCCGGCTTCTCGTTGAGCGTTCCCATCTCGACGAACGACGTCTTGAGCGCCTCGACCGCGGCAGGATCGAAACGTCCATCGTCGGAGAACATCGAGATCTCGTCGTCATAGACGCGGTCCGCCACGGCGGGGCTCAAGTGGATGACGCGCTCGGCGGCCGCCGACATCTTCGCCTTGTCATGCTTGGCGAGCGCGATCGACGCAAAGAATGCCTTGAGGAAGCGGTCGATCAGGGCGGGATCGTCGGCCAGGATCCGCTTCCGCGCGAACACCACATGGGTGATGAAATGCGGCGCGAATCGGTCCATCGCGACCAGCACCCGCCCCTGGTGCTCGGCCTCGAGCTGGAATCCCGCCTCGGTCGCCAGCATCACCGCGTCCACCTCTCCAGTCTTGAGCGCGGCGACGCTCGCGTTGATCGCGCCGAGCGGCACGGGGATCACGCCGTTGGGGCCCCATCCCTCCTTGATCGACACCTGCTTGACGAGCCAGTCGCTGAGGGATCCGACGGTCGAGACCGACACCCGCTTGCCCTTGATGTCGGTGACGGACCGGATCGGCGAGTCGTAGCGGACAGACAGCGAGATGTTGCGCGGCGCGCCGGCGAAGGCGGCCACGCCGATCACCGGCGAGCCCTTGGCCGCGAACGCGAGCCCCGGCCCGCTGCCCAGGCCGAAATCGATGCTGTTCGCCGCGAAGGCCTGCTGCACCTTCGCGTCGCCGGCGAGATCGACGATGTCGAGGTCGATGCCGTACTTGGCGAAGAGGCCGGCCTCGCGCCCGACGTCGGCGACGAGGAAGGTCCAGGCGCCGCGCTGCGCCTTGCCGAGCCGGACCGTGTCGGCAGCGGCGGCGCGGGACATGCCCGCGGCCGCAAGCGCGGCGGCGAACGCCGCGCCCGCGATCCACGTGGCGAGGCGGGCCATGCTAGGCGTGGCCGAGCTTTTCCTTCACGTGCGGCCGCTCGAGCCTCAATCCCTTGGTCGAGAGATCGACCTTGTTGCCGTCGACATCGATCATGTAGTCCTCGACATAGGGCCGGTCGGGATTGGCGAGATGCGGCTCGACGCCAAACCCGCGCATCTTGGCATAGACGCCGGCCTTCTCCTCCGGCTCCAGCGTGAAGCCGAAATGGTCGATGCCGGTCTCGCCGCTCTTCTTGTGGATGAGTGCGACCTCGAGATAGCCATCCGTGATGAAGATCGCGCGCGCGGTGCCGGGGACCTCGGCGTAATCCTGGCGGACCGTCATGCCGAAGCATTCGCAGTAGAATTTCGCCATCCTGTCGGGATCGCTCGTATGGAAGGCAATGTGACGGATCTTCGCCATGGCTGGCCTGCTCCTCGTCTGGGCGCGCGTCGATGCGGCCGGACCAGGATAATGACGCGCCGAGCGCGCTTCAACGCTGCAGGCCGGGCGGGGGCCGGCCAATCGGTCCGGGACCGCCCCGCGCCGCTCAGGGCAAGAATTGCTCGGTGAATAGCTTGCCGTCGGGGGGCAGGCTCTTCGCCTCGCCGGTGGCGATGATCGCCTCTTTCACCGCCGCGACCGCCTTCGGGTCGAAATGCCCGTCGGTGAAGTACATCGGCATCTCGATGTCATAGACCTTCTCGGCGACGTCGGGCGAAAGCTGCGTCACGCTGCGCGACAGGCGGATCGCTTCGGCCTTGTTCGCCTTCATGTAGGCGACCGTCTCGAACCATCCGGCGAGGAACCGGCGCAGCGCGTCGGGATGCTTCGCTATCAGGTTGTCGGTCGCGGAGATCATGTGGGTGAGGAACGGCGAGACGTCGGCAAAGGTGGTGATGACGCGGGCCTTGCCGGCCTTCTCCATCATCAATCCGCCTTCGAGCGAGCCGACCATCGCGTCGATGCCGCCCGAGACCAGCGCGGCCACGCTTGCCTGGCCGCTGCCGGTTTCGGCGAATACCAGCCCGTCGGTGCCCCACCCTTGGCGTAGCGACAATTGCTGTCCGAGCCACCAGGTCAGCGACACGAGACTGCTCACCCCGACGCGCTTGCCCTTGAGGTCGGCGAGCGTCTTGATCGGCCCGTCGGCCCGCACGACCACGGCGATGTTGAGCGGAGCGCCGGCCATCGCGGCGACGCCCTTCTCGGGCGCGCCCTTGGCGATGAAGGCGAAATCCGTGCCCGCGCCCAGCGCCACGTCGATGCTGTCGGAGATCATGCCGCTATGCAGCTTGGCGCTGCCGGAGAGCGTGATCGTGTCGATATCGATGTCGTGTCGCTTGAAGATGCCGGAATCGATTCCGACCTGGAGGATGGCGAAGTCGAAGCCCGTGGCAAACGGCTTTCCAACGCGCAGCTTGTCCGCCGCGCGCGCCGGCGCGCCGAGCGCAAGGCACGCGCAAACCGCGGCGATGACCGCCCAACCGGAGCGCAGCATCATGGCTTCGCCGCACCCGCCGGCAGCACGCCCTCTTCCATGCGCAGGCCGGTGGTGGAGAGGTCGAAGCGATTGCCGTCGCAATCGAACGCCGCATCCTCGACGTAGGGTCGGTTGGGCGGCGCCTTGCGGAACTTGCTCCCGCGCTCGGCGAGGCGCTGGTAGATGACCGGCTTCTCGCCCGGGCTCAGGGTGAACCCGAAATGGTTGAGGCCACGCGGCGCGTCCGGCCGTCCGGGCCGGATCAGCGCGATGTCGAGATAGCCATCGGTGATCCAGACGGCGCTGCTCTCGTCGGTCGCGGGATCGATCGCGGGATTGTCGAGCTTGCGTGTCATGCCGAACACGCCGACGTAGAAATCCGCGAGCTTTTCCGGATCGTCGGTGAAGAACGCGAGGTGCCGGATCGTGGCCATGGTGCTTTCCCTCCTGCGGGCCAAAAGGTAACGAGCACGCCGTCAGCGCGCAACGCGATTCAGCATGGACGCGATGTCGCCGGCAAGGAACCGCCGCAAATTCTCGTTGAACACCGCGGCCGCGCGCGCGGGATACTCGTCGTACATCGCCGCGACATGCGGCGTTATGAGGATGTTCCGCGCGCGCCACAGCGGATCCTCGGGCGGCAGCGGCTCGGTCGCGGCCACGTCGAGCGCCGCCCCGCCGAGATGGCCGCTGTTGAGCGCGCGGATCAGGGCGGGCTCGTCGACGATCCTGCCGCGCGCGAGATTGACCAGGAAGGCGCCGGGCTTCATCGCCGCGAGCGCCGCGGCGTCGATGATCCCGTGCGTCGCCTTGCTATAGGGCGTGAGGACCACGAGATGGTCGAGATCGCCGAGCGCGGCGGGGAGCGGATCGCGGCGGCGCACCTCGTCGAAGCCCGGCACCTCGCGCGGCGTGCCGGTAATCCCGACGACCCGCATGCCGAACGCCTTGCAGCGCGGCGCAAGCCCCTCGGCGATGAGGCCCATGCCGAGGATGCCGACAGTCTTGCCCTCGAGCAATGACGACGACCAGCGGCCCCAGACGTGGCGCTCCATCTCGCCCACCGCATGGCGAAATCTTCGGGCGAGGGCGAGCATGGCGAGGAACGCGGCCTCCGACACCGAAGACGCGTGGATGCCCGGCGTGTTCGTCACCAGCACGTCGGGGCGCAAAGTGCGGCGCAGCATCACGCCGTCGACGCCCGTGCTGAAGAGATGGATCCATTTCAGGTTCGTCGCCTGCGCCAGCGCCTCGTCGCTCAGGTACCCGCCGAAGCTCGCCAGCACGTCGGCGGCGCCGAGATAGGGCGCCGCCTTGGCGATATGGTCCACCATGTCGATCGTCTGGTCGGGAAAGGCGGGGGCGATGGCGTCGTAATAGGGCCGCGCGAGATGCTCCGCCAGGCGCAGGACGATGAGAATCTTCATGGGTGCAGGGCGCGCGCCGCTCAGAGCTCGACGATCGCCTGCGGCGTCTTGTGCAGCCGCTCGGCGCCGTCCGGGCCGATCAAGAAATTGTCGCAGATCGTCACGAACATGCGCGGCGTGACGTAGCCGGGATGGCAGCCGATATTCATGCCGGCCGCGATCGTCATCGTCTCGTCGTGGCGGATCAGCGGCCGCTCGACATTGTCATAGCCCTGCCCGTGGCAATGCAGCCGGTCCTCTTCCGGCAGGCCGCGCCGGCACATGTAGGCCTGGTATTCGGCAAAGGCCTCGGCGCAGGACACGCCCGGCCGCAGCAGCGACATGGTATAGGCCTGCGCCTCGACCATCTGGCCGAACGCGTCGACGAGCTCCTGCGGCGCCTTGCCGAGGACGAAGATGCGGCCGACATGCACGAAATAGCCGCCCGGCCCGGTATTCTCCGCCTGCCAGAAATAAACGTCGCCCTCGCGCATCTGCCGCGCCATCTGGGTCCGCTGGCGGAATAGCGCCGGCTCGTCTGGCGCACCCGAGCCCGCGAGGATGTAGCCGGTCTCGCTGCCGAGGAGCTGGCTCATATAATGCGAATAGGCGGCGACCTCGAAATCCTTCATGCCCGGCCTGATGTGCGCGCGGGTGCGCTCGAACACCTCGTCCTGCATCTCGGCGGCGCGGCGGATCCAGGTGATCTCCTCCGCGCTCTTGACCGCCTTTATCGGATCGATGAGATCGCCCGCCTCGATCAGCGCCACGTTCGGCAGGCGCCGCTCGATCCCCTTGAGCACGGCATAGTACGCGCCGTCATGGCCGATGATGCCGACGCGGCGATAGCCGCTCTTCGCGATCTCCCGCGCGACGAGCTCGGCCTCGAACTCGGCGGTGTAGGAGATGGCGGGAAACGCGGGCGTGGTGAGCCGCCGCCCGATGCCGGCGAAGGCCGGGTCGCGGCCGTCGAGCTTGGCATCGCCGCCGAAGCCGCCATGCATGACGAGCGTCATGAGCTCGTCCTTGGGGAAGATCACCGTGAGCGCGTGATTGCCGATCGGCGAGCTGCCGGTGAACCAGCGGAAATAGCCGCCGATCCCCACCGTGTTCGCCGAGCCCTGCACGATGATGGCGTCGAGCGATTTCTCGGGCATGCGGTCGCGCACCGCCTTCCAGCGCCGCTCGAGCTCGGTGCGCGCCACCGGGCTGCAGATGCGTTCGGCCAAGCTCGTCATTCTTCGCTCCAGCGCGATTCGTTCGTGATGCATGAGCACCTTCACTTTATCGCAAGCGCGCCGCGCCGACTACCGCACTGCGCAGTCGCGAAGGATCTCCCGCTTGAACGCGAGCCCGTGGCCCGGGCGCGAAGGCGCCGTGGGATAGCCCATTCCAACGATCCCGCCGGCGGTCTCGACCTCCAGCACCAGGAAGTTGCGCGCCTTGCCGAACGCATGGCCTCTGAGCCAAGGACCGGCCGGCCACGGCACGCGCAGGATCGTGATGCGGATGCCGGCGATGGTCGTGTCGGTCATGGGGCGGGCCTCGTCGCAGGCAGTCTGGCGCGCCCCGTCGCAGGCGCCGATCCCCACGCGCGGGTAACGTCAAAAGGTTTGTGTCAGCGGGAGAGGGGTGCCGACGCCCTGGTTATGGTTTTCGTGGCTGAAGACGGCGAACAAGATTCGGTCCATCGAGGTTCGGTCGGAAAAGACTC
>Ga0070740_10004140_pt1 | contig 14567 bp, 14 predicted proteins | sample Coa_R2_FD_67286 | JGI IMG/M metagenome (GOLD analysis project Ga0070740, IMG submission 67286) | Surface soil microbial communities from Centralia Pennsylvania, which are recovering from an underground coalmine fire - Coalmine... | ecosystem: Environmental > Terrestrial > Soil > Unclassified ... | reverse complement strand
GTCAACCCGCCGCCAGGGCCGAGAGGGTCGCGGCGGCGAGCACGACGACCTGGACGCTGAAGATGGTGATGTTGACGTCCCAGGCCTTGGCGATGATCGGAAGCGGCGCCTTGAACGGCAGGTAGCCGTTGTCGTCATAGGCGCCGCCGCCATAGAGCGGCATGGCGAGGACCGCGGCGAAGAAGGCGGCGTAGACGATCGCGGCCATCAGCAAGGCGAGATAAAGCCGTTCGACCGCAAGCGGCCCCGGCCACCAGATCAGCGCCAGCGCCAGCAGGCCGAAGCCGACATAGCTCGAGATCTGCCAGACGACGTGGAAGCGGGCATGCGGCGTCCATCGCGGATTGGTCGCGTGCGTCCGGTTGAAGTCCGCGATCACGGTGGCGAAGCCATAGCCGAGCGTCGCCAGCGTGAGCAGGATGCGAGCAAGCAGCGCGAAATCGATCGGCATCGGGTGTCCCTCCCCAAGGAAGGCGATGTTACAACGACGGTCCCCGCCTCGCAGCAGCTTTCCCGCCCGGCGCGGCCTTGCAACCTGCGAGGGCAGGCGCGGTCTGTGCGGCCGGCCGGCCGCGGAAAATCGCCGCGACGTCGTGATAAGCCGCTGATTACCAATTGAAATCGCGGATGTTGACAGCGGCGGCACGCATGTTGCCGGATCGGGAGAAACTGCCCATGCTCGGCTTCGCATCCGGTCCCGTGCCATGCGCCAGTATCTCGAGCTGATGGAACGCATCCTGCGCGACGGTGTGGTCAAGAAGGACCGTACCGGCGTCGGCACCTTGTCGGTCTTCGGCCATCAGATGCGGTTCGCGCTCGAGGCGGGTTTTCCCCTGCTCACCACCAAGAAGCTGCACGTGAAGTCGATCATTCACGAGCTTCTCTGGTTTCTCGCCGGCGACACCAACATCAAATATCTCAACGACCACGGCGTGCGGATCTGGGACGAATGGGCCGACGAGCGCGGCGAGCTCGGACCGGTCTATGGCCGGCAGTGGCGATCCTGGCCGGCGCGGGACGGCCGCACGATCGATCAGATCGCGCAGGTCGTCGATCTCATCCGACGCGATCCGGACTCGCGCCGTCTCCTCGTCACCGCGTGGAATCCCGCCGACGTGGAGCGGATGGCGCTGCCGCCGTGCCACTGCCTGTTCCAGTTCTATGTCGCCGAGGGGCGGCTTTCCTGCCAGCTCTACCAGCGTTCGGCCGACGTCTTCCTGGGGGTGCCGTTCAACATCGCGTCCTATGCGCTCTTGACCTTGATGGTCGCGCAGGTGACCGGATTGAAGGCCGGCGAGTTCATCCATACCCTCGGCGACGCGCATCTTTACCGCAACCACATCGAGCAGGCGAAGCTGCAGTTGACGCGCACGCCGCGCCCGCTGCCGCGGATGACGCTCAATCCGGCGGTCACGGATATCTTCGCCTTCCGCTACGAAGACTTCACCCTGCACGGCTACGATCCGCATCCCCATATCAAGGCGGAGGTGGCGGTGTGAGCCTGACGATCCGGCCGGCGCAGCGCGGGGATGGCGCGTTGATCCTTTCGCTGGTGCGGGAGCTTGCCGAGTACGAGCGGCTTGCCGCCGAGGTCGAGGCCGACGAGTCGCGGATTGTCGAGGCGCTGTTTGCGCCCCACCCCCGTCTGTTCTGCGATCTCGCCGAATGGGACGGCGAGCCGGCGGGATTCGCCGTCTGGTTTCTCAGTTTCTCCACCTTCCGCGGGCGCCACGGAATCTATCTCGAGGATGTTTTCGTGCGGCCGGCCTTTCGCAACCGGGGAATAGGCCGCGCGCTGATCGCGCGCCTTGCGCGGCGCTGCGTCGAGAGACGCTACGCGCGTCTCGAGTGGGCGGTGCTCGCGTGGAACGCGCCGTCGATCGCCTTCTACCGGTCGATCGGCGCCGAGGTGCTGGACGAGTGGAAGGTCTGCCGCCTGAGCGGCGCGGCGCTCGTCAGGCTCGCGGAGAGCGGAGCGGGCTCATGACCATCGTCATCGTCGCCGCGATTGCCGAGAACAACGTGATCGGGTGCAACGGGCAGTTGCCCTGGCGCCTCCGATCGGATCTCCGGCATTTCCGTGCCCTGACGCTCAACCGGCCGGTCATCATGGGCCGCAGGACGTTTCAATCGCTGGGCGGCAGGCCGCTCGACCTGCGTACCAATATCGTGCTGAGCCGCGACCTCGGCACGGCGGCGCCCGGCGCGGTGCTGGCGACGAGCCTCGACGCGGCCCTTGGCTATGCGCGCAAGGATGCCGCCGCGCGCGGCGTCGACGAGATCATGGTCATCGGCGGCGGCGATGTCTTCGCGGCCACCCTGCCGCTCGCCGAGCGCCTGGAGATCACCCATGTCCATGCACGCCCGCCAGGGGATGCGCTGTTTCCGCCCATCGATCCCCGCATCTGGCGGGAAATCGCGCGCGAGGAACATCAGGCCGGCCCGGGCGACAATGCGGACTTTGCCCTGGCGACCTATGTGCGGCGCGGGTGAGGCCTCCGCCCCTCGCCACCTCGGAGTGCGTTGTAAGCCCGTCGCCTCTCCCCTATAAACCCGGCCAGGCAAGGCGGCGGGGCGTCGAACGCCGGGGAGACCCTTGACATGCCATGGACAAACCAATCCGGCGGCCCATGGGGCTCGGGCAAGGGCCCCTGGGGCTCCGGGCCGCAGCAGGCCGGCCCGACGCCTCCGGATCTCGAGGAAATCCTCCGCCGCGGCCAGGATCGGCTGCGGCGTTTTCTGCCGGGCGGCGGCATGGGCGGACGCGGCTTCGCGATGCTCGCGCTCGCGGCCCTCGTGCTCTGGGGATGCTCCGGCTTCTTCACGGTGGGAGGCGAGGAGATCGGCGTCGTGCTGCGCTTCGGGCGCGAGGTACGCGAGGTACCGCCGGGCTGGAGCTATCACCTGCCTTATCCGATCGAAACCGTGCTGACGCCGCGGGCCCTGCGCGTGAACAAGATCGACATCGGCATGCGCGAGGTGGGGACCGACCGCCGGGGCGGCGCGACCACCACGCGGGACGTACCCGAGGAGAGCCTGATGCTCACCGGCGACGAGAACATCGTCGACGTCGATTTCTCCGTGTTGTGGAAGGTCAAACCCGACGGCGTCGGCGACTACCTGTTCAACATCCAGAATCCGCAGGGCACGGTGAAGGCGGTGGCCGAAAGCGCGATGCGCGAGGTGATCGGCCGCTCCGAAATCCAGCCGATCCTGACCGGCGCGCGGCAGACGATCGAGGCCGCCGTCCTCGCGCTCATGCAGAAGACGCTCGATCATTACAATGCCGGCATCCAGGTGATCGCGGTGCAGCTGCAGAAGGTCGACCCGCCGGCGCAGGTCATCGAGGCCTTCCGCGACGTGCAGGCCGCGCGTGCCGACCTCGAGCGCTCCGTGAACGAAGCGCAGGCCTACGCCAATCGCGTGGTGCCGGAGGCGCGCGGCAAGGTGGCGCAGATCATCCAGGCGGCGGAAGCCTATCGCCAGCAGGCCGTCGCCGAAGCCACCGGCGCGACCGCCCGCTTCCTGAAGATCTACGAGCAGTACCGGAAGGCGCCCGAGGTCACGCGCGAACGGATGTATCTCGAGACAATGGAGCGCGTGCTCGGCGGCGCCGACAAGATCATCGTCGATTCCAAGGAGAACGGAGTGGTGCCCTACCTGCCGCTCAACGAGCTCGGCCGTCCGGAGGGCAAGGCGCCGGCGCGCCCAAGTACCCCCGCGCCGCGTACGGGGGCAGGCCAATGAGACTGAAATTCCTGAGCGGCCTGATCATCGTCCTCGTCGCGGCCGCGCTGATCGTCGCCTATTCATCCGTGTTCACGGTCTATCAGACGCAGCAGGCGCTCGTCTTCCGCCTGGGCAGTCCGCAGCCGCCGGTCACCGAGCCCGGCCTGCATCTGAAGGCACCGTTCATCGACACCGTGGTCTATATCGACAAACGCATTCTCGATCTCGACGTGCCGGCGCAGGAAGTCATCGCCTCCGACCAGAAACGGCTGGTCGTCGACGCCTTCGCGCGTTACCGCGTCAAGGATCCGCTGCGCTTCTATCAGACGCTCGGCTCGATCGATGCCGCCAACTCGCAGCTTGCCATCCGCCTCAACTCGGCGCTGCGCCGGGTCCTGGGCGAGGTCACCTTCACGCATGTGGTGCGCGATCAGCGCGCCGAATTGATGACGCGGATCCGGCAGCTCGTCGATCGCGAGGCGCAGGACTACGGCATCGAAGTCGTCGACGTACGCATCCGCCGCGCCGATCTGCCCGAGCAGAACAGCCAGGCCGTCTATCGCCGGATGCAAACCGAGCGGCAGCGCGAGGCCGCCGAGTTCCGCGCCCAGGGCACCCAGCGCGCACAGGAAATCCGTTCCCAGGCCGACCGCGAGGTCACCGTGCTCATCGCGGAGGCCAATTCCAAGGCGGAGCAGATCCGCGGCGAAGGCGATGCGACGCGCAACCAGATCTTCGCACAGGCCTACAGCCAGGACCCCGAATTCTTCGACTTCTACCGGTCGATGCAGGCCTATGAGACCGGGCTGAAGGCGAGCGATACGCGCCTGCTGCTCCGGCCGGACTCGAATTTCTTCCGGTATTTCAACGATCCCACGGGGCAGCGGCCGGCGGCCGCGCCGGCGCGTTAGCACCGCGGGCGGGCGCGGCTTGGCATGAGCGATTTTCTGGCCGCGCTCGGACTGGTGTTCGTCATCGAGGGCGTGATTTTCATCGCCTTTCCTGGCCATGCCAAGGCGGCGATGAAGAGCGTGCTGGAGACGCCGGACGCCACCCTGCGCCGGATCGGCCTTGCCGCCGCGGTAATCGGGCTTATTTTGGTCTGGCTGGTCCGCGGCGGCTGAGCGATGCGCGAAGCCCCCCTGCCGATGGAGGCACGGGATTGCCCTTGAATCGCCGCGAAGCCGGGGGCAGTGTCGCGCACGCCAATCAGGAAGGCTCGAGGCCCATGCGCGCGGTTCTTCGCCCTTATCCCTCCCGCCGAGCGAGTCGGCTGGTGGCGGCTCTCGCCGTCGCGGCCATCGCCTGGCCGATGCTGCACGGTGCCGCCGAGGCGCGCGGGCCCGAGGCGATCGCCGACGTGGCGGAAGCGGTCATCGACGCGGTCGTCAACATCTCGACCAAACAGTCGGTCGACCTGCGCGGGGATGTTCCGCGGCTGCCGCCGGGCTCGCCGTTCGAGGAGTTCTTCGACGAGTTCAACAAGAACCGGCGCAATCAGGAGGGGCCGTCCCAGCGGCGGATCAATTCGCTCGGCTCGGGCTTCATCATCGATCCGAGCGGGCTCGTGGTCACCAACAACCACGTCATCGCCGATGCGGACGAGGTCGACGTCATCCTCAACGACGGCACGACCATGAAGGCGACGATCGTCGGCCGCGACACCAAGACGGATCTTGCGCTGCTCAAGGTCGACCCCCCGCGGCCGCTCAAGGCCGTCAAGTTCGGCGACTCGGACAAGCTGCGGCTCGGTGAATGGGTGATCGCGATCGGCAATCCCTTCAGCCTCGGCGGCTCGGTGACCGCGGGCATCGTCTCGGCACGCAACCGCGACATCCAATCGGGCCCCTACGACAACTACATTCAGACCGACGCCGCCATCAACCGCGGCAATTCCGGCGGGCCGCTGTTCAATCTCAACGGCGAGGTGATCGGCGTCAATACCGCGATCATCTCTCCCTCGGGCGGCTCGATCGGCATCGGCTTCGCCGTGCCGTCGAAGACGGTGGTGCCGGTGATCGAGCAGCTGCGCAAATACAGGGAGGTGCGGCGCGGCTGGCTCGGCGTGCGCATCCAGCAGGTGAGTGCCGAGATCGCGGAAAGTCTCAATGTCAGCCCGCCGCGCGGCGCCCTGGTTGCCGGCGTCGACGAGAAGGGGCCGGCCAAGCCGGCCGGCATCGAACCGGGCGACGTGATCGTCAAGTTCGACGGCCGCGAAATCAAGGAAATGCGCGACCTGCCGCGCATCGTCGCGGATTCGCCGGTCGGCAAGGAGGTCGAGGTGGTGATCATCCGCAAGGGCAAGGAGATCACCAAGCGCGTCACCCTCGGGCGGCTCGAGGATGTCGACAAGCGCGCATCGAACGCCAATGACAAAGGAAGTCAACGCGACAACGGCGGCACGCCGAGCGAACGTTCGACGGTCAAGCGCGCGCTTGGCCTCGAGCTCTCCAATCTGACCGAGGCGCTGCGGCGCGAGCACCACATCAAGGACGGCGTCAAGGGCGTGCTCATTACCGGCGTCGATCCCAATTCGCCTGCGGCGGAAAAACGGCTGAGCCCGGGCATGGTGATCGCGGAGGTGCAGCAGGAGCCGGTCGGCAGTGCGGCCGAGCTGCAGCAGCGCCTGGAAAAGCTGAAGAAGGACGGCAAGAAATCCGTCGTGCTGCTGGTCATCTCGCCCGACGGTGATCCGAGCTTCGTGGCCTTGTCGCTCAACTGAGCGCGCAGCGCGCAACGGGGCCGCATGCCCCCGCGGCGTCAGCCCTCGACGAATTCGTGACGCCGATAGCCCTGTACGTAAAGCAGCGCGGTAAGGTCGGCGTGGTCGATGCGGGCGGGCGCGGCGGATGCCACCGACGGCTTGGCATGGAAGGCGACGCCGAGACCGGCATCTGCGATCATGTCAAGATCATTGGCGCCGTCGCCGGCGACAAGCGTTTCGCTCTTGTCGAGGCCGAGCCGCGTGCGCAATCCGAGCAGCGTGGCGCGCTTGGCCGCACGGCCGAAGATCGGCTCGGCGACCGTCCCCGCGAGCCGCTCGCCGTCGAGCTTCAGCGCATTGGCGTGCACCTCGTCGAAACCGATCATGGCCGCAATGCGCTCGGCAAACAGCGTGAATCCTCCCGACACCAGGCAGGTATGGGCGCCGTGCGCCCGCATCGTCGCAACCAGAGTGCGTCCGCCGGGCGTCAATCGTATGCGATGGCGCACGACGTCGTCCACGACCGAAATCGGCAGGCCCCGGAGCAGCGCCACGCGCTCACGCAGGGCCGGTTCGAAGGCGATATCGCCGCGCATCGCGCGTTCGGTGATCGCCGCGACATGCGCTTTCAAGCCGACATAGTCGGCGAGCTCGTCGATGCACTCCTGCTGGATCATCGTCGAATCCATGTCGGCGAGGAAGAGCCTTTTGCGTCGCCCGACGGCGGGCTGGATCACGACGTCGATCGGCAGGTCGGCATCGGCGCGCAGCCGCTCGGCGAGCCCAGCTTGGTCGATCTCGTCGTCCACGCTAAAAGGGATGTCGACAGCGTCCGCTCCCAATGGCGCGATGGCGCCGACCTTCGGGAGCGCCGCGCGCAGGCGTGCGACGGCGGCATCGAGGATCTCCGAAGCGGCAATGACGGTTGCGACGTGAAGCATGTCGATGCCCGTGAACGCCGTGCTTATTGCAGGGCCGACCGCGAGCGGCAAGTCGATGCTGGCTTTGCGCCTTGCGCGGCGCTTCGGCGGCGTGATTGTCAATGCCGACGCGCTGCAGGTCTACGCCGATCTGCGCATCCTCACCGCGCGGCCGAGCGCGGAGGAGGAGCGCCTCGTCGAGCACCGCCTCTACGGTCACGTGGATGCGGCGGTCAATTATTCGACGGGCCAGTGGCTGCGCGAGGTGGCCGCCGTGCTCGAGGATCTCGCGCGGCGGGATCGGCTGCCGATCCTGGTCGGCGGCACGGGACTCTATTTCAAGGCCCTGACGAGAGGTCTTGCCGCCGTGCCGCCGATCCCGCCCGACATCCGCCAGGCCGTGCGGCGCCGCCTGCGCGAGGAGGGTGCCCCGGCGCTGCATGCCGAGCTTCGGCGGCTCGATCCCGCCACGGCGCGGCGCGTCACCGAGCAGGATCGCGCGCGAATCTCGCGCGCGCTCGAGGTCGTGCTGGCGACCGGCCGGCCGCTGTCGGACTGGCATCGCGAGGGCCTGCCGCCCCTCATCGATGCAGGCCGTGCGGCCAAGGTCTTCATCGCCTGTGAGCGCCGCGAACTGGTGGCGCGCATCGAGCGCCGTTTCGCCGCCATGCTCGAGGCCGGTGCGCTCGAGGAGGTCGGGCGCCTCGCGGCGCGCGGTCTCGATCCCTCGCTGCCGGCGATGAAGGCCCACGGGGTGCCCTGGCTCCTGCGCCATCTCAACGGCGAACTCACCTTGGCGGAGGCCGCCGCCGGCAGCGTGCGGGACACGCGCCGCTACGCCAAGCGGCAGCACACCTGGTTCCGCCATCAATTGCCGGACTGGCCCTGGCGCGCGGGGCCGGAGGCCGAAAACATGATCGTCAACCGATTGGCGGACCGCTAGGCTTTGGACGTGCACGGTCGGGTTGGTATAAAATAATGACGAAAGGAGCCTTGACCTGCGCGGGGCCGGCTCTTATAACGCGCAACGAAAGTTCGGGCGAGACTGATGTTACGCAACATTATTATCGTAAGCGAGGTTCGGACGTTGGCCCGGTCCTGACGGGGACCGCAGCAGGCGTCCGAACATGGCCCGTTGCGGGCCTTTTTTATTGCCCGGGCAGGGCAGGAGCGAGGAAGGACGACGACGATGGCACGCGAAATGACCGGCGCCGAAATGGTGATCGAGGCGCTCGCCGATCAGGGCGTCAAGCATCTGTTCGGCTATCCGGGGGGCGCGGTGCTGCCGATCTACGACGCGCTGTTCGCGCAGGACAGGGTGAAGCACGTGCTGGTGCGCCACGAGCAGGGTGCCGTGCACGCGGCCGAAGGCTATGCGCGCTCGACCGGCAAAGTGGGGTGCGTCCTGGTGACCTCGGGGCCGGGTGCCACCAATGCGGTGACGGGGTTGACCGACGCGTTGATGGATTCGATCCCGATCGTCTGCATCACCGGACAGGTGCCCACGCACCTCATCGGCAACGACGCCTTCCAGGAATGCGACACCGTCGGCATCACGCGGCCGTGCACGAAGCACAATTATCTCGTCAAGAGCGTCGGCGACCTCCCCCGCGTCCTGCACGAGGCGTTCCATATCGCGGCGAGCGGGCGCCCGGGCCCCGTGGTGGTCGACATCCCGAAGGATGTCCAGTTCGCCCGCGGCGTCTATGCGAAACCCAAGGATTTTCCCCATACCGGCTACCGGCCGAGGCTCAAGGGCGACATGGAGAGGATCCGGCAGGCGATCGAGCTCATGGCGCGTGCCAGGCGGCCGGTGTTCTACACGGGCGGCGGCGTGATCAATTCCGGCAAGGCGGCAAGCGAGCTGCTGCGCGAACTGGTCCGACTCACCGGCTTTCCGATCACGTCGACCTTGATGGGGCTCGGCGCCTTTCCCGCCGCCGATCCGCAATGGCTCGGAATGCTCGGCATGCACGGCACGCTCGAAGCCAACATGGCGATGCACGATTGCGACGTGATGGTCTGCATCGGCGCGCGCTTCGATGACCGCATCACCGGGCGGCTCGACGCCTTCTCGCCCGGCTCGAAGAAGATCCATGTCGACATCGATCCTTCCTCGATCAACAAGAACGTCAAGGTCGACGTGCCGATCGTGGGCGACTGTGCGCACGTGCTCGAGGACATGGTGCGGCTGTGGCGGACCGAGGCGCGCCAGCCGGACAAGAACGCGCTCGCCGACTGGTGGCGGCAGATCGAAAAATGGCGCGCGCGCCGCTCGCTCGCCTATCGTCCGTCGAACGAGGTGATCAAGCCGCAATATGCCATCCAGCGGCTCTATGAACTCACCAAGGACAAGGACGTCTACATCACCACCGAGGTCGGCCAGCACCAGATGTGGGCCGCGCAGTTCTACGGCTTCCAGGAGCCGAATCGCTGGATGACTTCGGGCGGGCTCGGCACCATGGGCTACGGGCTGCCGGCCTCGGTCGGCGTCCAGCTCGCACACCCGCGCTCGCTGGTGATCGACATTGCCGGGGAGGCGTCGGTGCTCATGACCATGCAGGAGCTGTCGACCGCGGTGCAATACCGGCTGCCCATCAAGGTGTTCATCCTCAACAACCAGTATATGGGCATGGTCCGGCAATGGCAGGAACTGCTGCACGGCGGGCGCTATGCCGAGAGCTATTCGGCGGCGCTGCCGGATTTCGTCAAGCTCGCGGAGGCCTATCACGCCTGCGGCATCCGCTGCGACAAGCCGGGCGACCTCGACCACGCCATCAAGGAGATGATCGCCGTCGACAAGCCGGTGCTGTTCGACTGCGTGGTCGATCCGAAGGAGAACTGTTTCCCGATGATCCCCTCCGGCCGCGCGCACAACGAAATGATCCTGGGGGATGCCGGCGTCAGCCCCGAGGAGGCGGTGACCGAGGAAGGCAAGGTGATGGTGTGACTCGCATGGTGTGGAGTGGGCGCCGCGGGCAGACGGCGGTGCCGCACGCGCCTTGCATGCAGGCGAACGCTGCCATGGCCAATCGGGAAGGAAAGATCATACGCGACGCCACCCGTCCCACCACCGGCGGTCGGTGCGGGGCCGTGCCCGCCGCGGCGCAAATCGCCCGCGATTGCGCCTTCGCGCTTCTCCCACGCCGAGGAAGGTCACCATGAACGCTCCGGCACCCAGCAGCCACTATCCCGCCGCGCCGACGACGCAGACGATCGAGACGCATACGCTCTCGGTCCTGGTCGACAACGAGCCGGGCGTGCTCGCCCGCGTCATCGGCCTGTTTTCCGGCCGCGGCTACAATATCGAGTCGCTGACCGTCTCGGAAACCGAGCATCAGAAGCACCTTTCGCTGATCACCATCGTCACGACCGGCACGCCGATGGTGATCGAGCAGATCAAGAACCAGCTCGACCGGCTGGTGCCGGTGCATCGCGTCGTCGACATGACCCTTGCGGGCAACTCGATCGAACGCGAGCTCGCCATGGTCAAGGTGCGGGGCAGGGGCGAGCACCGCGTCGAGGCGCTGCGGCTCGCCGACGCCTTTCGCGCGCGCGTGATCGACGCCACGACCGAGAGTTTCGTGTTCGAGATCACGGGCAAGAGCGACAAGATCGAGCAGTTCATCGAGCTGATGCTGCCGCTCGGCCTCGTGGAGGTGGCGCGCACGGGCATCGCCGCGATAGCGCGCGGGCCGGAGGGGATGGCGGCGCGTTGAAACGGGCTTGTCGCGCGGCCGCATAAAATCTAGAAGCGGCGCGGGCTGAAGCACCGGCCGGCACGCTCGGCCGACAAAGGGGTAACCATCATGCGTGTTTACTATGATCGCGACGCCGACCTCAACCTCATCAAGGGCAAGAAAATCGCCATCATCGGCTACGGCAGCCAAGGTCACGCTCACGCGCTCAACCTGCGCGACAGCGGGGTCAAGGAAGTCGTCGTCGCGCTGCGCAAGTCGTCGCAAGGCGTGAAGAAGGCCGAGGCGGAGAGATTCAGGGTCATGGAGGTGGCGGAGGCCGCCCGATGGGCCGACGTGATGATGATGCTCACGCCCGACGAGCTGCAGGCCGACATCTACACCGCGCATCTTGCCGGCAACATGAAGCAGGGTGCCGCGTTGATGTTCGCGCACGGGCTCAACATTCATTTCAACCTGATCGAGCCGCGCGCGGACCTCGACGTCATGATGATCGCTCCCAAGGCGCCCGGGCATACGGTGCGTTCGGAATATCAACGCGGCGCGGGCGTGCCCATGCTGCTTGCCGTGCACAAGGACGCTTCGGGCAATGCGCACGAGCTCGCGCTGTCCTATGCCGCGGCGATCGGCGGCGGACGGGCCGGCATCGTCGAGACCACGTTCAAGGAGGAATGCGAGACCGACCTGTTCGGCGAGCAGACCGTGCTGTGCGGCGGTCTGGTGGAGCTGATGAAGGCCGGCTACGAGACGCTGGTCGAGGCCGGCTACGCCCCGGAAATGGCCTATTTCGAATGCGTGCACGAGATGAAGCTGATCGTCGACCTGATCTACGAGGGCGGCATCGCTAACATGAACTATTCCGTTTCGAACACGGCCGAATACGGTGAATATGTTTCCGGCCCGCGCGTGATTACCCCGGCGGTGCGCGCGGAAATGAAGCGGGTTCTGGCCGACATCCAGTCCGGCCGCTTCACCAAGGAATGGATGCTGGAGAACAAGGTCAACCAGACGTCGTTCAAGGCGATGCGCGCCAAGCTCGCCGAGCATCCCATCGAGCAGGTCGGCGCCAGGCTGCGCGAGATGATGCCGTGGATCAAGCAGCGCGCGCTGGTCGACCGCAGCCGGAACTGATCGCGACGCGCCCCCGCGCGCCTCAGGGCACCTTGCCCGGCAACGCGCGGTCGGCGCCCGCGCGCGTGATGCTGTCCCACAACCAGCCGGCCGTCTCGTCGGGCGAGGAGCCGTCGGCGACGCGTCGATTGGCCGCGCGCATGAGGCGCAGGTCGATCGCGCCGACGAGCGGCGCGAGCGCGGCGACGAGCGCCTCGTCGCGGGCGCACCGCGCCGAGAGCAGCACCACGGCGTCATAATGCGGAATGACCTGCTTCGTGTCCGCAAGCGTGACAAGATCATATTGCGCGATCCGTCCGTCGCTGGTGTAGGCGGAGATCACGTCGGCATCGCCGTCGGCCGCCGCGCGGTAGAGAAATTCCGGCTGCATGATCCGCTGCGCACCGAAGCGCAGGCCATAGGCCTCGCGGAGCGTTCGCCATTCCGGACGGGAGAAGAACTCATAGTCGCCGGCGATCGTGAGCGTACCCGCGCGGGCCGCGAGATCGGCAATGGAATGGATGCCGAGCGCCTGTGCCCTGGCGCGCGTCATGGCAAGCGCATAGGCGTTCTCGAAGCCGAGCGCTCCGAGCAGACGGATGCCGTGGCTTGCGCGCAGCCATTGCGCCAGCGCGGCCAGCATGGCGGCACGGTCCGGCCTGTCGCTGCGGTGCATGAAATTGGTCCAAAGCGTGCCCGAATAGTCCACGGCGACGTCGACCTCGCCCGCGGCGAGCGCGTCGAACAACACGGTGGAGCCGAGACCCTCGCGGCGCCACGAGGAAAGCCCGGCCGCGGTCAGGCGCTGCTCCAGCAAGGCCGCGAGCACGTACTGCTCGGCGAAGGGCTTGGCGCCGACGACATAGGAAGGCGGCATCGGGGCGAGACTCGGCGCGAGCGCCCCGAGCAGCAGCAGCGCGAGGCCGCCGCCGCCGGCCGCGAGCCTCGCGCGGCTGCGGCCGGCGATGCCCCGCTCCATGAGCGCCAACAAGTGGTCGACGACGAGCGCAAGCGTCGCGGCCGCCGTGCAGCCGAAGGCGACGAAGACCCAGTTCTGCGTCTGCAAGCCGGAGAAAATGTAGTTGCCGAGACTCGTCTGGCCGATGGGCGTCGCGAGCGTCGCGGTGCCGATCACCCAGACCGCCGACGTGCGGATGCCGGCCATGATCACCGGCAGCGCGAGCGGCAGCTCGACGTCGGTCATGAGCCGCGCGGGACCTGCGCCGAACAGGCGCGCGGCCTCGCGCAGCGATGGCGGCACGGCGGCAAGGCCGGTGACGGTGTTGCGCAGCACGGGCAGCATCGAATAGAGCGCGAGCGCCAGCACCGCAGGCAGGAAACCGAGGGCGGAAAAACCCTTGCCGAACAGGCGTTCGCACAGCGCCGCGAGGGCGAGCAGGAGCGGATAGAACAGCGCCAGCAGGGCAAGGCCGGGTATGGTCTGCACGACGTTCGCGAAAGTCATGAGCGCGGCGCGCAGCGCCGGTCGATGCATCGACAGGATCGCGAGCGGCAGGCTGGTGCCGAGCCCGAGCGCCAGCGCGGTGATGCTCACGAGCACGTGGTTGCCGAGATAATCCGGCAGCCGCGCCAGGGCTTCGGCGAAACGCGCTTCGGCATCCATCGCCGCCCATGATGGCATTAAGGCCTGCCGTGCGGAACCCGCATGCGGTTTGCAATCGCTGCCGGAGCCGCTAGGTTGCCGCAGGCATGGGGAGGTCGGCACGCATGCGTGACGCGCCGGCGGTGGCGCTCGACGACGTGACGGTGGCATTTCGCCTCGGCGACGGTGCCGCTTACACGGTCATCGAGCGCGCGCGGCTGACGGTGGATGACGGCGAATTCGTCGCCATCGTCGGGCCGACGGGCTGCGGCAAGTCGACGCTGCTGAACGTGGTCGCGGGGCTTCTGTCGCCCGCGGCCGGTCGCGTCATGATCTACGGCGAGCCGCTCGCGGCGCTCAATCGTCGGGCTGGCTATCTCTTCCAGTCCGACGCCCTGTTTCCCTGGAAGACCGCGCTCGAGAACGTGGCGATCGGCCTGGAAACGGCGGGTACGCCCGCGCGGGAGGCGCGCGCGCACGCCCTTGAGTGGCTCAAACGCGTGGGTCTCGGCACCTTCGGCGATCGCTATCCGCACGTGCTGTCGGGCGGGCAGCGCAAGCGCGTCGGTCTCGCCCAGGTCCTGATCCGCGACCCCCGCATCCTGCTGATGGACGAACCCTTCGGTCCCCTCGACGCGCAGACGCGTCAGATCATGGGCAACCTGCTGCTCGATTTGTGGGGCGCCGACCGCAAGGCGGTCCTCTTCGTCACCCACGACCTGGAAGAGGCGATCGCGCTGTCGGATCGCGTCGTCATCATGTCGGCCGGCCCGGCCTCGCGCATCATCGGGGAGTGGCGCGTG
>Ga0070740_10004139_pt1 | contig 14568 bp, 8 predicted proteins | sample Coa_R2_FD_67286 | JGI IMG/M metagenome (GOLD analysis project Ga0070740, IMG submission 67286) | Surface soil microbial communities from Centralia Pennsylvania, which are recovering from an underground coalmine fire - Coalmine... | ecosystem: Environmental > Terrestrial > Soil > Unclassified ... | reverse complement strand
GCCGGGCGCGGAGGCGGAGGCGGACGCGGCGAAGGTTCCGGTGCTGGTCGTTGACGACTCGACCGAGACGGTCGAGCTTTTGCAGTTGCTCTTCACGCGCCGCGGCTACGACGTTGTCGGCGCGGCCTCGGCTGCGGAGGCCGTCCGCCGCGCGAGCGAGAAGAGGCCGGGCGTCATCATCTCCGACATCAGCATGCCGGGCACCGACGGCTACTCGCTGCTCGCCCAGCTCCGCCGCATGCCCGGACTCGAAGGCGTCCCGGCCATCGCGCTCACCGGCCACGCGATGGACGAAGACCGCGCCCGCGCTCTCGCCGCCGGCTTCGCCGTCCACATCGCCAAGCCGGTTGACCCCGACGAACTCCTGCGCGTCGTCCGCCGTCTCACCGCCTGAGTCATCCCATCTTCAATTTGCCGTGCGAGCCGATTAGTCTTTCAAGTCAACTCACACTCTTGCGTGAAGGAAGTAGAGTTCAACGCTCAAGCGAAGATTGACGTAGCCGTGCGGTGATGAATTCTCCGCACAAAGCGACGGGCGGTCGAGTGGCCCTACGCTCCACTCGACCGCCCGTCGTTTGCGCGAAGACAGGTTCAGCGTAAGCTTCGCGCCCGGCGCTTCTACCTCCGCCGGAGAGAAATCGTGACCGTCTGGCGCTCGGCGCTCGCGGCCATTGAGCCTTCGGCCTTCGCGTTGGACGCGACCTTCAACTCGCGCTCAAGCATCCCCTCGGCGTGCGACTTCTGGAGGTCGAGCGAGAGGTCGCTTTCGACGCCGCGCACCTGCCGCAGGAACGAGATGTCGCCGTAGCGGTAGAAGACGAGGCCCGTCTGCTCTTCGCCGCCGCCGACGGCGTAGCGCGGCGAGGTGCGGACGAGGACTGACTGTGTGCCGTCGGCGTTGCTGATCCGCAGAGACTCCTGCGTGGTCTGGCGTCCGACGCGCTCGACGTAGTAGTCGCCCGCGGCGAACTTCTGCTGGCCGATCTGGAAGTCGAAAGGCACGCTCGCCTTCATGCGGGTGGCGGTAGTCTGCGCGCTCGCGCTCACGCAAGCCGCCAGCACGAACAGAGCGAGGGAAGCGACGATTCTCAAAGACTGTTTCTTCATGATTGTTCTCCTTCTCGAAGTATTGCCGGTGTCGTCTCTCGTTCCGTCCGGCTCGGTTTTCTGTCGCGGGCTGCCGGCTCGGCTCTCGAACCTTCTCGCCCCGTCACACAGGTATGCGTCAGCCGCGGACGAATTCCCTCACGCCCCCGAAAATTTTTGCGATAAAATCCACGCGCCCGCGCCGCGACGTAGAATTGACGGGGAATTTTGGAATGCGAGCGACTTTTCCGAAGGCGTGGCGGACGATAGAAGAGGGCCGTTTGCAAGAGGAAGGCGTCACACAACTGCTCGTCGAGTGGGGCGGCGGCGACCGTGCCGCGCTCGACCGTCTGCTGCCGCTCGTCTTCGACGAGCTGCGGCGGCTCGCGGCCTCGTACCTCCGGCGCGAGCGTGCGGGGCACACTTTGCAGCCGACGGCGCTCGTGAACGAGGCGTACCTGCGTCTCGTCGGGCAGGAGGGCGCGCAGTGGCAGAACCGCGCGCACTTCTTCGGCATCGCCGCGAACCTCATGCGGCAGATTCTCGTTGACCACGCGCGGCAGCGGGCCGCGGAGAAGCGCGGAGGCTCGCAGCTTCAACGCCTCTCGCTCACGCAGGCCGAGCGGCTCGTCAGGCAGGAGGAGTTGGACGTGCTCGCGCTCAACGAGGCGCTCGAACGCCTCGCGGAGTTCGACGAGCAGCAGGCGCGCATCGTCGAGATGAAGTTCTTCGCCGGGCTGACCATCGAAGAGACGGCGGAAGTCCTCGGCATCTCACACGCCACGGTCGAGCGCGAGTGGAAGCTCGCGCGCGCGTGGCTCCGCCGCGAGTTGTCGCAGCAGCCCGGCACACCCGCCTGAACCGGGCCGGCTCGCGTGAGGGAGTCGGCGCGCCGATTCCGCATTAAATTTGAGAGAGCAAGGGCGCGAGTCCGCCTTCGCCCGAGGCGGGATAAATTCGCCCTCATCGAGAGACAGTCGCCATGACACCCGAACGCTGGCAGCAGGTGAAGCACATCTTCAACGCGGCGGTCGAGCAAGACCCGAAGTACCGCCCCGCCTTCATCGCCGAGGCGTGCGGCGCGGACGCCGAGTTGCGTTCCGAGGTCGAATCGCTCATCTCTTCGCACGAGGAGGACGGCAGCTTCATCGACTCGCCGGCCTTCGAGGCCGCCGGACTCTTCGCCGACGAGTCCGCGCCGGGGCTGCAACCCGGCCAGCGGCTCGGCTCATACGAAGTGGTCGCGCCCATCGGCGCGGGCGGCATGGGCGAAGTCTATCTCGCCGAGGATAAACGGCTCGGTCGCAAGGTCGCGATCAAGTTATTGCCCGCATCGTTTACGCGCAGCGCCGACCGCGTGCGCCGCTTCGAGCGCGAGGCGCGCGCCGCCTCCGCGCTGAACCACCCGAACATCCTCACCATCTTCGAGGTCGGACAGTCGGACGGCGTCCACTTCATCGTCACCGAATTCATCGAGGGCGAGACGCTGCGCCAGAGGCTCCGCCGCGAGCGACTTAGTCTCACCGAATCGCTCGACATCGCGACGCAGATCGCCGACGCCCTCAACGCCGCGCACAAGGCAGGCATCGTCCACCGCGACATCAAGCCGGAGAACGTCATGCTCCGCCCCGACGGCTACGTGAAGGTTTTAGACTTCGGCCTCGCGAAGCTCTTGGGATTGCGGAATGCGGAATGCGGAATGCGGATTGAAGACGAATTAGTTTCATCGAGAGCAAACACGCGCGAGTCGGAAGGAGTAAATCCGAAATCCGCATTCCGCAATCCGCAATCGACAGGCCCCGGCGTCATCATGGGCACGGTCAACTACATGTCGCCGGAGCAGGCGCGCGGGCAGGAGACGGACGCGCGCTCCGACATCTGGTCTCTGGGCGTCGTCATCTACGAGTGCGCCGCGGGGCGCGAGCCTTTCGGGGGCGAGACGCCGAGCGACACGCTCTCGCTCATCCTCCAGCGCGAGCCTGCGCCGCTCGCGCGCTCTCTCCCCGGCGCTCCGCCCGAACTTGAGCGCATCGTCTCGAAGGCGCTCCGCAAGAGCCGCGAGGAACGCTACCAGGTCGTCAAAGACCTCCTGCTCGACCTGAAGAGTCTGAAGCAGGAGATCGAGTTCGCAGCGAAACTCGAACGCTCAGCCGCACCCGACTCAAGCGCCGCGGCCTCGGCGACGCCGCACGAAGCTCGCGCCGGACTCGGCACCAACCTTCAATCGGCCAACACGGACGAGAACGCACGCGCGGCGACGACGGGCGAATTGAAAGACTCGACGCTCGCGCGCGCCTTCCGTCGCCCGTCCGTCAAGGCGCTGGCCGCGCTCGCGGTTCTCGCCGCCGTCGCGCTCGGCTTCTACACGCTCGTGCTCCCCCGGCTGCGCCCCGCGCACTTCGAGGCGACGCGTATCGCGCAGATCACCAACAACGGCAAGACGATTGACTCGGCCATCTCGCCCGACGGCAAGCTCGTCGCATACGTTCTGAGCGACGCGGGACAGCAGAGCCTCTGGATCAGGCAGGTCGGAGCGGCCAACGACGTGCAGGTCGTCGCGCCCGCGCGCGTCGGCTTCTGGGGCATCACCTTCTCGCCCGACGGCGGCTCGATCTACTACGGCGTCAAGGCCAGCGACGCGGGTTCGCTCTACCGCGTCCCCGCGCTCGGCGGCACGCCCGTGAAGCTGCTGGACGTGATTGACAGCGTCGTCGCCTTCTCGCCCGACGGCAAGCAAATCGCCTACTTCGTCGCCGACACCACACGCGGCGAGAGCCACCTCTACGTCGCCGACGCCGACGGGAAGAACGCGCGCGCGCTCGCCACACGGAAGATGCCGGAGTTCTTCGCCCCACAGTTCTTCACCGGCCCTTCGTGGTCGCCCGACGGTCAGTTGATCGCCTGCTCGGTGAGCACGCTCGGCAAGGGCAGCAAGGTGATCACGGTGCGCGTCTCGGACGGCGCGGAGCAGACGATCACGACGAAGACGCACCCCTTCATCTCGCGCGTGTTGTGGCTGCCGGACATGACGGGGCTGTTGATGGTGGCGCGCGACCGAGAGGTCTTCAACGTCCAAATCTGGCACCTCTCTTACCCCGGCGGCGAGGAGCGCCGCGTCACGAACGACCTGAACACCTACCGCTCGCTGAGCGTCACCTCCGACGGCAAGCAGTTGGCGACCGTTTACGAATCCAGCCTGATGAGCGTCTGGGTCGCACCCGACGGCGGCGCCGCGAGCGCCACGGAGCTTCCCACCGGCAACGTCGGCTGGATGGGCCGCGCCGAGAACGTTGACTTCCTGCCCGACGGTCGCATCGTCTATACCTCGAACCAGACGGGCAAGACCTCCGTCTGGGTGATGAACGCGGACGGCACGGGGCGCAGGCAACTGACGCCCGACGCGTTCGCCTTCGACCCGGCGACCACGCCCGACGGTCGCTACGTCCTCTACACCGTCGGCTTCGGCAAGCTCGGCAAGGCCAACATCTGGCGCGCGAACGTTGACGGGTCGAGCACCGTGCGCCTGACCGACGGGCAGGTGGATCGCTCGCCCGCCGTCTCGCCCGACGGTCGCTGGGTCGTTTACTCGTCGCTCGCGGGCGGTCGCATGACGCTGTGGAGAGTCCCCGTCGAAGGCGGCACGCCGCAGCAGATCGCCGACCGCATGGCCTACGAGCCGCAGGTCTCGCCCGACGGCAAGTGGATCGCCTACGCCTACACTGATCTGCCCAACACGGAAATCTTCTTCAACATCCACGCCGACAAGATCGCCGTCATCCCCTTCGACGGCGGCGACCCCGTAAAGGTCTTCGACGTTAAGTTGGGCGGCACCATCGAGCCGACGCTGCGCTGGTCGCGTGACGGCGGCTCGTTGCTCTACTCCGTCACGCAAGGGAGTCTCAGCAACGTCTGGTCGCAGCCGCTCGACGGCGGCCCGCCCCGGCAGGTGACGGACTTCAAGGAGAAGTTGATCACGACCTTCAACGTCGCGCCCGACGGCAGGCTGGTCTGCGTGCGCGGCGTCTTCCCGCGCGACGCCGCCGTCATCACCGACGCGCGCTGAAGCGCGGTCTTCCACACTGAGAAAGAAGCGGGCGCGCGACTCCGGCATTTCTGTCGCGCGCCCGCAGCTCGGGCACCGGGGCTTCAGTCACCGCGCAGCGCACCCTCGACTTTCACACCCGGCGAGCGCCGGTGCGCTCACTGCAAGCTGCCGGGGACGTTGACGGTCTTCTCGCCCACCTCGTTCGACTTCGACCGCTCGGCGACCTCGTGCGCGCGCCTGCGCTCGGACTTCGTCTGCGGCACCTCGCGCACGTCCGCCGTTCCGGGAATCGAGACCGCGGCGAGGAAGTAGCTTTCGCCGTACTGGCGGAAGACGAGCATCGCCGACTCGGGCGCGCGGTTTCCGCGCGCGGCGTCCGTCATGACGATTGCCTTCGAGCGACCGTCGTCGCTGCGGATGAGCAGTTCCTTTTCGTCCTCGAAGCTGAGGCGGCGCACGGTGTAGTGTCCGGCGGGCATCAGCCGTCCGCCCGCGACGAAATCGAACGGAACATTTACGCCGATGCGTTGCGTCGTCTGCGCCGAGGCCGAAGAGGCCAGCACGAGCATCGTCACCAATGCGAACAGCGTCACAGTAATTTGCTTTTTCATACGTCCTCCCTTTAGTCTCAAAGGCCGCCGAGTTCTCCCGCGCCGGCCTTTCGTTTCCCCGTCGGCGCTCGATCTCTCGGAGCGCCGCTAACGCCTGGCCGCCTCCCGCGTCCTTCTCGAAAGAAGTCCGAACGTCCGGGCGATGGCGGCTCGTATAAAGAGCGTCAACCGACACGCGGACTAAGACGACGCGGCGGGCGCTGTTGATTTTCAAAAGAGGCTCAAAGGCGGGCAAAATATCCTTGAAAGAGTTATCAAAGAGTTTTCAAAGGCAGTTTATGAGCAGTCCCGTCAGCAACTTCTACGAGTTCGGGCCTTACTCGCTCGACGCGCGGGAGCGCGTGCTGCTGCGCGACGGCGAGATCGTCCGCCTCACGCCGAAGGAGTTCGAGACGCTGCTCGCCCTGCTGCGCGGCGGCGGTCGTGTGATACGGAAGGAGGAGCTGCTCAAAGAAATCTGGCCCGACACCTTCGTCGGCGAGGCGACGCTCGCGCAGAACGTCTTCACGCTCCGCAAGGCTCTGGGCGAGGCCGAGGGCGGCAAGTCTTACATCGAGACAATCCCGCGGCGCGGCTACCGCTTTGCCGCGCGCGTGCGCGAAGTAATCGGGGACGAGTCTGATGCTGAAACGGACGAGGGCGCGGAAGCCGGTCGCGCCGCGCCGACTGAGACAGGCGGGAGAAGACTTGCCGCCGTCCCCGACCTCCCGAACACGCGCACGACCGAAGCCGCGCGCGAGGCCGAAGAACAAACGTCGCATCAATCGGAGCCGGCGCGCGAGACGAACAACGGCCACACGGACGCCGCGCAACACGCTTCCGTCGCGACACAAGTTGCGCCCGCGCCGATGCGGGACGAATCGGCGTCGAGGCAAACGCCCGGAGCGGACGGCCATCCCGTGCGCGCGGCTGTGTTGATAACGGTCGTTGTCCTGGCGGTCGTCGCGGCGGTCGTCTATCTGATCTTCCGCTTCTCGGTGCGCCCCGACGACGAACAGCGGCGCGCGCCCGCGTTCGAGTCAATGAAGGTGACGCGGCTGCCCGTGCCCGGCACGGTCGCGGAGGCGGTCATCTCGCCCGACGGCAAGACGCTCGCATACGTCGCCGACGAGCCGGGCCGTGCGGGCGCGAGCATCTGGGTCAGGCAGGTCACGGCGGCGAGCAACACGCAGCAGGTAGTCGCGCCCGCCGAAGGGACTTTCTACGGCGGCCTCGTCTTCTCGCGCGACGGCGCGCACATCTACTTCGGCGCGGTCAAGACGGACGACCACAACCCCGCGCTCTACCGCGTGCCGCTCTTCGGCGGCCCGCCCGAAAAGATTCTCGAACACTTCGGCGGCAACGGCCCCGTCGCCTTCTCGCCCGACGGAAAACAGATAGCCTTCACGCGCGGCGACTTCGGCGAAGAGGCTTCGCTCGTCGTCGCGGACGCCGGCGGCGGAAACGAGCGCGCGCTCGTCACACGCAAAGGCCCGGCGATACTCGGACTGCCCGCGTGGTCGCCCGACGGCAAAACAATCGCGTGCGTCTATGGCTCGACCGAGAAGGTCAGCAGCAGTTCGCCCTATCTCGGTGTGACGGCCTTCAGCGCTTCGGACGGCGCGGAGACGCGCGTCACCGAAGCGCGCTGGCTCGGCGTCAGCCAGATCGGTTGGCTGCCCGACTCTTCCGCGCTCGTCATGAGCGCGTCGGAAGAGGAGTTGAGTCCGTCGCAAATCTGGCAGCTCTCCTTCCCTTCCGGCGAAGTGCGGCGCGTGACCAACGACCTGAACACGTACCTCGGCGCGAGCCTCACGGCGGACGGCTCGGCGCTCGTCACGGTGCAGACCGACCGCGTCCCGAACGTCTGGGTCGCGCCCGCAGGTGACGCGTCGCGCGCCGTTCAAATCACGACGGGGGCGGGAAAGTTCGACGGCTACTACGGACTCTCGTGGACGCCGGACGGGAGGATCGTCTATTCGTCAATCGCGAGCGGGAGTTGGGACATCTGGGTGATGAACGCCGACGGGACGAATCAAAGGCAGTTGACCGTGGGCGCGAAGTCGAACTACGGCCCTTCGGTCTCTGCGGACGGTCGCTACATCGTCTTCGTCTCGAATCGCGCGGGCGCGTTCAACATTTGGCGCATGGACGCCGACGGCTCGAACCCGAAGCGTCTGACCGCGGGCACGGGCGAGAACTTCGCGCACGTCACGCCGGACGGTCGCTGGGTCGTCTATGCGAGCGTCGGCTTCGGGCAGGAGGACACGGTCTGGAAGGTTTCGATTGACGGCGGCGACCCCGTCAAGCTCACCGACAAGCCCGCGTCGTGGCCCTTCGTCTCGCCCGACGGCAAGTCGTTCGTCTGCACCTACGGCTCCACGCCGGCATCCGCGCCGGAGCTTGCCGTCATCCCGATTGAAGGCGGTCAACCGACAAAGCTCTTCGACATCGGCCCCGGCTTCCGCGCGAATACCGTCTGGCTTCCCGATGGCCGCGGCATCGCCTTCGTTGACTCGCGCACGGGCACGAGCAACGTCTGGGTGCAGCCGCTCGGCGGCGGCAAGCCGGTTCAACTCACCGACTTCAAATCCGACGGCGTCTCGGCCTACGACTTCTCGCGCGACGGGCGACTCGCCGCCTCGCGCAGCGTCGAGACGACGGGCGTCGTGCTCATCAAGGATTTCCGCTGAAAGTTAACCGCCCGGCTTTGGTTTTCCTTTGTGCCCTTTGTGAAATCCTTTGTGCCCTCTGTGGTAAAGAAAGCTTTACTTATCCACAGAAGACACAAAGGATTTCACAGAGGGCACAGAGGCATTAAAGTCGAGCGCCGACAGCCTCTTTATTTCCGTCACGAGTCTTAGCCCTGCGCGCGAGCGCGACGGTGTGTGCGAACACCGCGGCGATGATGATGCAGCCGCCGAGAACGGCCCACTCCGACGGTCGCTCGCCAAGAAAGAGGAAGACCCAGACGGGATTGAGCATCGGCTCGATGTAGCCGACGACGCCTGCGTCGAGCGAGCGCACGCCGCGCGCGATGCCGAGCGTGAAGAGTGTGTAGGCGAGTCCGATCTGCACGACGCCGAGGTAGGAGACGATCAGAACGTCCCGCAAGGCGAGCGAACCGGCGACGCGCGCGAACGCGGGGAGCGTGACGAGGCAGATGATGAGGTTGCCGTAGATGACCGACGACGCGCGGTTCGCTGCGCTCTCGCGTTGATGGCGGAGCAGCAGGAGGAAGAGCGCGAAGCAGACGCCGGAGCCGAGCGCCGTCAGATTTCCTTCAACGTCCTGCGGGCGGAGTCTCCCGACGAAGAAGAGCGACATCCCCGCCACGCACGCTATGACGACGAAGAGGTCTGCGAGGCGGAAGCGCTCCTTGAACAACAAAGGCTCAAGCACGAGCACATAGACGGGCGCGGTGTACTGAAGAAAGATCGCGTTCGCCGCGGTCGTCAGCTTGTTCGACATGACGAAGAGCAGCAGCAGCCCCGCGTACAGCGCGGAAGTGACGAGCGTCACGGCGTTGAGTTTGTACCCTTCGCGCCGCGTTAGCACGGCGACCGTGACGGCGGCGAGGAGCGAGCGCCCGAACGAAAGCTCGAACGCGCCGAGCGGCGTCGCCTTGATGAACAGCCCGCCCGTGCTCCACAGCAGCGCCGCCGCCAGCACGAAGATGATCGGCGGCAGCCCGTGCGCGTGGCGGCGCGCGGGTTCTCTTGCCGTTTCGCTCGACATGGTTTACTCGACGGGCGCGCGCGTGCCAGAATGCAGCGACCGCGGCAGCGCGCGCATCTAAACGGTCGGCGCATTTTAGCGCAAGCGTGGTCTTAAACCCGAGAAAGAGGGATTCAAATGAGCCAGTTTCAGCCTCCCAACCAGAATTACAACCGCCCGCAAGGCTGGCAGCAGCAACAGCCCGGCCCCTGGGGCAGCTTCGGCGTGGAGTCGGCGGCGCGCGCGGGACTCGGCGAGCGTTTGGCGTTCGTGCGGAAAGTCTATGCGCTCTTCTTCGTGGCGACGCTCTTCGCAATCGCCGGCGTCGGTTTGGGGCTTTCGTTCCCGCCGCTGCTCTTGTTCGCGCTTGAGCATCCGTTCGTGATGTTCTTCGCGATGATCGGCGCTGTTGTGGGCGCGCAGGCCGTCCGGCACGTGCCGGGCGTGAACTTGGCCGCGCTCTTCGGGTTCACGACGCTGACGGGCGTGATCATCTCGCCGCTCGTCGCGCTGCTGATGTACCAGAACCCCGGCTCGCTTGTCGCGTCCGGCGTGCTGACGGTCGGCATCTTCGGCGGGCTGACCGGATACGTCTTCATCTCGAAGAAGGACTTCAGCTTCCTGCGCGGGATGGTGACGACGGGGTTGATCGTCGTCGTGCTCGCGTCGCTCCTGAACTTCTTCGTCGTCGGCTCCGGCGCGTTCGGCTTCGCCGTCGCCGTGGCGGTGCTGCTCCTGTTCTCCGGCTTCGTGCTCTACGACACGTCGAACATCATCCGCCGGTATCCGACGAACGAGTACGTCGCGGGCGCGCTCGCGCTCTACCTCGACGCATTCAACATCTTCCTCGCGCTGCTCCGCATACTGAACTCCGGTCGCCGCTGACCTCAACAGCCGCGCGAAAAGTTTAAGGCGGGACGCTCACGCCGAGCGTCCCGCCTTTCTTTTCGTCTCGCTTCCCTTCCGACCTTTTTAGAAGTCGAACTTGATGGCGAGCTGCAACTGCCGCGGCGTCGCGAACGTCGTCGTGCCGGACGCGGGCGACGAGAACGAGCGCGGCGTGCCGAAGGCCGTGACGAAGGAGGGCGGGACGAGCGTCGTGCCCGAAAGGTTGAAGAAGATGTTGTTGACGGTCACGACGTTCGGGTGGTTGAAGACGTTGAAGGCTTCGAGTATCAGGCGCACGCGCATTGACTCGTTGAACGAGATATTGCGCGTCACGCGCGCGTCGAACTGGAAGACCGACGGCGTCGTGAACTGGTTACGCGCCGTGCCGGGCAGGCGGTCGTTCGAGCGGTTGCCGTCGTTGTTCGGGTCGTTGCCGACGAGCGCCGAGTAGGGCGAGCCGGACTGCCACTGGATGATGCTTGAGAGCGTGTAGTCGCTCAAGATGGCGCGCAGGAATCGCTCGTCGCTCCACTTGATCCGCCCTATGTCATAGACCGGGCTGAAGACGAAGCGGTGACGGAGGTCTGTGTCCGAGCGCGCGTAGTCGGCTTCGGGGTTGATCTGGTTCTCGACGATCTTCGCGTCGTCCGCGCCGACTACCACGGTCGTCTGGTCGGGGCGGTCGTCGTGCGCGCGCGAGTAGGTGTAGGCGGCGATGAACTGGAAGCCGTGCGTGAAGCGCTGCGTCGCCTGAAAGGCGAGGCCGTTATAGACGGAGCGCGCGGCGCTCTCGAAGATGCTGATGCGGTTGTAGGAGCCGCCCGTCGTGCGCGAGATCGGTCGCGCCGAGGGGAAGCGCAGGAACGTGTAGGTCTGCCCGTTCGTCGCGGTGAAGACGGTCGGCACGGGCGCGAAGAGGTTGATGTCGCGCGTCCGGGTCAGGTGCAGGCCGTGGTAGTAGAGGTAGGTGGCCGAAATGCTCAGGTTCTTCGCGACCTCGCGCTCGACGCCGATGCGGCCCTGCTCGACGTAGGGCTGCACGTAGTCGGGCGCGAAGAAGTAGAGGTTCGGGTTCGAGGAGAAGCCCGCGGGCGGCGCGCTCAAGATGTTCGGGTAGTGGAGGCCGAGCGTGGTCAGTTGCGCGGCGTTGAGGTTGATGCCGGTGACGTTGATGCCGTTCTGCGAGTGCGCCGTGCCGATGACGATTGCGGGCGTGATGCCGTAGTAGAGGCCGAAGCCGCCGCGCACGACCGTCTTCTCGTCGGGCGCGTAGGAGAAGCCGAAGCGCGGCGCGATGTTGTTTTTGTCCTTCGGGCAGTTCGCCGTGTTGATTCCGTTGTTCAGAAGCAGCGGGTCTGCGTTCTGAATCGGCGGGCAGGCCATCGACTCGTAGTCGTAGCGCACGCCGAGGTTGAGCGTGAGCTTCGGCGTCAAGCGCCAGTCGTCCTGCGCGTAGGCCGCGTACTCGGAGATGTTCGGGTGCGTGGTCGCGCCCGTGGTGTTTGGGCCGGGGAAGTTCTGCGTGAAGGCCGAGGGGGTGTTTGTGGCGAAAGCGGTGTACGAGGGGAAGGTGTACGAGCCGCTGAAGATTCCGGGGAAGAAGTTGAAGACGCGGTCGAAGTTGAAGTCGAAGCCGAACTTGTAGCTGCTGCGGCCCGAAACGTAAGAGACGTTGTCAATGAACTGAAGGCGCTTGATAGTCGTCTCGCGCGGGCTGAAGTTGTTGCGCCCGATGTTGAGGTTGCCGCCGCCGGTGTTGATGACGGCTTCGGGCTGGTCGGAGTTCGCCAGTCCCGGCTCCTTGTCGCGCGCGATTTGGAAGCGGAACTCGTTGACGACCTTCGTCGAGATGGTCGTGGCGAGCGTGCCGCTCAGGGTGTCGCTCTTCACGCGGCTGTCGCCCGAATGCTCCTCCGCCGAGAGCGTGCCGTTATTCTCGTTGTTGACGCCGTTGAAGCCCTGATGGTTGTAGCGCAAGCTGAGTTGGTTCTTGCTGTTGAGCGAGATGTCGGTCTTTCCGAGAAAGACGTTCTGGTCGCGCCCGGTCTGATAGGTGTTGAGCTTCGGCAAAAGGATGGACTGCGCGGCGGCGGGCGCGGTCGAGAGGTTCGGCACGTCGAGCGGCTGCGGGATGTTCGAGCGCTGGCCGTCGTAGGTGAAGAAGAAGAACGCCTTGTTCTTCCTGATGGGGCCGCCGACTGAGCCGCCGAACTGGTTGATGCGGAACGGAGGCCGCTTGTTCGGCAGGCCGCGGCGGAACTCGTTGGCCTTCGTGATGGGGTCGTTCGCGTTCAGTGACTCGTCGCGGAAGTACTCGAAGAGGTTGCCGTGAAAGTCGTTCGTGCCCGACTTGGTGACGACGTTGATGACCGCGCCGCCCGCGCGCCCGAACTCGGCGGAGAAGCCGTTCTGGTTGACCTGAAACTCCTGCACCGACTCTTCGCTGAATTGATAAGGCGGGCGCACGCCGCCGCGACCGAGCGCCTGACCGAAGAAGGTGTTGTTGTTGTCAACGCCGTCAACCTGAAGGCTGTTGAAGGTGCCGCGCTGTCCGCCGACCGAGAGGTCGCCGCCGCGCGGGTCGCGGATGACGCCGGGCGAGAGCGTGGAGAAGTCCTGGAAGTTGCGACCGTTGATCGGGAGGTTCTGAATCGAGCGGTCGTTGATCGTCGTCGAGACCGAGGTGCGCGTCGTCTCGACCGTCGGCGCTTCCGCCGAGACGGTCAACTCGCCGGTCACGCCGCCTACATACATTTGTAAGTCGAGCGTTGTTTTACCGCCGACCGTGACCGTCACATCATTCGCAGACTTATCGTTAAAGCCTTGTGCACTTGCCTTCACGGAGTAAGTGCCCGGCGGAAGCAGGATGATGCGGTAGTTGCCCTCGCTGTCGGTCGTAGCAATTCTTTCAAAGCCCGTCGCTTGATTCTTAGCGGTAACGGTCGCGTTAGGGACAGCTGCGCCTTTAGGGTCGAGCACGCGGCCTTCGATGTTGCCGGTCGTCGCCTCGGACTGTGCGAAGGCGGCGACGGGCGCGAGCAGACCAATGCACAGGCACAGCACGACGAGCCGTGCGAAGAAGGGGGGAACTCTCTTCAACATGATTTCCTCTCTGTAGTCGGATTCGTATGTGAACGCTTATTTTCGTCTGCCCGGCTCGCTGGCCGGAGCCTCTTCGTTGTGAAGCGTGATACTACGCGGGCGCGGCCCGCAGGTCAACGCCCGCGCGTTTAATTCCCTGTTAAGCGCACGCCCCCGCAGTTCGGCTGCACGGGCGATTACGCCCCGCGCGCCGGGGCCGGATTTCCGCCGCCGCGCCTCCGAGGATGACAACTCGACCTCCTAGGCTCAACGTCGGGCCACAGGAGCTATTTCAGGAGCAATTAAGGTTCGTTAATGCCTCAAGAGGAAAAGCAAGCCCCTGAAAGGGGCGTGAGAATGTAGCCCACGGCTCACGCCCCTTTCAGGGGCTTTAGCGGGCCGAGTAGGCGGCGCAGGCCCGCCGTCTGCACGAGGCTCATCAGGCCCATGTAGCCGTAGCCGAAGCAGAAGAGCGAGAGGAAGGGTATGGTGCCCCACATCCCCATGTGCGCGGCGTAGGCGACGGCGAGCAGGAAGTAGAAGGCGAAGGCAAGCTCGAACGCCGGAAGCCAGCCGCGACCGCGTTTGTACTTCTTGCGCTTCCAGCTCTCGTCGCGCGCACCCTCGACCCTGTACTTCGGCGTGCGGACGAACTCGGTCCTGATGCGGAAGAGCGCCTCCAGAACGGCGCGCGCGTTCGAGAAGGCGAGGCCGATGCCCAAGCCCATGACGAGCGGCAGGTGCAAAAGTCTGCGGCGCGCGCGCGGTCGGTCGAGATACCAAATGGCCGAGCCGTAGAAGAGCACGACCGACGCGGTCGAGAAGAAGAGCAGAGGCAGGTCGAGCAGCAGAAGATTCTGAAAGCCCTGGTTGTAACGGACGAGCAGGAGCGGGAACTGCAAGAGGCTCGTCAGAATCATCAGCGGGTAGCTGATGTTCCCCGTCAGGCGGAAGAACATCTCAAGCTTCACGCGCGCCGGAAGCCGCGAGCGGAAGATGCGCGGGTAGAGTTTCAAAGCGACTTCCGTGACGCCCTTCGCCCAGCGACGTTGCTGTGCCTTGAAGGCGTTGATCTCGACCGGCACTTCCGACGGCGCGTCTTCGTCGAGCAGATAGACGAAGCGCCAGCCCATCAGTTGCGCGCGGAAAGAAAGGTCTGTG
>Ga0070740_10004138_pt1 | contig 14568 bp, 14 predicted proteins | sample Coa_R2_FD_67286 | JGI IMG/M metagenome (GOLD analysis project Ga0070740, IMG submission 67286) | Surface soil microbial communities from Centralia Pennsylvania, which are recovering from an underground coalmine fire - Coalmine... | ecosystem: Environmental > Terrestrial > Soil > Unclassified ... | reverse complement strand
TTTTTTTGGAATCAGATTAACTCTTATTGGATCTTATCAACGACTATAGCTGACATAAGGAAGATGATAAAAGCAACAACAATAATACTCACCCATCCTCCCGTTCCCCCGATAAAGAATATGGCGAGAATGGCAAACAAAAAAATCGCAACAATTGCAGTGATGAACACCAGAAGACGGTAGAGATTTTTGTTGTCACGCGCGGACGGATATATTTTCTCCGCCGCATCCCTTTGCGCCGATTGGTCGTAAGAGGTCTCAAATTGCTGGCGAGTCGAACTCTGATTCCCCTCGTACCTTCCATAACTCGCCTCTACTGGCTCCTGCATTGAATCAGCGGCTTCTCTTTGCGGCATCATAGCGGATCGCTCCCCTCTCTATTTGGCTAATCAATCAATATACGCGAGAGAAGCCACATGGTTGTAACATCGTTGAGAGCGTCTCTGGCATCCGCCAGAGCACATTCTATAACGCAAAAGGGGCGTGTGATTTGCGGATCACACGCCCCTTTTGCGTAGCGGTCCAGGCGCGAGCGGGAGAGCGTTCCAGAAAGCTTCTAGTCTCCCAGCGCCTCCTTCCCGTGCTCGGGCACCATGTAGATCTCCTCTACATAATCGCCGGGGGCGGTTTCGTCCGCACCGCGCTTCGCGCCAAGTGCTTCAAAGACAGGCGTCAATATAATCCCCAGCAGCAGATTGAGAATCACGGCAGTAAAGGCCGCATACATGGGTGGCAGAGAGATCGGGCCGATCTGCAGCGCGTAGACCGAGGCAAGGTTCGCCGCAATGAACATCCAGGTGCCGCCAATCATGCCGACCAGCCAGCCCACCAGCAGCGCCCAGCGGTTAAACCAGCGCGTGTAGAGACCCAGGAAGACCGCCGGCAAGGTCTGGATGATCCAGATACCGCCGAGCAACTGAAAGTTGAGCACATACTGCGTGGGCAGGTAAACGATAAAGATTAACGCGCCGAACTTGACGACGAACGAGGCGATTTTGGCCACGCTCGCCTCTCGCTCGACGCTGGCACCTTTGTCGAAGTAGGCTTTGTAGATGTTCCTGGTGAACAGGTTGGCCGCGGCAATCGACATTACCGACGCAGGCACCAGCGCGCCAATCGAGATCGCAGCCAGCGCAAACCCCCAGAACCAGGCCGGGAACTCCTGAATGAGCAGCGCAGGGATCGCGCCGTTGTTGCCAAAACCCTTTAACGGCGTGACATGCGCCGCAATCGCCATGTAGCCCAGCAGCGCCAGGAAGCCCAGCATCAACGAGTAGATCGGCAGCAGCGCCGTATTGCGCTTGACCACCTTCTGGCTGCTGCTGCTCAGCACACCTGTCAATGCATGCGGATACAAGAATAGAGCAAACGCGGAGCCAACGGCCAGGGTGACATAGGCCGGGAACTGCTTGGGCGAGAGCAGATCAAAGAACTTGGGGTTGGCCGCCGCTTTGGCATGCGCCGCGCCAAAGATGTTGCCAAACCCGCCCAGCTTGATCGGAATGTAGATGATCGTGGCAAACAGAACAATAAAAATCATCACATCCTTGACCAGCGCGATCATCGCCGGCGCCCGCAGACCACTGGTGTAGGTGTAGGCCGCCAGGATGATAAAGGCAATGATCAGCGGAATATCCAGGGGAAAACCGCCCAGCGAAAGCGAAAGGGGAATACCCAGCGCGGCCAGGCAGAGCTGGATGCCGAACATCTGCAAGGCGATATACGGCAGCGTCGCCAGTATGCCGGTAAATGCCACCGCCAGGGAAAGGGTGTTGCTGCCAAAACGCCCTTTCACAAAGTCGGCGGCGGTCACATAGCCATGCTCCTTACACACCGACCAGAAGCGGGGCATGAGCACATAGATAATCGGATAGACAAGAACGGTATAGGGGACCGCGAAGAACCCGTTCAAGGCTCCCAGACCGAACATAGCAGCGGGAACAGCAATAAAGGTGTAGGCGGTATAGAGATCACCGCCCAGCAGGAACCAGGTAACAATGGTTCCAAAACGCCGGCCCGCCAGCCCCCACTCGTTCAGTTCGTTCAAGTTTCCCCGCCGCCAGCGCGCGGCCAGGAAGCCAAGCACCGTTACCAGCAGGAAAAAGAGGATAAATACAATGAATGCTTCCCAATTCATGGCGACCTTGCCCTTTCTCAAAAAGGTTGATGGTTACACAGGGCCGAGCCTCACAGGACACTGACAAAAAAAGAGCCAGGCCAATGAGACGCTACCGGTTTCTTACGTGTCCAGCAGGTAGACAACCGCGGTAATAATCGCGGTAATCACGATCCAGAGCAGTTGAAACCAGTAGAAGAAGGGAATTCCTGCGAGTTCTGGGTCCCGAAAATTATAGAACGGGGGCCAGCACAGCGCGATAAAAGGGATGAGGAGCAGAAGAAGCAGAGGCTTAAACTTCCTCTTTGAAGAAGCACGGGTTGCCAAGACTTTTCTCCTTTCGCAGAACGACCTTACGAAGATCAGAAGAAAACGAATAGCTACGGAGAGGAAAAGAGCGCGTCAGCACGACACGGCTGCGGTTCTCTCCTGCTCTCCTGCTGCGCCTGGTGCTTATTTGCATAGTATACCATCACATTTTCAATAAAATCAACGTTTGAAACTGCCGCCAGGAAGGCTATCCATGTTACATTTGAACCTATCAACCGATCTATCATAGTAGAGTTCTTCTAACAAATCTGGCTTTATAGAACACTCTTTAATATGTAAACTTCTCTGATTTCTATCGTAATTTGGAGGCTATCAATGGTACCCCCTTCAGCCACCCGGAGGCGTGTGGAGAGGTCGCTGGCGCTCTGCCTACTGCTTGTGCTGATTACGTTCTCGCTAAGCGCCTGCGGCGGCAATCCTCAACTTCAACAGCAGGCGAGTCAGAATAAACAGGCGCTGGATAGTTCGCTGGCCCAGGCTCGCTCGATCGGATTGCCGGACAGCATGCTCCAGCCAATCGTTCAGCAGGAGCAAAAGCTCGCCGGCACGCACGCGCCGCTCGGTCTGCTTGGCGATCAGTCCGTAGACGACTATTATCGCAATCTCGCGCTGCGCTATTCTCAACTGAATTCTCAGGTCATCGGCCTGGAGACGCAGGCCACGCAGCAATTCGACTTCCAGGCTTCGCAGGATCTCCAGAATCTCTCGAACGCGCTAGCGGAGCGCCAGGGGCAGAATCTTTCGGCGGTCCAGACATTTGCCAATCAGTTGACTACCTATCAGCAGCAACTGGCCAAAGCGCAATATCCCAAAGATTATTTGCAAATCAGCGCCGGCGCCCGCAGTTCAACGCAGGCGCTCCACCTGATGGGACCCGCCTACAATCAATTGACCACCTTTAAGAAGGTCATCCGACAATTGCAAACTTCAAATATCGATGTGACTGCATTCAAGCAGGAAGAACAAAGCGACGAGCAGAGCTTTAACAATGCAACGAAGCCACAGGACTTCTTGCAATTGATCGATCTCATCAATACCCAGATCAACGAGACGACGACGGTCTCCACCGTAGCCATTCCCTACGTGGGCCAGGTGAAACTGAATCAGTTTCGAGCCGATATCCAGTTGATCAAGCAGTATAACGGTACTGATGTCAGCAAGTATGAGCAACGTTTACAGGCCGATCAGCAGGCGCTCGACAACGCGAAAACGATCAGCGATTTCCTGCACGTCTCTGCCCAGATTGATGCTGACATTGCCTCCATCCAGTTCCCGCTCACGCAGGCGCAGGCAAACTATCTGCTACAAAAGTTCCACCAGGAGGTGAAGAACTGGGGCAGTTCACATCAATATCACGACAAATATAACGGCCAGTCCTATCCGCTGGACTACGAATACGACGTGCAGGGCATTGGTTCGGACGCCGACTACGCCGTGCAGTCCGCCCAGACCCTGGACGATTACCAGTCGGCGATCGATCTGATCAATAACGATATGCTCCACCTGAAAATGATGGAGCAGGATTATAGCGATAAGACGCCGTACAATCAGCCGCACCAGGCAGACCTCACACTGATGAGCCACTATGGCATTACCAGCGCCAGCGAGGTATTTGTCGTCTCGCTGGTGGAGCAAACGCTGCGTTACTATGAGAACGGCAAGCTAGTGCGAACTTTCCTCATTACCTCGGGCCAATATGCGAAGCCCTCGCCTCCTGGATACTGGCAAATCTTCCTGCGCCAGTCTCCCACTACCTTCAAATCCAGCGAACCAAAGGGCTCCGCTTTCTGGTATCCCGACACGAAGATCAATTACGCGATGGAGTACCACTCCGGCGGCTACTTCTTCCACGATAGTTGGTGGCGCGCCAACTACGGCGTTGGCACGAATTTCCCCCACTACGATACGGGAGGAGATGAGACGTTCGCCGGCAACGGCAGCCACGGCTGCATTAACATGGCCGAAAACGATATCGCCTGGCTCTATCCCAACAGCACCTATAACGCGAAGGTGATTCTCTACTAAACCGAACGGACGGTGTTGGCCTGGCAGTCTGCGGCTGAGCCGAAAAAAAGGATGAGGATGAGGGGGCCGGGGCGACGCGCGTCGCCCCGGCCCCCTCATCCTCATCCCCAGGAGAGGGGAAAAGTCCTGATCTCTGGCATTTCTATTTGACATTTTTCCCAGCAAAGAGTATAATCATGTCCGCACTCAAGGCCGACGAACGGTCGGCATTTTTTGTAGAAAAGAACCCGTGTGAAGGGACCGATGTTCCGGGGAGGAATATTTATCCATGCCCAATAATCCCTCAGCCGCCAAGCGCATGCGCCAGGAGCAGAAGCGCCGCCTGCGCAATCGTATGGTCAAGTCGATTGTGAAGACAAACATAACGAAAGCGCGCCAGGCTATCGCCTCCGGCGTCGATGCGGAGATGGCTGTACGCGCCGCAGTGAGCGAACTGGACCGCGCCGCGAAAAAAGGCGTGATCCATCGCAATAACGCTGCACGCCGCAAATCCCGGCTGATGAAACAGCTTAATGCGGCACTTGCCAAAAATAAGTAACATCCTCTCGCGAGCACATGAGGATCAGCTCTCAAGAGGAGAGAACCTTTTCTAACAACATTGAGAAAGAAGCCGATGTAGAGCCATCCAGGTCACGGCAACAGCGAGGTCAGTCCTTTGCCCAAACGGGGCCGCACGCGGGTTCGCTCGCGCGCTGCGCTACACGCTTGACCCTGGATTAAACGGCGATCGATGCCTCTCCAGAGGACGTGTGTAGAAAATATTCAGTTTGAAAGGCAGGATGTAGACGATATGGCCGAGAAAGAGGCGGTGGTGAAACCCGCCGGGCGGGCCTTGCTGGTGGCGGTCGAAAACGCCCAGCTCCGCGATGATTTGCCAGAGATTAAATCAGGCGATACAGTGCGCCTGCAGGTGAGAGTTGTCGAGGGGAACCGCGAGCGCCTCCAACCATTCGAGGGCGTGGTAATGCGCCTGCGCGGCGGCGGCGTGAATCGCAATTTTACGGTTCGCCGCATCACCCACGGCGTGGGGGTCGAGCGTACTTTCTTGATTAACTCTCCGCGCATCGAGAAGATTGAGGTGCTGCGCCATGCCCGCGTGCGCCGCAAGCAGTTGTACTATCTGCGCGGTCTGACCGGCAAGGCTGCTCGCCTGAAGGAGGTTCGCCCGATGTCTGCAAAGGAGATCGCAGCGAAAGAGGCTGCCAGAGCTGCCAGCAAGAGCAATGCAGAAAGCGAAGAGTAGTTTACAATCCCCAACACTTGAAGAAGAGATGGCCCTGCTCAGTCAGGGCTATTCTTTTATAGCCGGCCTGGATGAGGCCGGCAGAGGCTGCCTGGCCGGGCCGGTGGTCGCGGCAGCTGTGATGCTGCCACTCACGGGGGAGCTTGCAACGCTCCTGGCCGTCCTGGATGGGGTGCGCGACTCTAAACAAATGACTCCGGCGGCCCGCGAGCGTTTCTTTACGCTTATCCAGCAGCATGCATTGTCAGTGAGCGTGGGCATCGGCTCGGTCGCGCTGATCGATCGACGTAATATTCTTCAGGCGACAAAACAGGCGATGAAGGACGCGCTCACTCAACTCTCGCCTCCCCCACAGGCCCTCCTGCTCGACGCACTCACCCTGCGCGATATCCCTCTCCCACAGCGCTCGATCATCAAAGGCGACGCGCGCTGCCTCTCGATCGCGGCGGCCTCGGTGATCGCGAAGGTCACACGCGACCGCCTGATGCTCCAGCTCCACCAGGAGTATCCCGCCTATGGCTTCGACCAGCATAAGGGCTATGGCACTGCCGCTCACCTGGCCGCGCTGCAAGCTTATGGCGCAACTCCCCACCATCGCCAGAGCTTCGCGCCAGTTCGCGCGCTTCACGGCCTCTTCACCGACGAGGAGTCAGAATGCGCAGAATTGCCCGATTAATAGGGGACAGCCGCACTACTCTACGCAATTCGTTCTCCGATACTTCCAGCGCCTGTCGCATTCCACCAGACTTCTACTCATACGACGGCGGTGCGTCCTGTGCGCCGGCTCCCCATGAGGGACTGGGCGTTGCGGCCAGCGTGTAATCGAGCGTTCCGCCTTGCGCGATAAATGAGGACGGCAGCCAGGGTCGCGTGCTGACCCGCCCGTTGACCAGCAGACGTTGAATGTAATATGCGCCGCTTGAGGCGTGCGGAGCGTTGATCTGTATGACCTGACCCCCGGGACGACGCAGGGTGATCGCCGGGAAAAGCGGGCTTGCCAGCACCAGATTGGCCGTGCCAGGTATCGAGGGATACATCCCCAGAGCAGCGAAGATAAACCAGGAGGAGAGCTCGCCCAGGTCTTCATTGCCCGGCAGCCCGGCAGGCCCCGGTCCGTAGAGCGTCGTGAGGATCTTGTGAACAATGTGCTGAGTTTTATAAGGCGCGCCGGCATAGTCGTATTCCCAGGGGATGCCCAGCGATGGCTCGTTGCCCAGGAAAGCATAGGGCGCGTCCGGCCCGGCATCAAGTTGCGTAAAAAAGCTGTCGAGCCGCTGCACAACCCTGGCGTTTCCTCCCATGAGATCGAAGAGGCCGCGCAGGTTAAACGGCACCATCCAGGTATACTGAGCAGCGTTGCCCTCCACCCAGCCGGTGGTACTGGCAGGCGTGAAGCCGGGGGGGAAGGTCCCGTTCAAATAGCGCGGCTCCAGATAACCGGTGGCGGGATTGAAGAGTCCGCGCCAGTTCTGCGCCCGCCGACGAAACCTCTGCGCATCCGCCTGGTCGCCCAGCGCCTCGGCAAAGGCGCTCAAGGCGAAGTCCGCCACCGCGTATTCCAGGGTCGTCGAGGCGGGACCATACGCGTTGCAGCAGCCATAGACACCGTCCAGCGGCTCATAGCCAGGCTGTTCGAGATAATGTATTCCTGGCCGCTCCTCGTTTGGCCGCGTGGCCTGCGCGAGCAACGCGGCCAGGGCAGACCGCGTATCAAAGTCTGTGCCCCCAAAGGCATAGATGGCGGAGATGATCGCGGCGGCTGGATCGCCTACCTGAACATAGGTTTCGCCGTTCGCCACCGGCCATTTCGGCAATCCTCCGCTCTGCTCATAGTCATTCACCAGCGATTGCGCCATGTCGCTGGCCTGTGCGGGCGCGAGCAGGGCCAGCAGTTGCGCCTCCGAGCGATAGATATCCCAGCCGGAGAAGTTGGTATACTGGACATGCCCGTCCGGCAGGCTGTGTACTCGTCCGTCAAAGCCGAGGTATTGCCCGTTGGCATCCGAGAAGACGCTGGGAAAGAGCAGGGCGTGATAGAGAGCGGCATAGAACGTAGCGCGCTGGCCGGCGGTGCCACCGCTTACCTGAATCTCCCCCAGAAGATTACCCCAGGCCCGGGTCGCGCGTTGCAGCACGTCTGCGAAGTCGCCCGTGCGGTCCTCCGCGTCGACATTGGCCTCGGCATTGGCCACGCTCACATACGAGATGCCCACGCGCAGGCCGATGACGCTCCGCTCGCTACGTGCAAACGTGACAAACACTCCCGTATGTGGCCCGCTGACCTCTCGTCGATCGCTCAGAATAATCCCATCACGCCAGACGCCCCCGCTGGCAAATGGTTGGCTGAACTGCGCCCAGAAGTAGACGCGATAGCTGTTATTGCGTAGATAACAGAAGTTTCCGCTGCTGACCCAGCCAGAGATTGTATCGCGCCCCAAGATGGCCTGCGCGTCCCTCACTGTATTCAGCGAGCCGCTGAGATTGAGTAGCATGCCCGCCTGCGCGCCCGCCGGATAGGTGAAGCGGCCCGCCCCGCTGCGCTGCGTCACTGTCAGTTCGCTCGCCACGCCGTTATCCAACTCGACGCGATAGTAGCCCGCGTATGCCGTCTCGCGCGCATGAGAGAAACCCACGCTCGAGCGCGCAGGATCGCCGATGAGCACGCCGGTAAAGGGCAGGAAAGGCAGATCGCCATACTGGCTGCAGCCCGCGCCGCTCAGGTGCGTCAGACTGAAGCCCCGCATGCGGCTATCATCATAGACGTAGCCGCTGTACGCGAACTTGACCGTATCGGGACTCCACTGCACCATCCCAAAGGGGACATCCGCGCCAGGAAACGTCTCGCCCCCGCTGTACGCTGCCGGCAATGCTGTGCGCGCGCCGGTTCCGGTAAAAACATCGATCGTTTGCGCAAGCCTCGCGTTCGGATCGCGCTCCCCCAAAGCACTATCGCCCGCTTTATGCACCGCCCGGTCGTTCGCCAGCAAAATTGGCTGGAGGAGCAGCAGGGCGACCAGGCAGGCCAGAAGGAGAGCCAGGGGAACTTTCGCATAGCGGGCCGGCCTCATGATCGCCCCTTTCGTAGTATCATCGATTGCTCTACTATACACTATACTCAGGCATACAAAAGCCTGACAACTTGAAAGATCGCCCGGCATATGCGATGATTGAAGCAGAAAGAATCCATCACACGCGGATGCTATTCATAATCCAGGTGCGCAAAGCGCCAGAACCTCCTCAGCTCACTTATCAACGGAGAACGACTAAATGGGAAGAACAATGTTCGACAAAATCTGGGACGCGCATGTGGTGCGGCAGGTGCCCGGAGAATCCACCATCCTGTATATTGACCGGCACCTGGTTCACGAAGCGACCTCACCCCAGGCGTTCGCGGGCCTGCGCGCCGCAGGCCGCCGCGTGCGTCGTCCCAACGCAACGATCGCCGTGCTGGACCACAATGTACCGACGGTGGTGGGCCGGCGCATGCTGGACGTGGTGGACAAAGCCAGCGAAGAGTGCATTACGACGATGGAGCAGAACGCGCGCGATTTCGGCCTGACCCTCTTCGACATGCACGACGCGCGCCAGGGCATCGTCCATATCATCGGTCCCGAACAGGGCATTACGCTGCCGGGCATGACCATCGTCTGTGGCGATTCGCATACTTCGACGCATGGCGCGCTGGGAGCGCTGGCCTTTGGCATCGGCACCAGCGAGGTTGAGCACGTGCTGGCCACTCAGTGCCTTCTGCAAGAGAAGCCCAAAAGCATGAACATTCGCGTCGAGGGCAGCATGGCCCCCGGCGTGACCGCGAAGGACGTGGCCCTGGCGATTATCGGCAAGCTGGGCACGGGCGTGGGAACCGGCCACGTTATCGAGTTTAGCGGCTCAACCATTCGCTCGCTCTCAATGGAGGGCCGCATGACGCTCTGCAATATGGCCATCGAGGCTGGCGCGCGCGCGGGTATGGTCGCACCCGATGAGATAACTTTCAATTATATCAAGGGCCGCCCCTATGCTCCCAAAGGCGAGATGTTCGAGCAGGCCGTTGAGTACTGGAAGAGCCTGGCCAGCGATCCCGACGCGACCTACGACGCGGTCTACGAGGTCAATATCGAGGGCCTGGGACCCCAGGTGACATGGGGCATCAATCCCGGCATGGTCACGGACATCACCGGCAAGGTGCCCGATCCCACACAGGTCAGCGATCCCGAACAGCGCAAGTCCTACGAGCGGGCGCTGAAGTATATGGGCCTCAGGCCGGGACAGAAGATTACCGACATTCAGCTCGATACCGTCTTCATCGGCTCCTGCACCAATTCGCGCCTGGAGGACCTGCGTATGGCCGCTCGTTATGTCAAGGGCAGACACGTCGCGCCCAATGTGCGCGCGATCGTCGTGCCCGGCTCGATGCAGGTGCGCCGCATGGCCGAGGAGGAAGGTTTGGCCGATATCTTCCGCGAGGCCGGCTTCCAGTGGCGCGAGTCCGGCTGCAGCATGTGCATCGCGATGAATGGCGACCAGCTCTCCGAAGGCGAACGCTGCGCCTCCACCAGCAACCGCAACTTCGAGGGCCGCCAGGGACGCGGCGGACGCACCCACCTGGTCAGTCCCGCGATGGCCGCCGCCGCCGCCTGCGCCGGACATTTTGTGGATATTCGCGAGTGGTAAGAGATAAAGAGGTCAACATGGAACCATTTACAACACACACCGGCAAGGTCCTGCCGCTGGACCGCACGAACGTCAATACCGACGAGATCACGCCCGCACGCTTTCTGAAAACCATCAGGCGCAGCGGCTTCGAGGGCGCGCTCTTTGCAAATTGGCGCTTCACCGATCCGCAGGGCACGCAGCCCGATCCAACCTTCGTGCTGAACCTGCCACGCTATCAGGGCGTGACGATCCTGCTGGCCGAGGATAACTTTGGCTGCGGCTCCTCGCGCGAACACGCTCCCTGGGCCATTCGCGACTATGGCTTCCGCGTGCTCATCGCGCCTAGCTTCGCCGATATCTTCTATAACAATTGCTTCAATAACGGCCTCCTGCCCATTACGCTCCCCCATGAAACTGTGCGCGAGCTGTTCGCGGAGGTCGAGGCTAATGAGAGCTATACGCTGAGTGTGGATCTGGCAGCCCAGACCGTCACGACTCCCTCTGGACGCGCGATCCACTTCGAAATTGATCCTTTCCGCAAGGAGGCCCTGCTCCAGGGACTGGACAATATCGGTTGGACGCTGAGCCACAGCGATGAGATCGAGGCGTATGAGCAGCAACGCAAACAGGTGGCCCCCTGGGTCTTCGCGTAATCTGACCGCATGATCTGCGACCTGCAAGGTTTGCATCTTGCAGGTCGCTCTAGAAAATTGCAACATTTCGTGTATTTTACGCAATTGGCAAAAGATTTACAACAAGACTGTTTAGCAGTATTGACAGCAGTATATTTTTCTGGTAGACTCAGGGCATCTTTCTCTGAAGGATTGCTATATTCTAAAAAGCGGAGGAAGACACTACTTTTTCTGGAGAAGTTAGGAAAGGGAGAGGATCAAAGATGGATATGATACTACCAGACCTTGAGGCAAGAATATGCGCCCAGGAATGGATGAGCACGTTTCTACATGCGCGTATTGAGGAAGTATCGCAAGAGACAGCTAGTGGTTTCCGCCAACTGGCAGATGCTCAACTTGCGGCCGAATGGAAAACCGATACGCATCTGGATACAATTGAAGCACACCTGGAGGAAGTATGGCAGGATATGGACGCCAGCTTTCACCGGCTCGCAAGCGCCCAGACAAAGGCCGAGCAGAAAACAGAGGCACGCCTCGATCTTATGGATGCTCGCTTTGAGCAGACCGACGAGCGGATCGATGGGCTGTCAAAGCAACTGACAGGCGGTTTTGACACTCTGGTAGAGTACGAACGGCTCGCTACCAAAAAGCTCGACGCCCGTTTCGCAAACGTTGATACGCGATTCAATGAAGTCAATGCTCGTTTTGAGAAAGTCGATGCGCGCTTTGAGAAATTTGATGCTCGTCTTGAGGCCCTGGCGCAAGATATGGCGGCCAGCTTCCAGCAGGTAGTCGAGTACCAACTGCGAACCGAACAGCAAATAGATGATCGTTTCAAGGCGGTGGATGCTCGCTTTGATCGCTTAGAAGCTACTATGGCCACCAAAGACGATATCGCCAATATGGCCACCAAAGATGATATCGCCAATATGGCCACCAAAGACGATATCGCCAATATGGCCACCAAAGATGATATCGCCAATATGGCCACCAAAGACGATATCGCCAATATGGCCACCAAAGACGATATCGCTAATATGGCTACCAAAGACGATCTTGCCAGAATGGAAGTGCGCATCCTGGGCGCGATCAAGCAATTGTTCATGGCAGCCGGTATGTCGTTTTCGCTGCCGACGGCTGATATAACGACCGACATAGAAATTCTCCCGCCGCAAACGGACGAGGAGATGTAGAGCTCGCTCGCTATTACTCACGTGGGCAGAGAGGCATAGTTTCTCTTCACCCATGTGAGCAATGGCCGTAGCGCAATGTATTTGCCATCCGGGCACCACGCGCGTGCCGCAGTTTGATTAAGGAGCGTCCTATGACGACACAACAAGTTGATCCTGGCCTGGTTCCTTATCAGATCCTCGACGCCGAGGGCAAGGTGGTCGGCGAGTTGCCAGACCTGAGTTCTGAACGCCTGCTCGCGCTCTATCGCTTTATGCAGTTGGGGCGCGCCTTCTCCAACAAAATCATCGCGCTCCAGCGTCAGGGACGCGCTACGACTTTCGGCTCGCTGGTGGGGCAGGAGGCGTCAGCGGTCGGTCTGGCTGCGCCACTTCAGCCGCAGGACTGGCTGGCCACGTCATATCGCGAAATTGCCTCGCTGATCGTGAAAGGTGTTCCTCTCTCAACGATGGTCTACTCGTTTCGCGGCATGACGCCTGCCGACTGGCCCGCTGAGTCGCACTGCCTGCCCTATCAGATCGTTATCGGCACGCAGATGCTGCATGCTGTTGGCCTGGGGATGGCCGCGAAAATTGCCGGTGATCCCGTAGTAGCTGTGGGCGTCTGCGGCGACGGCGCGACCTCCGAGGGCGATTTTAATGAGGCGCTGAATTTCGCGGGCGTCTTCCAGGCTCCCGTCGTGCTGGTAGTGCAGAATAACGGCTGGGCCATTAGTGTGCCGCGCAAGAAGCAGAGCGCGGCGGCCAGTTTTGCTGCGCGCGGGGTGGGCTTTGGCGTGCTGGCTGAGCTGGTCGATGGCAACGATATCCTGGCGGTCTATGACGTGATGAACCGGGCCGTTGAACGCGCCCGCTCCGGCCAGGGACCAACGCTGATCGAGCTGCTCACCTATCGCATCGGCGCGCATACTACCGCCGACGATCCCACCCGCTATCGCGACCCCGCTGAGATTGAGGAGTGGCAGCGCAAAGATCCGATCGCGCGCTTCCAGAGGTTCCTGCTCGCCCGCGACCTGTTGAACGAGTCCGATATCGAGCGCATGCTCGCGGACATCGAAGAGGAGATTAACCAGGCTGTGGAGGTCGCCGAAAGCACGCCGGATATGGCCCCGGATAGCTTTTTCGATTATGTGGCCGCCGAACTCACGCCGCGCTTGCAGGAGCAGCGGGCAGACCTGCTCTATCATGCCAGGGAGAGGAGATAGCCATGCAAATGACGATGATTGAGGCGCTGAATTCGGCGCTGGCGCTGGAATTGGAACGCGATGAGCGCGTGGTGCTCTTTGGCGAAGATATCGGAGCGAACGGCGGCGTCTTTCGCGTGACTGAACACTTGCAGAAGAAATTTGGCGAGACGCGTGTCTTCGATACGCCGCTCGCCGAGTCGGGCATTATAGGCACGGCGGTCGGCATGGCGGTCTATGGACTGCGGCCCATCGCTGAAATTCAGTTTGCCGGCTTTCTGTATGTATGCATGAATCAGCTTGTCTCGCAGGCTGCCCGCATGCGCTACCGCAGCGCAGGAGCGTTTACCTGCCCGCTGGTTGTGCGCGCTCCCTACGGTGGCGGTGTGCGCACGCCTGAGATGCACTCGGATAGCCTGGAGGGGGTATTCCTGCAAACGCCGGGCCTGAAGGTGGTTATTCCCTCCAATCCCTACGACGCGAAGGGCCTGCTCGCCTCGGCGGTGGCCGATCCCGATCCGGTGCTGTTCCTGGAGAATATCAAGCTCTACCGCTCGTTCCGCCAGGAGACGCCCGCCGAATACTACAGTATCCCCCTGGGCAAGGCCAGCATTGTGCAGGAGGGCCAGGATGTCAGCATCTTCGCGTATGGCGCGATGGTGAATGTGGCCCTGGAGGCTGCCAAAAAAGCCCAGGAGGAGCTGGGCGCGAGCTGTGAGGTGATTGATTTGCGCACCGTCTGGCCCCTGGACGAAGAGACGATTGTCACTTCCGTTGAGAAGACCGGGCGCGCCGTCGTGGTCCATGAGGCCCCACGCGCCGGCGGCATCGGAGCTGAGATTACCGCGCTGATTAACGAGAAGTGCCTCTATTCGCTGCTTAAGCCCGTTGGACGCGTTACCGGCTATGATACGCCTTTCCCAGTGCCGGGCGTCGAGGATTATTATTTACCCACACCTGGCAAGGTGCTGGCCGCTCTGAAAGAAGTGATGGAAGCATGAACGAACTGAAACTGGCCGATCTCGGCGAGGGCATGCATGAGGCCGAGGTCGTCGAATGGCTGGTCAAGGTGGGCGATAACGTCAGGCTGGACCAGCCGGTGGTGCGCGTTGAAACCGATAAGGCGATTGTCGAGATTCCGTCGCCGGTGGCCGGACGCGTGAGCGAGATACGCTTCCAGCCCGGCCAGACGGCG
>Ga0070740_10004134_pt1 | contig 14575 bp, 10 predicted proteins | sample Coa_R2_FD_67286 | JGI IMG/M metagenome (GOLD analysis project Ga0070740, IMG submission 67286) | Surface soil microbial communities from Centralia Pennsylvania, which are recovering from an underground coalmine fire - Coalmine... | ecosystem: Environmental > Terrestrial > Soil > Unclassified ... | reverse complement strand
CGCAGCAGGAGTCCACGGTCCTCCGCCACCAGATCCGCGGCCGCCGCGTCAATGTCGCCGGCCAGGTACAGCTTCCTGGCCTCGACATTGGCCAGCTTGTCCATCGCAGACCCCAGCTCCCCGATTCTGAGCGCCGAAACAGCGCCCACCAGTATTGTCAGCGCGAACGTGGCGCCGAAACTCAGTGCGAGTTTCTTGCCAATACTCATTGAATTCACAGAAAATAAACCCTTTCGTTGAGGATTGTCGTTACTGCAAAAGGGCCTTCAACCCTTGTACTTCCTGGCTGGTCAAGATGCGGTCGATATCCAGCAGGATTTTGACTTTGCCTTTGACTTTGGCCATCCCGAGCAGGTATTGCGTCTCTACTCCGCCCCCGAAGTCCGGCGTATCCTCAATGTCTGCGGAGGCAAGGTTGAGCACTTCGGCGACGCCGTCGACAACAATGCCCATTGGCGCTGCGGCGCCCACCGCTTGCGCCTGGATGACGATGATGCAGGTCCGCTGCGTATACTCGACGTCGGTCAAACCGAATTTCACGCGGAGATCGATGACCGGGATGACCCTGCCGCGCAGATTGATGACGCCTTTTACATAAGCGGGCGTATGCGGCACAGCGGTAATGTCCTGGATGCCGATGATTTCGCGGACTTTCAGGACGCAAATGCCGAATTCTTCGCCTCCGAGCTGAAAAACCAGGTACTTTCCAGCGCGGTGATCGGCGTCCGCCGGGACCTCGCGTCGGTTTGCGGGAGCGCCAGCGTGCGTTGACGCGCCGCGGACTTCTTCGAACGGTGTCATCACTATCTATATCGGCAGGGGCAGGGCGGTGATGAGGGTCGGCGGAGGGATTTGCCGGGCGGCAGGCGCGTTCGGTTGCGCCGCCGCGGTTCGGTTGCGGCCCAAAAAAGCGGTTTTTGAACCCCAACCGAAGCGGTGGACGGGGAAATAACGTCAGGAATGCCCTTCGGCGGCGCCTGTGGGCGCGAAGGCGGTTTGCGCGCCATGTTCCTTTTCGGCGTCGCCGTGCCGGCCTAACAGCCGCAGGGCCGCGGCAGTCACATTTTCGGCCGTAAACCCGAAGTTTTTGAGGATCTCCTCGCCGGGCGCGGAGGCCCCAAAATGATCGATTCCGATCATCGCGCCTTCATCGCCCGCCCACTTGCGCCAGCCCAAGGTGGATGCGGCTTCAACCGTCACGCGTTTCCGAATCGCCTTTGGAAGCACGCTTTCGCGGTACGCTTCGTCCTGGGCGCTGAAAATTTCCCAGCTCGGCATGCTGACGGCGCGCGCCTTCACTCCGTAGCCTTTCAGTTTTTCCTGGGCCTTCGCGCAAAGCGCGACTTCCGATCCGGTTCCGATCAGGATGACATCCGGGGCGCCATTGTCGGCGTCGGCGAGGATATAGGCGCCGCGCGATACGCCGGGGTTCTTTGCTTTACTGCGGTCCAGGTGCGGCACGTTCTGGCGCGTAAGCGCCAACAGGGTGGGCCCGTCATGCTCCATGGCGAAGGCCCACGCCTCCGCCGTTTCGGTCGGATCAGCGGGGCGGATGACGACCAGGCCGGGTATCGCGCGCAAGCCGGCCAGGTGCTCAACCGGCTCATGCGTCGGACCGTCCTCGCCGAGCCCGACGCTGTCGTGCGTGAACACGTAAAAGGCCTTCAACCGGCTGAGCGCGCCCAGGCGGATGGCGGGCTTCATGTAATCGGAGAAGACCAGGAAGGTTGCGCTGAACGGCAGCACGCCGCCGTGCGCCGCCATTCCGTTCACGGCCGCGCCCATCGCATGTTCACGAACCCCGAAGGCTACGTTCCGTCCGGCGTAACTCCACTCGCCGCCAACGGCGCCCTGGGTTGCCGCCGCGGCGCCGTCGGGATGCTGAAAGTCTCCCATGCCCTTCAAGGCAGTGTTGGTGGAAGGGTTCAAATCCGCGGAGCCGCCGATAATGTTCGGAATCCGTTTTGCGAGGGCGTTGAGCGCTTCGCCGCCGGCGACGCGCGTCGCGATCGCCTTATCGCCGGGCTTCCATTTCGGCAGGTCTGCGGCCCAGTTTTCGGGCAGGCGTCCGCTGACGATCATCTCGAATTCGGCGGCCTCCTTGGGAAACTCTTTTCTGTACGTCTCGAGCTTCTGCTGCCACTCCCTCTGGGCGCGGGCGCCTTTGTCGATGGCCTGGCGGAAATACTCCACCGCCTCCTGCGGCAAATAGAACTTCTCCAGGGTCGGCCACCCCAGCGCCTTCTTGGCCGCCTGGAGCTCTTCCTCGCCGAGCGGGCTTCCATGGGCATGAAACGTATCCTGCTTTTTCGGGCTTCCGTAGCCGATATGGGTGCGGACCAGGATGAGCGACGGCCGGTCTTTCTCCCGCTGCGCCTCTTCGATGGCGCTGGCGATATCGGCCGTATCGTTGCCGTCCGGCACGCTGCGCGTATGCCACCCGTAGGCCTGGAAGCGCTTTTCGACATCTTCGGTAAAATCCAGGTCCGTGGCGCCGGCGAGCGAAATATGATTTTGGTCGTACAGATAAATGATCTTGCCGAGCCGCAGGTGCCCGGCAAGAGACGCCGCCTCGTGGGAGACGCCCTCCATGAGGTCTCCGTCGCTGCAAATCGAGTAGGTGTAGTGATTCACGATCTCATGGCCGGGACGGTTGTAGCGCGCCGCAAGCCAGGCCTCGGCGATCGCCATCCCGACGCCATTGGCGAAACCCTGCCCCAACGGCCCCGTAGCCACCTCGACCCCGGGCGTGTGACCGCGCTCGGGATGTCCCGGCGTCTTGCTGCCCCACTGCCGGAAGCGTTTCAGTTCCTCGAGCGGCAGATCGTAGCCGGTGAGGTGCAGCAGGCTGTAGAGCAGCATGGATCCGTGTCCCGCCGACAAGATAAAGCGGTCGCGGTCGAACCACTGCGGATCTTTGGGATTGAACTTCAGAAATTTCGTCCATAACGTGTACGCCATCGCGGCCGCGCCCATGGGCATTCCGGGGTGCCCGGAGTTCGCATTTTGAACGGCGTCGGCCGAGAGAATGCGAATCGTATTGATGCACAACTTCTCCAGCGTCTGTATGTCAGTGGTGGTCACGTTTTCCTCTATTTAAACGTACCGAATTCGCTCGCCTGGTTTTGAACTCTGTTAGAATGCCTCGCAAAGGGAGTCAGGTTGCGGCGGAAGGACGCCGCGTTCCGGACCCTAATCCCAGTGAGGTGAACGATGAAGACGCGTCTGCTTCAGGGCTTGTTCCTTATTGCCTCGTCGGCGCTGCTGGAGGCGCAATCAACCACCAGCCAGGAAATCTCGGGACAGGTGGAGGACACCACGGGTTCCGTCGTGCCGAATGTCGCCGTGACGGTGAGAAACACCGACACCGGCTTGACGCGCACGGCGACGTCGAATCAAAGCGGCTTCTACGTAGTCTCTAATCTGCCGATCGGCGTCTATGAGATTTCGGCGCAGGCGCCGGGCTTTAAAAAATTCAATCTGACGGGCGTGACGCTGACGGTGAACTCGAAACTGGCCGTGAATGTGAAGCTCGAGGTGGGGGCGGTCAGCGAGTCGGTCACGGTGGCCGCGGACGCGGTCCAGGTGGACACGGCGTCGGGCGAGGTGGGGCGCCTGGTGACCGGAGAACAGGCGACGCAAATTCAACTGAATGGGCGAAATTTTCCGCAATTGCTCCAGCTTCTGCCGGGCGTTTCCACGACCTTCAGCAGCGGATTCAGCCTGTTTGGCGGTTATGGCGTCAACAACAGCGCGCAGTCGATCAACGGCAGCCGCACCGACACCTTCTCCTGGAACGTCGATGGCGCCGATAACAAGGACAACGGCGGAGGGGGGAACAATTTCGTCAACGTCAACCCGGACGCGATCGCCGAATTCAAGGTGCTCACAAGCAACTACAGCGCCGAATACGGCTACAGCGCCGGGGCCGTGATCAATATGGCAATTCGCAGCGGCACGCGGGAATTTCACGGCGGCGCATACGAGTATCTGCGCAATGACGCGATCCAGGCGCGCGCCTTCAACGCGACGAGCAAGCCGGAGCTGCGCTACAACAACTTCGGGTGGAATCTGGGCGGGCCGATTTTCATCCCCAAGAAATTCAACGCCGACCGTAACAAACTGTTTTTCTTCGCCGCGTTCGATTTCAAACGGCTGCGTCAGGGCGCGGTCAATACCTGGACGGTGCCGGCGCCGGAGCAGATCAACGGGAATTTTTCCGCCCTGCCTTCCTCCCGATGGCCGAAGGACCCGCAGACCGGCGCGGTCTTTCCGAACGGCGTCATTCCGGCCAACCGCTTCAGTCCCAACAGCGTACGTCTGCTGAAAAACTATCCGGCCCCGAACTTCACCGGGTCAGGGGGCAACTATGTGTTCACCACCGTGGCGCCGCTGAACACCAACCAGTACATCGTCAAGGGCGATTACAACATCAGTCCCCGGCACCAGCTTTCGGTGCACTGGCTGCGCGATTACTACACCTCGACGCAGAATCTGACGCAATTGATCCTGTACGATCGCAATATTCCGGGGACCAACTCGTCGGCGCAGTGGACCTTCGTAGTCAGCCCTACCACAGTGAACGTCGCGCAGTTTTCCTTCACCGGCAACGTGATTATTCAGAAGATCGGGATCGTCCCGAACCGGTTGTTTATAACCGACTTCACACGAGCGGGCGAAGGCATTACATACCCGATGATCTACAACGCCTCGAATGCGATCCCGAGCATTTCGCTTTCCGGATACACGGGGCTCACCGCGACGCCGCTCAACTGGAACAACTTCAACCGGATCTTCAGCTGGAAGGACGATTTCTCCAAGGTCATCGGCAACCATAACCTGAAGGCCGGCATTATGGCGATGCGCAGCCGGAAGAACCAGGATAATGTTCCGGCAATTAACGGCGCGTTCGCCTTCAATACATCGGCTGCAAACACGACGGGTAATGTTGTCGCCGACGCAGTGCTGGGAAATTTTTATACCTACACCGAGGCAGGCAGTTTCCGGCAGGGCTGGTATCGTTTTACGCAAATCGAGCCGTATGTCCAGGACGATTGGAAGGTCAACGGCCGGCTGACCTTGAACCTGGGCCTGCGATGGGCCTACATGCAGCCGCAGTACAGCGCGCTCCAGAACACGACCGCCTTCCTGCCCCAGTATTACGACCGGGCCAAGGCGGTGCGCATCAACCCCTCGACGGGAGCGATTATTCCCGGCTCGGGCGACCCGTATAACGGACTTGTACTCGGCGGCAGCGGCTTCCCGAAGGCCGCCATCGGCCGGATTCCGGGCATCGACGATCCCGCCGTCAAAGCCCTGTTCCACAATTTGCCCTACGGCACTGCGTATACGGACTGGGGCACTTGGGCGCCGCGATTCGGTTTCGCCTATGATCTGACGGGACGTCAGACGACGGTTCTGCGCGGAGGCTACGGCATCTTCTACGAGCGCATCGAAGGCAATTTCATCTTCAGCGCCGTGAATAATCCTCCGTTTATCCAGCAGGTGCAGATTTTCAACGGCAACGTTGAAAATCCGAGCGGCGGCAGTCTCCAGAATTTCCCGAGTACGATCAACAACTCGCATTACCTGGACATGAAGGTCCCGAGGACAATGAACTGGAGTCTCGGCGTGCAGCACAAGATCACGAAGGACACGATGATTGATGTGGCCTACGTGGGATCGAGCGGGGCGAATCTGTCGGCGCAGTTGGATATCAACCAGCTTCTGCCCGGGACGTTGCAAGCGAACCCTGGCGTCAACGTGAATGCGCTGCGGCCGTATCCGGGCTACGCGGACATTTACGAGTACACGACCGGGGCGAATTTCATCTACAACTCGCTGCAGGTCCAGTTCAAAAAACAGTTCTCAGGGGGCGGGCTCTTCAATGTCGCCTATACGTGGTCGAAGGCGCGGACCGACGCCAACGCCTACAACTACCAGCCGATGAACAGCTATAACCTGCGCGGCGACTGGGGTCCGGCGAGCTATAACCGCAACCAGATCCTCGTGATCAGTTACGTCTATCCGCTGCCCTTCTGGAGGACGGGAAGCGAATGGTACAAGAAGGCGCTTGGCGGATGGCAGCTGTCGGGCGTGACGACGCTGCAAACAGGATTGCCGTTCAACGTGGTGGTGCAGGGCGATCCGGCAGGAATCGGACTCAGCAACAACCAGAGGCCGAACGTCACCGGCGACGTCTATGCGCACACCATCCGGACGCAGTGGCTGAATCCGGCGCAGTTTTCAGTCCCGGCGGCGGGAACATTTGGGAACCTGGGCGCGTTTGCGCTGCACTATCCGTTCTTCAACAACTGGGACGCCTCGGTGCAGAAGAGCTTTCGGCTGACGGAGCGCATCCGGACGGATTTCCGGGCGGAGTTCTTCGATTTCCCGAATCACCTTTCGTATACGGCAGTGTCGAGCACGGTGGGATCGTCGAACTTCGGCCAGGTCACGGGGGCGACGGATCCGAGGACGATGGAGTTTGCGCTGCGGCTGTCGTTCTGAGGGACGCCCGCTCGCGGCCCTTGCGCGCCGGTCACATCGCCTGACGCATCATGCCGCCGTCGGCCATTCCGCATTCGCGGTGCACGGCCCGCACCGCCTGTTCGAGGCCGCTGCGCCGCACCACCACGGCGATGGTCAGCTCGCTCGAGCCTTGGGCGATGGAGATGATATTGATGTTGTCGCGCGAGATCGCGGTGAAGATGCGTCCCGCCAGCCCGGGAGTCCCGCGCATGCCTTCGCCGACAACCGCGAGCAGTCCGACATCTGTGTCCACCGCAATCGGCTTGACATAGCCATGGGCCAGTTCGAGCGCGAGATTCTCCTCCAGATGCTCGGTCACGCGTTCCAGTTCATCTTTGCGGATGAGGAAGCAGAAGCTCTGGCGGTAGCTCGAGCTGGTGAGCGCCAGCACCTCGGCATTGGAAAGCGCCAGCGCCTCGAGCGCGCGCGCCATCAGCCGCGTCCCGCTCACCTCCGGGCTGTCGGATTCGATTGAGATGAGCGCGACGTTCGACATGGAGGTGACCGCCCGGGGGCCGCGCCAGTTTTGCGTCAGGGCGGGAACAATTTTGGTTCCGGGCTTATCCAGCGCGAAACTGTTTTTGCTCCAGACCGGAATTTTGCGCTCGATCAGCGGGGCCAGCGTGCGCGGATGGAGCACCTTGGCGCCGTTGTAGGCCAGTTCGGCGGCCTCGGCGTAGGTGACCTCATCGAGGACGCGCGCGTCCGGCACGAGCCGCGGGTCGGCGCTCATAATGCCGTCGACATCGGTCCAGATCCACACCTCCGAGGCGTTCAGGGCGGCCGCGATAATCGAAGCTGAAAAATCGGAGCCGCCGCGGCCAAGCGTCGTCGGGCGGCCGTCGGCGGTAGCGCCGTTAAAGCCGGTAATAATCGGAATCCGACTCTGTTCGAGCAAGGGCCGCAGAATTTTTTCTGCGCGCTCGGTGGTGGGCGCCATGATCGGGCTGGCGTTGCCGAACACCGCGTCGGTCACCACCACGTCGGCGGCGTTGACCGCGACCGCGGGGAGGCCCCGGGCTTGCAGATGCGCGGCCATCAGCAGCGCCGACAGTTTCTCTCCGGTAGCCACCGCCTCGTCCACCGAGCGCGGCGGGCGTTCGCCCAGCATGAGAATCCCGCGCGCGATCCGCTCGAAGTCCGACGTCAGGCGCTCGACTTCGGCCTCGACCGCCTGGCGGCGCTCGGGCGGAAGCAGATCTGCGCAGGCGTCGCAGTGGCGCTTGCGCAGGCTCTCGACATCCTTGCGCAAACCGCTCTCGTCGCCGCCCTCTGCGCGCCGCATCGAATCGAGCAGCAGGTCGGTGATTTTGGACATCGCGGACACGACGCACGCCACCGGCCGTCGGGCGTACTGCTCCGCCGCGATGTCCGCGGCGATGCGAATGCGGTCCGCCGAGCCCATGCTGGTCCCGCCGAATTTCATGACAAGCAGATCGTTCACCGTGCTACTTCCTTTCCGTTGGACACGCGGGTGCGGATGATTTTTAAGATCGCTTCTTCCACGCGCTCAACCGACAGCCCGGTCGTGTCGACGTAGACGGCGTCCGGCGCCTGAATCAGCGGCGATTCTGCGCGGGTGCGGTCACGACGGTCGCGCTCGGCGATCTCTTGCGCCACTCCGTCCGGCTCGACCGCGAGGCCCCGTCGGCGCAGGTCTTCCACCCGCCGTCCGGCGCGAGCCCGCGGATCGGCGTCAAGGAATATCTTCACGTCCGCGTCCGGAAACACAACCGTGCCAATATCGCGCCCCTCCATAATGACCGATGCGGATTCAGCCATGGCGCGCTGCGCAGCCACCAGGGCGCGCCGTACGCCGCCGATCATCGAGACCTTCGAGGCCGCCTCCGCCATGCCTGGTTCCCGGATCGCCGCGGTGACGTCCTCGCCGTTCAGCAGCACGCGCGAGCTTCCTGCCGCGAACTCAATGTGGGCCTCGCGCGCGAGCTGTTCCAGCCGGTGCGCGTCATTCAGGGCGACGCCGAGCCGGAGAGCCCACAACGCAACCGCGCGGTACATCGCCCCCGTATCGATGTACACGTAGCCGAGCCGCCGCGCGAGCGCCCGCGCCACGGTGCTCTTTCCCGCGCCGGCCGGTCCATCGATGGCGACTACCACGCGCCTGGACATCAGCGGCCCTGCGCCGTCCCGCGCCGAATGTCGCGGCGCGCGCGGCCTTCTTCACGCGCCGCGAGCAGCTTGCGGCAGGGCGCCGTCGCGCCCCAAGTCGCCGCTGCGCACAGATTCATCGAGACAGGGGAGAATAAACTGAGAATCCACTTCATTACGGTCGCTTACGCTTGGCTGCGTTGGTGGAGGCGTCGCTTCAGTATACCTGACCGGCTGGTCAGCCATCTCGGGGCAAATCCGGGCAGAGTCTTCGAATTTCCGCCTCGCAATCTACCACACAAAGGTGGAAATTGGGCGCCGGCGCCTTCAGATTGTACAACTTAATCTCACGGTTTAACTGGCGGATTTGCGCCCGGAATGCATCCACAGCCGCCCGCAATGCGGCATCCGAGCCGAAACGGCGATAGCCCGACCAGGCCCGCCGAAGCTGTTCCCGGCTGGCCTCCAGTTCCTGTTCGAGCGCCCGGCGCGCCTCGATTAGCGGATGCGAGGCGCCGTGATCGCGAAGGAGGCGCCGGAAGGTTCCGGCCAGCGGGTGTTCGAAGGGATGGACGGAGAGATCCAGCGGTTCGCCCCTGCCGCGCAGATTGTCGAACAGACCGCGATCCATGGCATCGCGAATCTGGTCCTCGACGCTGCGGTCCCAGCGGTCCAATTTCGAAGTCCCCGGAACTCAGAATAGCGCGTCTGGTTTGACCCGAAATCGCACATTGTGTTAGGTTGATTGCTTCGGGGCTGTCCTCGTCTCGATCGTTCTCAAGGTTCCCTCTTTAACGAATCAGATTCCATGGAGCAGACGCTAACCGCGCTAGGTGGGATTCTACAGAAGGCCATTCCCACGATCCTTCTCATCCTGATCCTCCATTTTTATTTCAAGCGCGTGCTTTTCCGGCCGCTCGAGCGGGCGTTAGCGGAGCGGGACGAGGCGACGGTGGGCGCCAGGCGGGCAGCCGAAGAGAGTCTCCGCCGGGCCGAACAGAAGGCGGCTGAATATGAGGAAGCGATCCGCGCCGCGCGTGCGGATGCGTACCGGGAACAGGACCAGATCCGGCGCCAGCTCGCCGCCGAGCAGGAATCGAGAATTCAGGCGATCCGCAAAAGTCTGGACGACATGGTTCGTGAAGCGAAAGCCCGCATTGAACAGGAGGCCGAAGCCGCCCGGCAGACCGTGATGGCTTCGGCGGCGAGCCTGGCCGAGGAGATCGCCGACACGGTTCTGGTCGGGAGGCGCGGTTGAGACGATTGCTGCTGATCGCGCTGTTTGCGCTGTGGGCGGCTTTGGCCCAGGAGCGCGCGACTGGCCAGGAGGGGGGAAGCCGGGGGGAGACAAGCGCACAGCCTAGCGAGAACAAGCCCGCGCAGGAATCCGCCCAAGAGGAGAACGAACGATACGCCGGGTGGAAATGGGCCAACTTCGGCGTGCTTGTGCTGGCGCTTGGTTACATGATTTCGAAATCCGCTCCGCAATTCTTCCGGGCGCGGTCGGAGGCGATTCAGCGTGAACTCGCTGAAGCGGCGCGAATGCGTCAGGAGGCGGAAGCCCGGGCGGCGCGAATCGAGGTGCGGATGGCCTCGCTCGACCGCGAAATTCAACACATTCGCCAGGAAGCGCAATCGGAGATGGCGAAGGAGCGGGAACGCATTCTGCGGGACGCAGAGCAGCACATCGCCCGGATGCGCGCTCACGCCGAGCAGGATATTGAAGCGCTCTCGAAGCGCGCCGCGCAGCGGTTAAAAGCAGAGGCCGCGGAATTGGCGGTCGCGCTGGCCGAGCAGCGAATCCGGTCGAGAATGTCGGACCGCCAGGAGGCCGAGCTGGTGTACCGCTTCACGCGTCAGCTGGACCGGCATGCGGCGGCCCGGGGGGGTCTGCGGGGATGATTTCCGTGGCCGCGGCGCGGTACGGAAACGCGCTCGCCGAAGTGGTGTTCGCTCCGGGATCAGGCTTGGATGCGCGCGACGTGGTGAACCAGTTGTGCGCCTTTGAGGATTTGCTGGACGCCTCCCCGGACCTCCGGCACGTCCTGTTGTCGCCGGCTGTGATCGCATCCAAAAAGCGCGCCGTGGCGGGGCGGCTGGCGGGCGAGCTCGGCCTCTCCCCCAAGGTCCGCAATTTTCTCTATGTGGTGATCGATCATCGCCGGATGGATCAGATTTCGGGCATTCGCGAGGCGTTTCAGGAGAGCATCGACCGGCGCCTCGGCGTAGTTCGGGCCGACGTCATCTCGGCTCGCGAGTTGAAGGAAAGCGAGCGCGGAGCGCTCGAGACCGGATTGTCGAAGATCGCGAACAAGCGCGTCCGGATGGAATTTTCGGTCGACAATTCTCTGATCGGCGGCGTAGTCGCAAGAATCGGATCGATCGTCTACGACGGCTCGGTTCGAGGTCAGCTGGAAGCCCTGCGCCGGCGGCTGGCAACGGAAGATTAGAAGCAGGGGAGCGGTCGCTCCCTGAGCAGCACAGGTAACAACGATGGCTCAGATCAGAGCGGATGAGATCACACGGATCCTCCGCAGCGAAATTGAAAATTATGACCAGGCGGTGAGCGTCGCCGAGACCGGCTCGATCATTTCGGTTGGCGACGGCATTGCGCGCATCTACGGGCTCGAGCGGGTGATGGCCGGCGAGCTGATCGAGTTCCCGCGCGGCGTTTCCGGCATCGCGCTGAACCTCGAGGAAGACCAGGTGGGCGCGGTGCTGCTCGGCGACTACTCGCAGCTGAAGGAAGGCGACGAGGTGCGCCGCACCGGCCGGATCATGTCGGTGCCGGTGGGTGAAGCGCTGGTCGGGCGCGTGGTGGATGCGCTGGGGAATCCGATCGACGGCAAGGGGCCGATCGAGACCAAGGATTACAACACCATCGAGCGCATCGCTCCCGGCGTCGTTGATCGCCAGCCGGTCAAGGAGCCGCTGCAAACCGGCATCAAGGCGATTGATTCGATGATTCCCATCGGGCGCGGACAGCGCGAGCTGATCATCGGCGACCGCCAGACCGGCAAAACGGCCATCGCGCTGGACACGATTATCAACCAGAAGGGCGGCAACGTGATCTGCGTGTATGTCGCCATCGGCCAGAAGCGGTCGACGGTAGCGCAGACGGTGAAGACGCTCGAGGACTACGGCGCGATGGACTACACCATCGTTGTGGCGGCCACCGCCTCCGATCCTGCGCCGATGCAATACATCGCGCCCTATGCCGGATGCGCCATGGGCGAATACTTCCGCGACCGGGGTGGCCACGCGCTGTGCGTCTACGACGATCTTTCCAAGCATGCGGCGGCGTACCGCGAGATTTCGCTGCTGCTGCGCCGTCCGCCGGGGCGGGAAGCCTATCCCGGCGACGTGTTCTACTTGCATAGCCGGCTGCTGGAGCGCGCGGCCAAATTATCCAATGAAAAAGGCGGCGGCTCGCTGACGGCGCTGCCCTTCATTGAGACGCAGGCCGGCGACGTTTCGGCCTACATTCCGACCAACGTGATTTCGATCACCGACGGCCAGATTTATCTGGAAGCCGACCTGTTCAACTCGAACATCCGTCCGGCCGTAAACGTCGGCATTTCGGTGAGCCGCGTGGGAGGCAACGCGCAGATCAAGGCCATGCGACAGGTGGCCGGCAGCCTGCGTCTCGATCTGGCGCAGTATCGCGCGCTCGCCGCCTTCGCGCAGTTCGGCTCCGACCTCGATAAGGCGTCGCAGCAGCAGTTGAACCGCGGCCAGCACATGGTTGAGATTCTCAAGCAGGGGCAGTATTCGCCGCTGCCGGTCGAAAAGCAGGTGCTGATCATCTTCGCAGGGACCAACGCGTATCTTGACGACCTGCCGCTTGAATCCTGCCGCGCCTTCGAGCAGGAGCTGTACCGTTTTGTTGAAAATGCGCATCCGGACATCCTGGGCCGTCTGCGCGAGAAAAAGGCGATCGACGACCAGCTCAAGTCCGATATGATCGCCGCGTTGAACGAATTCAAACAGCGCTTCGTCGCCGAGCACGTGGGGCCGCCGGCGGCCGCAAAAGCCTAGCATGCCCAGTCTCATCGACTTGCGGCGGCGGATCCGCGCCGTCCGCAACATGCAGCAGATCACAAACGCGATGAAGATGATCTCCGCCGCGCGGCTGCGGAGGGCGCAGGATCGCGTGATCGCCGCGCGTCCCTACGCGCACATGCTGCGGCGGTTTCTGGAGAATGTGGCCGCGGCGGCGGCGAATACAGAAGAGATGGCCGTCAATCCTCTGCTCGCGCAGCGGCCGGAGAACCGGATCGAGCTGCTGGTGATCACGGCCGATCGCGGTCTGGCGGGCGCCTTCAGCTCCAATGTCATCAAAGCCGCGCAGAAGTTCATCGCCGAGCACCGCGGCGCGCAGGTCGAACTGGAACTGATCGGACGCAAGGGCCGCGATTTTTTCCGACGGCGGCAGGCGCGCATCTCGGGAGAGCATGTCGGGCTGTTTCTGCGCACGGTGCAGTATGAGCAGGCGCTGGCCATCGCCCGGAAGGCGATGCAGCGCTTTATCGACGGCGAAATCGACGCGGTGTATGTCATCGGCAACGAATTCAAGAGCATCGCCACGCAGGTGATGAGCGTCAACCGGCTCCTGCCGGTGGAGGCCCCGCAGTCGGGCGAGCGCATCAACTATATTTATGAGCAGCCCCCTTCGGAGATCCTGCAGGAATTGCTTCCGCGCTATGTGGAAATGTCGGTCTACCGGGCGATGCTGGAGTCCGCGGCGGCGGAGCATGCCGCGCGAATGACGGCCATGGACGCGGCCAGCTCCAACGCCGGTGAGATGATTGATACCCTGACGCTGCACCTGAACCGCGTGCGCCAGGCGAGCATTACAAAAGAGATTATTGAAATAGTGAGCGGCGCCGCGGCCCTGGGCTGATCGCCGCCGAGGAGTTTTGGCATGTCAACCTTAGCGAATGCAACCACCGCGAACGCGGACGCCGCCAAGTCGACGCAGGTGATCGGCCACGTGATCCAGATCGCCGGCCCGGCGGTCGACATACAGTTCCCCGAGGGGCAGGTCCCGGTCATCAACAACGCAGTGCGCGTGGTCAGCGAGGGCTTTGACGTACCGGTCCCGATCAACGTGATCTGCGAAGTGGCGCAGCATATCGGCGAAGGCCGCGTGCGCACGATCGCCCTACAGCCGACCGACGGCATGGTGCGCGGCATGAAGGCGATCGATCTCGGGGGTCCGGTGATGGCGCCGGTGGGAAAACAGACCCTCGGCCGCGTGCTGAATGTCATCGGCGAGCCGGTCGACAACATGGGTCCGGTCGAAACCGACAAGCGCTATCCGATCCACCGGCATGCGCCCTCCTTCGAAGAGCAGGCGACGACCCAGCAGATGTTCGAGACCGGGATCAAAGTCATCGACCTGCTGGAGCCGTATCTGCGCGGCGGCAAGATCGGACTGTTCGGAGGAGCGGGCGTCGGCAAAACGGTCGTGATCATGGAGCTGATCAACAACATCGCCATGAAGCACGGCGGCGTATCGGTATTCGCCGGCGTCGGCGAGCGCACGCGCGAGGGCAACGATCTGTGGCTCGAAATGCAGGAGTCGGGCGTGGTCGACCCGCGCGACTGGCGCAAGAGCAAGTGCGCCTTGATCTACGGGCAAATGACGGAGCCCCCCGGAGCGCGCCTGCGCGTCGGACTCACCGGCCTGACCGTGGCTGAGTACTTCCGCGACGAAGAAGGACAGGACGTACTGCTCTTCATCGACAACATCTTCCGTTTTACGCAGGCCGGATCGGAAGTATCCGCGCTGCTCGGGCGCATGCCTTCCGCCGTCGGCTATCAGCCGAACCTGGCCACGGAGATGGGCGAATTGCAGGAGCGCATTACGTCAACCAAGAAGGGCTCGATCACCTCGGTGCAGGCCATCTACGTTCCGGCCGACGACTACACC
>Ga0070740_10004132_pt1 | contig 14577 bp, 10 predicted proteins | sample Coa_R2_FD_67286 | JGI IMG/M metagenome (GOLD analysis project Ga0070740, IMG submission 67286) | Surface soil microbial communities from Centralia Pennsylvania, which are recovering from an underground coalmine fire - Coalmine... | ecosystem: Environmental > Terrestrial > Soil > Unclassified ... | reverse complement strand
AGCGCCATGCGCACGAGACCGCGGCGGTGATCGTCGAGCCGCTGGTGCAGTGCGCCGGCGGCATGCGCATGTACCACCCGGTGTATCTCAAGCTGCTGCGCGAGGCCTGCGACCGCCACGGCGTGCACCTGATCGTCGACGAGATCGCCACCGGCTTCGGCCGCACGGGAAAAATGTTCGCCTGCGAATGGGTGAGCGGGTCGCGCTCGCCGAGCGCCGCTCGCCGCGAGCCCGAACGCCCGGACGGAGACGACCGGGCCGGCGGCGCACAACCGGCGCTCGGCCGCGCCGGAGACGGCAACGAGAAACCGTTTTCGCCGGATTTCATGTGCGTTTCCAAAGGTCTCACCGGCGGCACGCTGCCGCTGGCCGCGGTGCTCACGCGCGAGGCGATTTACCAGGCCTTTTACGACGACTACGCCGCCTACAAGGCTTTCCTGCACTCGCACAGCTACACCGGCAACCCGCTGGCCTGCGCCGCCGCGCTGGCCACGCTGGAGGTCTTCGCGCAGCAGGACTGGCTCGCGCGCAACCGCGAGACCGCACGGCGCATGTGGGATGCGATGGCACCGCTGTCCAGCCACCCGCACGTCGCCGAAGTGCGCCAGCAGGGCATGATCCTCGCCGTGGAGCTGGCCCAGCGCCCGGCGGCGCGCCAACCCTACCCGGCGCAGGAACGCCGCGGCTTGCGCGTGTACCAGTACGGGCTCGAGCGCGGCGTCCTGCTGCGGCCGCTGGGCAACGTGGTTTACCTGATGCCGCCCTACGTGCTCACGCCCGAGGAAGTCGATCTCATGTGCCGCACCGCCAGCGAGGGCATCGAACGGGCGACGGCGGATTGATCCGCTCCATTCGGACGACTGCGCCGCGATCCCGTTTGGCCGTAAAATGCGCACCCGTCTCGCCCATACCCCATCCGGCTCGTCATGACCTTCGTCGTCACCGAAAACTGCATCAAGTGCAAATACACCGACTGCGTGGAAGTCTGCCCGGTGGACTGTTTCCACGAAGGCCCCAACTTCCTGGTCATCGATCCGGAGGAGTGCATCGACTGCACGCTGTGCGAGCCGGAGTGTCCGGCCAACGCCATCATGGCCGAAGACGACGTGCCCGAAGACCAGAAGCACTTCCTGGCGCTGAACAAGGAACTCTCCAAGCGCTGGCCGGTGATCACCCAGCGCAAGGACCCGCCGCCCGATGCCAAGGAATGGGACGGCAAACCCGACAAGCTCAAGCTGCTTGAGCGCTAGGTCCGATACCGCTGCCATTCTCGTTCCGCCGCAGGCGGATCTGCTCCGCGCGGTTTCCGAAGCGCTGCTGGCGCAACACGCGCCGGCGCTGCCCGACCTCGGCCACGTCGTCTGCCTGCTGCCGGACAGCGCGGCCTTTCCCGCGCTGCGCCGGCGACTCACGCAGCGCGCCGGCCGCGCCCTGCTCGGCCCGCGCCTGCTGACCCTGTCCCAGTTCGCCGCCGAGCGCGGCGCGCTCGTTCCGCGCTCCGCTGCGGAATGCCGGCTGATCCTGCTCGGCGCGCTGCGCCGCTATCGCAATCTGTTCCCGGGCCAGGATCTCGCCCAGGTCGCGGAAGCCTTGTTCGACCTGTTCGAAGAATTGAATCTGCAAGCCGCGAGCCTGGCGGAGGACGAAGCCGCGCTCGGCGCGCGTTTGCAGAAGGCCTACGGCGCGGCCGGCCCGCTTTCCGCCGGCGGTCCCTCGAGCGGGTGGGAATCGGACCAGGAAGCGAAGTCGCCGCCTGCGGCGCGGGTCTCCTCCACGCTGCTCGCGGCGATCTCGCGCGAGGCGCAGATCGTGCACCGGCTGTGGCGCGCCTTCGCCGCCGACACCGCGGGGCGCAGTCCGGCCGCGGCGTATTGCGCGAATCTGCGCACCGCCTTCGCCGGCCTTGGCGCGGACGAAACGCTGTACCTCATCGGCTTCGATACGTTTTCCGGCGGCGAGCGGGCGGCGCTCGCCGCCGCCCCGCAGACCGCGCGCATCGCGCTGTGGCTGCACGGGCGGCTCGAAGGCCACGACGGCGCCGCGCTGCGCGAACTGTGCGCCCGACTCGAGCTGACTCCCAAGGTCCTGCCCGTAGAGCCCGATGCGCGCACCCAATTCCTCGACGCGGCCTACGCCGACGAGGACACCGCGGCGCCTGCCGCGCCCGGCGATTTGCGCATCAGCGCCGCGCCCGACGCGGAGTCCGAGGCGCGCTGCGTGGACCTCGCCGTGCGCGAATGGTGGCTGTCCGGCTGCGCGGACATCGCCGTGGTCACCGAGGACCGCCGCCTGGCGCGGCGCCTGCGCGCGCTGCTGGAACGCGCCGGCCTCCCGCTACAGGACGAAGTCGGCTGGGCGCTGTCCACCAGCAGCGCCGCCGCCGCGCTCGACGCCTGGTGTCGCACCCTGGAAGGCGGCTTCCAGTTCCGTGCGCTGCTCGCCCTGCTCAAATCCGGTTTCCTGGAAACCGGCGAACAAAGCCTGCGCGAGCTGGAGCGCGACCTGATCTACGGCGCACAGATCGAAGGCGGCCTGCAGAACTTCCGCGAGCGCGCCGGCGGACGGCCCGCGCTGCGCGAATTGCTCGACCGCCTGGCGCGCGCGGCGCAGGCGATGCCGGCCTTGGAACGCGCCCGCCCCGGCCACCACTGGGTCGCGGCGCTGGAACGCAGCCTCGACGCGCTGGGCCTGAGCGCGGCGTTCCAGAAAGACCGGGCCGGCGCGCGCCTGCTGGAAACCCTGCGCGAGCTCGGCGCCGCCGCCGCGCGCCAGCCGCTGGTGCTGGAATGGCGCGAGTTCCGCGCCCTGCTCGACCGCGCGCTGGAGCGCGCCACCTTCGTGCCCGAAAGCCGCGGCCGCGTGCGCCTGCTGACCCTGGCCCAGGCGCGCGGCCTGTCCTGCGAGGCGCTGGTGCTCGCCGGCGCCTCGCGCGCGCACTTGCCGGGTGCGCCGCCCGGCGAACCTTTCTTCAACCAGTCGGTGCGTACCGAACTGGGCCTGCCGGGTTTCGTCCAGCGCCGCGATCTGGCGCTCGCGCGCCTGCGTCGCGTGCTGCAGGCCGCGCCGCGCGTGCGCATCACCTACGCGGCCGAGCGCAGCGGCGAGCCGCCGCAACCCAGCCCCTGGATCGAAGCGCTGGAGGATGCGGCCGAGGCGCGCGGCACCCGCCTGCGCGACGCGCAACTGGTCGAGCGCGCCGCTCGCGCCGCCGTGGAAATCGCCGCGCCCGGCACGCCGCCCGCGCGGCCGCGCGCGCGGCCCGCGCCCGTCGCGCCGCCAGAGCTGTTCCAGCGCGAACTGTCGGCCAGCGCCCACCAGCGTCTGATCGACTGTCCCTACCAGTTTTTCGCCACCGCCGGCTTGCGGCTGGCGCCCGAGATCCCGCCCGACCGCGATCCCGATCGCCGCGACTACGGCAACCACGTGCACCGCATCCTGCGCGCCTTCGTCGAACCCGTGGCGGGACTGCCGCCGCCGTTCCCCGAACCGGTCACGCCCGCCAACCGCGCTCAGGCGCAGGCGAGACTGGAGGAGATCGCCGAGGCGGTGTTCGCGCCCGAGCTGGCGCGGCGCACGCTGGCCCAGCTCTGGCGCAGCGAATTCCGCGCCGCGCTCCCGCCGCTGCTGGACTGGCTGATCCAGCGCGGCGCGGTGCGGGTCGAAGCCGAATACCAATATCCACCGCGGGAACTCGCCGGCTGGTGGCTCAAGGGCACCGCCGATCGCGTCGAGACCCGCGCCGACGGCACGCGCGCCATCGTGGACTACAAGACCGGCGCGCTGGCCAGATCCGTGGAGGTCGAAGCCGGCGAAGCGGTGCAGCTTTTGCACTATGCCCTGCTCGACGAGCAGGCCACGGCCGTCGAATATCTCGCGCTGCGCAAGGACCGCAAGGCGGTGCGCATCGAACAGCGCCTGGCCGAACTGCGCACGGCGGTGGAACGACGCCTGGCGCACATCCTCGCCGCGCTCGACCGCGGCGCGCCGCTACCGGCGCACGGCGCCGCCACGATCTGCGAACGCTGCGACTATCGCGGACTGTGCCGCAAAGGCGAGTGGACGAACGACGGCACGGAGAGCGCCTCGTGAGCGCCGGAATTTCAAGCGCGCTCGATCCCGGACGCAATGCCGCGGTGAGCGCATCGGCCGGCAGCGGCAAGACCTGGCTGCTGGTGTCGCGCGTGCTGCGCCTGCTTTTGGCCGGCGCCGCGCCGGGCGGCATCCTGGCGCTGACTTTCACCCGCAAGGCGGCGGCGGAGATGCGCGAGCAGATCTATCGGCGCGCGCAGGCGCTCGCCCGAGCCGAGGAGGCCACGCTCGACGCCGAGCTGCGCAAGCTTGCGCTCGAACCCGACGCCGCGGGGCGCCGCCGCGCGCGAGCGCTCTACCGCGCGCTGCTGTTCGAACCCTATCCGCCGCGCGCCATGACGATCCACTCCTTCTGTCAGGATCTGCTCGCGCGCTTCGCGCTCGAAGCCGGCGTGCCACCGGGCTTCGAGGTGATCGAGGACGAAAGCGCCTGGCTGGGGCGCGCCTACCGCCGGCTGCTCGCGCGCCTGCAACGCGAACCGCAGACCCCGGCGGCGCAGGCCTTGAGCGCGCTCATCGAGGAAGGCCTGAACGAACGCGCGCTGGAGCAACTGATCTACGGCTTCCTGGAGCGCCGCGCCGACTGGTGGGCCTATACGGAAGGGCAGGCGGTGCCGCTGGAATGGGCCCTGTCGAACCTGCGCGCGCCGCTGGCCGTCCCGGCGCAGCCCCAAGCCGAACCGCTGGACAGCGACGCCTTCGGCGCCCATCTGAAAATCCTGTTGCGCTGGCTGCAACAGGTCGGCGGGGTCGGTTCCATCAAGCCGGACAAGCTGGAACCGGCGCTGGACGCGCGCGGCCCGGTGCGGCTGGACGCGCTGCGCGAAGCGCTCTACACCAAAGACGGCGCGCCCTATGCCTTCAAACTCGGCGCGGGCAAGCGCGCCCGGCTGAGCGAGGAGGAGGCCAGGCACTTCGAGCGCACCCACGCCGAGGTGATCGCGGCAGTGGAACACGCCAGCCGGCAACGGGCGGCCCAGCGCAGCCTCGACCACAACCGCGCCGCGCTGACGCTGGGCTGCGCCGCCCTGGAGGCCTTGCAGGACGAGCTCGCGCGGGCGCGCGCGCTGACGTTCGCCGACCTGGAATGGCGCGCCTGCCAGTTGTTGACCGCCGCAGGCGGCGCGGAATGGGTGCGCTACAAGCTCGACCAGCGCATCGATCATCTGCTGGTCGACGAATTCCAGGACACCAATCCCACGCAGTGGCGGCTGCTGCTGCCCTTGCTCGAGGAAATGGCCGCGAGCGAAGGCGCGCGCCCGCGCAGCGCGTTCATCGTCGGCGACGCCAAGCAGAGCATTTACGGCTTTCGCCGCGCCAATCCGGAACTGCTGTCCGTCGCCAGCGACTGGCTCGCCGCGCGCTTGTCCGCCGAGCGCCTGCCGCTGGACGCTTCGCACCGTTCGGCTCCGGCGATCATTGACTTCGTCAACGCGCTGTTCGCGGAGCCCGAACGGGCATGCGCGATCGGCTTCGCCGCGCACACCACGCAGCGCGTTCGAGACTGGGGGCGCGTCGAGATCGCGCCGCTGATCGAGGCGCAGCGCGCCGACACGCCCGCCGCGACCGGCCTGCGCGACCCGCTCGCCACGCCGCTCGAAACCGAGGACGTCGGCCGCGCGCTGCGCGAGGGGCGCCAGGTCGCCGCGCGCATCCGCGCGCTGGTCGAAGCCGGCATCGCCCTCGGCGACTCCCAGGGCGAGCGCGTGCTCGGCTATGGCGACGTGCTGGTGCTGGCGCGCAAGCGCACCCATCTGCCGGCGCTGGAGCAGGCGCTGACCGAGGCGCGCATCCCCTTCGTCGGCAGCAGCCGCGGCACCCTGCTCGAGACCGCCGAGGCGCGCGACTTGGTGGCGCTGCTGCGTTTTCTCGACGCCCCGCACCGCGATCTGGAGCTGGCGCAGGTGCTGCGCTCGCCGCTGTTCTCGGCCGGCGACGCCGATCTCGTCGCGCTGGCCACCTCCGCCCGCGAGCATGGCGGCTGGTACGCGGCGCTGGCGCGCGTGGCGAACGAGCGGCCGGCTCTGACCCGGGCGGCGCGGCTGCTGGGGGAATGGCTGCCGCTCGCCGCGCGCTTGCCGGCGCACGATCTGCTGGATCGCATCCTGTGCGAGGCCGACGCCGCGGCGCGCTACGAAGCGGCCTTGCCCGCGGCCGCCGCCGCGCGCGTGCGCAGCAACCTCGGCGCCCTGCTCCAGCTCGCGCTGGAAGCCGATCACGGTCGCTATCCCTCGCTGGCCCGTTTCCTCGAATGGCTGGAGCAGGCGCGCGGCGCGGACGGCGCGCCCGACGAAGCGCCGCCGCAGGCCGCCGCGCAGCAGGTGCGGGTGCTCACCATCCACGCCGCCAAGGGCCTGGAAGCGCCGGCGGTGTTCCTGGTCAATGCGGCCAGCGTGGAGCCGCGCCGCACGCCGCCCTGGGTGGTGGACTGGCCGGCCGAAGCGCCGCGTCCCGCGCGGCTGCTCGCGCCGGGACCCGAGGACCCGCGCGATGACCTCAGTCAGGAGCTCCTGGCGCGCGACGCGCGGCGCGAGGAGCGCGAATCGCTCAACCTGCTCTATGTCGCCGTGACCCGCGCGCGACAGTTCCTGCACGTCAGCGGCTTCGCCGCCCTGAATCAGGGCCAGCGGGTTTCCTGGTACGACCTGGCGCTGCGGGCGCTGGAGCGGCTGGCGCCGGCATCCGCCCCAGCCTTGCCGGGGGCAAGCGCGGGCACGCTGCATTACGGAAACGGCGAGGTGCGCTTGGGTTTGGCGCGCGCCGCGCCAGCGCCGGCGGCGCCCGAAGACCCGCGCCTGCGAGCGCCCGTGCTGCGCGCACCGCCGGAAAGCGCCGCCGCGCCGAGCGCGCTCGTCGACGAACCCGCCGTGACGGACGAGAACGCGCTGCGCCACGGGCGCGCCGTGCACCGCCTGCTGCAAGCGCTCGGCGCCACCCCGGATACGAACGCGGAGCGGCTGCGCCCGGGCGTGGAAACGCGGCTCGCGACGCGGCTGCAAGACGCCGAGTGGGAACGGGCGCTGGCGGCGGCGCGGCGCGTGTTGGGCGCGCCGCAGCTGGCGCGGTTCTTCGACCCCGCGCGCTACGTGCGCGCCTGGAACGAAATCCCATACGCCGACGGCGAGGCGACCGGCATCATCGACCGGCTGGTGGACGACGGGCAGCGTCTGTGGATCCTCGACTACAAGACCGCGCGCGGCGCGCCGGATGCGCTGGCGCGGCGCTACCGGCCCCAGCTTCTCGCCTACGCGGCCGCGGTCGGAAAGATCTGGCCCGGCCGGCCGCTCGCGGCGGGGCTGGTGCTGACCGACGACGCGAGCTTCGTCGAAATCCTGCGCACCTGAAAAGCGGCGCGTCGAGTTTTTAATTCAGAATTTGCGCGCCGCGACGTGATCGGCCAGCCAGCGCAAGGGCGCCGCGCGCGCGCCCAGCGGTTGCAGCGCGGCGCGCGCGCGCGCGAACAGCGCCTGGGCGTACTCGCGCGCGCCGTCCACGCCCAGCAGCGCGGGATAGGTGCTCTTTTCCTGCGCCAGGTCCTTGCCGGCGGTCTTGCCGAGCGCGGTGCTGTCCGCCGTCAGGTCGAGCACGTCGTCTTGCACCTGGAAAGCGAGTCCCAGGCAGCGGCCGTATTCGCAGAGCGCGGCTTCGGTGTCCGCATCGGCGGCTGCCGCCGCGGCGGCGAGCCGGCAGCAGGCGAGCAGCAGCGCGCCGGTCTTGCGTGCGTGCAGCGACTCCAGCCGTTCAAGCGCGATGCGCCGGCCTTCGGATTCGAGGTCCACCGCCTGGCCGCCGACCATGCCCAGCGAACCCGCGGCTTGCGCCAGGATCGCCAGCATGCGCACGCGGCGCTCGGCGGGAAGGGCAGCGGCGTCCTCGGCGAGCACGCCGAACGCCAGCGCCTGCAAGGCATCGCCGACCAGGATGGCGGTGGCCTCGTCGAAGGCCACGTGCACCGTGGGCCGGCCGCGACGCAGGGCGTCGTCGTCCATCGCCGGCAGATCGTCGTGCACCAGCGAATAGGCGTGGATCAGTTCCACCGCACAGGCCGCGGAGTCCAGCGCGTCCGGCGCCAGGCCCAGGGTTTCGCCCGTGGCATAGACCAGCAGCGCGCGCACGCGCTTGCCGCCTTCGCAGGCGTAACGCATGGCGCGGTGCAGACGCGCCGGATCGGTGCGCTGCGCCGGCAGGCACCGGTCCAGCGCCCGCTCCAGGCGTTGGACATAAGCGGCGGCGCGCGCGCCGAAGTCGGCGGGATCGGATGGCGAGTTCACGAACGGGCTCTCGGGGAAAAGCGGCCGGCTTTGGTGCACAATCCACGGCCGTCGCGACAAGCATAGCGGGCCGCGCCGACGCCGGCCAGCGAAGGAACCCATGACTTCCGATTCGACGCATCCCGACCCGGTCTGCGCGCGCCTGCAGGCGCTGATCCACGACGTGCCGGATTTTCCCAAGCCCGGCATCGTGTTCAAGGACATCACGCCGCTGCTCGCCGACGCCCAGGCGTTTTCCGCCGCCATCGAGCGACTGGCCGGACGGCTGGCGGCGCATGCGCCCGCCGGCATCGTGGCGATCGAATCGCGCGGTTTCATCTTCGGGGCGGCGCTGGCGCGCGAGCTGCGGCTGCCGCTTTTGCCGGTGCGCAAGCCGGGCAAGCTGCCGCGCAAGACGGTGGCGGCGCGCTACGAACTCGAGTACGGCAGCGACGCCATCGAGATGCACGCCGACGCGATCCGCGCCGGGGCCCGTTACGCCGTGGTGGACGACGTGATCGCCACCGGCGGGACCGCGGCGGCCACCGCGGAACTGGTGCGCAGCCAGGGCGGCGCGGTGGCCTGTTACGGATTCCTGATCGAGCTGTCCTTCCTCGACGGCCGGCGGCGGCTGGACGGCGCGCCGCTGGAGGCCCTGATCCGCTATTGATGGCGGATCGCTTGCCGGGTCAAAATCAGCCCATGGATTTCGCGGCCGGACTGCCCATCCTCGTCGCCTCGCTGGTGGCGGTGCTGCTGTTCACCTGGCTGCAACTCGAGCGCCGCGCGATCACCTACAACCTCATCGCCTACGGCCTGTTGTTCGGCGACGGCGCGGAATTCGCCGCGCTCACCGAGCGGCTGGAGCGCGTTTACGCGCGCACGCGGCGGGTGGTGTTCGGCTCGGCCGTCGCCGCGCCCACGGTGATGTTTTTCTCCGGCCAGCTCGACGCGCACGGCATCGCGCACGTGTTCGACGACGCGCTGCAGATCATCGCGCCGTTCACCTCGGCGTGCTTTTCCGCGGCGGTGGCCTGGCTGCTGGTGTTGACGCCGATGGTGGTCCACGGCACGCACTGCCGGCTGCTGGATCGCTTCCGCTGTCCGCGCGAGCGCAAGGAGCTGTGGTGAAGCCCGCGCCTGGCATGTCCTATAATGACCCGGCCCGTTCCCGCGGCCGTTCCGGCTTTCGCGCCGCTCCTCCCCCGATTGCGAGTTGCCCATGAACGACGACCCTGCCACCGCCGCCTGGAGCGATACCGCGCTGGCCTTCCAGAACCACATCCTGCCGCAGGTCTCGCGCACCTTCGCGCTGACCATTCCGCAGTTGCCCGCCGGCCTGCGCGAGGCGGTGGCCAACGCCTACCTGCTGTGCCGCGCCGCCGATACCGTCGAGGACGAACCGCATCTGAGCGCCGCCGACAAGCGCCGTTACGAGGAAGCGCTGATCGACGTGGTCACCGGCCGCGCCGACGCGGCCGCGTTCGCCGCCGAGCTGGCGCCGCGTCTTTCGGCGCAAACCCTGCCCGCCGAGCGCGAGCTGATCGCGCGCCTGGGGCTGGTCATCGAAGTCACGCGCTCCCTGAACGGCGCGCAGCGCGCGGCCATCGAGCGCTGCCTCGCCGTGATGGGCCGCGGCATGCATCGCTTCCAGCAGAACGCCGGCCTGCAGGGGCTGCCCGATCAGCGCGCGCTGGACCGCTACTGCTATTACGTCGCCGGCGTGGTCGGCGAAATGCTCACCGAGCTGTTCTGCGATCACTTGCCCGCGCTCGCCGCGCGCCGCAAGGCGCTGCTGCGCCTGGCCGTGTCTTTCGGCCAGGGCCTGCAGATGACCAACATCCTCAAGGACCAGTGGGAGGACCGCGCGCGTGGCGCCTGCTGGCTGCCGCGCGAGGTGTTCGCCCGCCACGGCCTGGAGCTCGGCGCGCTGCAACCGGGCCAGCACTCGCCGGCCTACCGCGCGGCGCTGGACGAGCTGATCGGCGTGGCCCACGCCCATCTGCGCCGGGCCCTGGAATACACCTTGATGATTCCGCCCCGGCAGGCCGGCATCCGGCGCTTCTGCCTGTGGGCGATCGGGCTGGCGGTGCTCACGCTGCGCAACCTGCACCGGCGCCCGCAGTTCGCTTCGGGCGCGGAGGTCAAGGTTTCGCGCGCCGCCGTGGCCCGCACCATCATGGTCACCAACGTCGCGGTCGCCCGCGACACGCTGTTGCGCCGGCTGTTCGCGCTGGCCTGGCGCGACCTGCCGCTGGCCGAGCTGCCGCCGAGCTGGGGCGACGAGGCGCTTCCCGCGACGTCCGCCGAGCCGCTGCATCCCGTCTGATCCCGAACCGCGACCACCGCGCGGTCGCCGCACCCGAGAAAGCCAGACCCATGAGCGTCGTTTCGATCCTGCGCGCCTCGGCGCGCACCGCCAGCGAACCGTTGGACCGCGCCATCGCCGCCGCGCGCGAAGCGCTGCTGAACCTGCAGCAGCCGGACGGCCACTGGTGTTTCGAGTTCGAAACCGATTGCACCATCTCGTCGGAATACATCCTGATGATGCATTTCCTCGACGAGATCGACGAAGCCTTGCAGGAAAAGCTCGCGCGCTACATTCGCGCCCAGCAAGTGCTGGACGGCCACGGCGGCTGGCCGCTCTATCACGGCGGCGCGCTGGATCTGTCGTGCACGGTCAAGGCCTACTTCGCGCTCAAAGCCGCCGGCGACGATCCCGAGGCACCGCACCTGCGGCGCGCGCGCGAGGCGATCCTCGCCGCCGGCGGCGCGGCCAAAAGCAACGTGTTCACGCGCATCCTGCTGGCGACGTTCGGCCAGGTGCCGTGGCGCGCGGTGCCCTACGTGCCGGTGGAAATCATGCTGTTTCCGAAGTGGGCGCCGTTCCACCTCGACAAGATCTCCTACTGGGCGCGCACGACGATGGTGCCGCTGTTCATCCTGATCGCGCTCAAAGCGCGGGCCAGGAATCCGCGCGGCGTGCAGGTGCGCGAACTGTTCGTCACGCCCCCCGAAAAAGAGCGCCACTACTTCACGGCCCGGAGCGCGGCGGACCGGTTCTTCCTGGTGCTGGACCAGCTCGGCCGCCTGTGCGATCCGCTGATCCCGAAATCCCTGCGCGCGCGCGCGATCAAGCGCGCCGAGGAATGGTTCCTGCCGCGGCTCAATGGCGAGGACGGACTGGGGGCGATCTTCCCGCCGATGGTCAACGCCCTGGAGGCGATGACCCTGCTCGGCTATCCCAAGGACCATCCCGCGCGCACGACCTGCCTCAAGGCCCTGCAGAAACTGATCGTGCATCGCGCAGACGGCAGCGCTTACTGCCAGCCCTGCGTATCGCCGGTATGGGACACGGCCTGGAGCGCGATGGCCCTGCTGCGCGCCGGCGAGGACCCGCGCACCCAGTCCGCCGTGCGCCGCGCCTTGGAGTGGCTGGCGCCCTTGCAGGTCACCGAACTCGCCGGCGACTGGGCAGCGCAGGCGCCGGAGCTGCCGCCGGGCGGCTGGGCCTTCCAGTACGCCAACGCCTATTACCCCGATCTGGACGATACCGCGCTGGTCGCCGGCCTCATGCACGTCGCCGACCGGCAGACTCCCTATCGCCGGCGCATCGAGCGCGCCGCGGACTGGCTGGTGGGCATGCAATCCGACAATGGCGGCTTCGCCGCCTTCGATCGCAACAACACCCACACCTGGATCAACCACATTCCCTTCGCCGATCACGGCGCCATGCTCGACCCGCCGACCGAAGACGTCACCGGCCGCGTGCTTGCCTGCCTGGGCGTGCTCAAGCGCGAGCAAGACCGGCCGGTCATCCGGCGGGCGGTGGACTATCTGAAAAAGTGCCAGCGGCCGGACGGTTCCTTTTGGGGTCGCTGGGGCACCAATTACATTTACGGCACCTGGAGCGTACTGGCCGGGCTGGCGCTCGCCGGCGAGGACTTGCAGCAGCCCTGGATCCAGAAGGCGATCGCCTGGCTCAAGTCCAGACAAAATGCCGATGGCGGCTGGGGCGAGACCAACGACAGCTATCTCGATCCCCAACTGGCCGGCACCAATGGCGGAGTCAGCACTCCGCAGTCCACCGCCTGGGCGCTGCTCGGCTTGTTCGCAGTCGGCCAGGCGCATTCCGAGGCTGCGCGCCGTGGCGTGGCCTGGCTGCTGGAACATCAGGGCGACGACGGACTGTGGCACGACCCGAGCTTCAACGCGCCCGGTTTCCCACGCGTGTTTTATCTCAAGTACCACGGCTACACCGCCTACTTCCCGCTGTGGGCGCTGACGCGCTACCGTCAACTGACCGCCCCGCGCTGAACCGCGGCCCGGCCGTGGTCGGCATCGTGGTCGCCCTGGCCGGCGAGGCGCGTGCCCTGGCGCCCGGCATCGGCCCCGACGGCATTCATCCGCTCGCGGAAAACGTGCGTGTGATCGTTTGCGGCGTGGGGCCGGAACGCGCGCGCGAGGCGGCGCGGCGACTGGCGGCCTCCGGCGTCCACGCGCTGGCGAGCTTCGGCACCGCCGGCGCCTTGGCCTCCGAGCTGAGCAGCGGCGCCTGGCTGCTGCCGCAGCGCATCCTCACCGAGGACGGCCGGTTTTTTTCCGCCGCTCACGATTGGCGCGCGCGGCTCATGCACCTGCTGCGCCGCGCCGCCGATCCGCGGCCGCTGCTTTCGGTGTCCGCGCCCCTGTTCACGCGCGAGGCGAAAGCCGAAGCCGCGCGCCGCACCGGCGCCTGCGCGGTGGACATGGAGAGCGCGGCCATTGCGGCCGTCGCCGCCGAATGCGGACTGCCTTTCCTGTGTCTGCGTGCCGTGGTGGACCGCGCCGACCAGACCCTGCCGCGCGCGGCGATCGAAGGCGTGGATATGTACGGTCGCGCGCGTTGCCTCGCGCTCGCCGCCGCCTTGCTCAGCCGGCCCGGCGAACTGCCGGCGCTGTGGCGGCTGGGTCGCGGTTTTGCACGCGCGCGACGCGCGCTGGCGCTGGCGCTCGAGCGTGTGGGCCGCGACCTGGCTTTTCCGGCGCCGGGGGAACCCGCCGCCGCGCCGCGCGCCACAACGCCCTGAGGGTTTGAAGATGTCCACCCCCGAAAAAGCCCTGGTCACCGGCGCCACCGGCTTCGTCGGCTCCGCGGTGGCGCGGCGCCTGCTCGCGGCAGGCGTCGCGGTGCGCGCGCTCGCGCGTCCGCGTTCCGACCGCCGCAATCTCGAAGGCTTGCCAGTGGAAATCGTCGAAGGCGATCTCCTCGATCCGCCCTCGCTGGCGCGCGCCTGCGCGGGCTGCGACGCGCTGTTCCACGTCGCCGCCGATTACCGCACCTGGGCACCGCACCCCGAGGAACTCTATCGCGCCAACGTCGAAGGCACGCGCGCCATGCTCAGCGCCGCCCAAGCCGCGGGAGTGGCGCGCGTGGTCTATACCAGCAGCGTGGCCACGCTGGGCCTCCCCAAGGACGGAACGCCCGGCGACGAGGACAGCCCGGTCACGCTCGCCGACATGGTCGGCCACTACAAGCGGTCCAAGTTCCAGGCCGAAGAAGTCGCGCGCGAATTCGCCGCCCGCGGACTGGACGTGGTGATCGTCAACCCTTCGACGCCCATCGGTCCGCGCGACGTCAAGCCCACCCCCACCGGGCGCATCGTGCGCGACGCCGCGCGCGGACGCATCCCCGCCTTCGTGGACACCGGCCTCAACGTGGTGCACGTGGACGACGTGGCCGAAGGGCATTGGCTGGCTTATCTTAAGGGCGTGCGCGGACAGCGCTACGTGCTGGGCGGTCACGATATGAGTCTGCGCGAAATCCTTGCCGAAATCGCACATCTCGTCGGCCGCAAGCCGCCGCGAATTTCCCTCCCGCACGCGGCGGTCATGCCGGTGGCCTACGTCGCCGAAGCCTGGGCGCGACTCAGCGGCCGGCCGCCGCTCGCCACGCGCGAGGAAGTGCGCATGGCGAAAAAACACATGTATTTCTCGAGCGCCAAGGCCGAGCGCGAGCTCGGTTACCGCGCACGTCCCGCGCGCGCGGCGCTGGAAGACGCGCTGCGCTGGTTCCGCGACCACGGTTACCTCTGAACTCGCGCGCGAACGCGCTCGCGCCGCCGGCCGGTTTTCTTTAAACTTCACCGCCCGGCAAACTTCCCGGTCTCCCGGACCACGGCTAGGTAGCTCAGTCGGTCAGAGCGCGGCACTCATAATGCTGAGGTCGGCGGTTCGATCCCGCCCCTAGCCACCACCC
>Ga0070740_10004131_pt1 | contig 14577 bp, 13 predicted proteins | sample Coa_R2_FD_67286 | JGI IMG/M metagenome (GOLD analysis project Ga0070740, IMG submission 67286) | Surface soil microbial communities from Centralia Pennsylvania, which are recovering from an underground coalmine fire - Coalmine... | ecosystem: Environmental > Terrestrial > Soil > Unclassified ... | reverse complement strand
GACGGCCACCGCCGCACCGGAACGTTTTCGCTGAGCAACTACGGGCAGGAGCGTCTGCCGTTCTCCGTCGGCGGCGACGACGCGTACACGCAGTACGGCGCGACGACTCCGCCCAGCACCGACAACGCAGGACGCGACGTCGGCGACTACGGCGTCATTCACACGCTGACGTTCGACGTCACCAACCCCGGCAGCGCGCCCGCCACCGTGTACTTGTACGAAGAACCGCTCGGCGGCGTCGTGCGCAGCAGCTTCCTGGTGAACGGCGTGTTGAACGAAGTCGGCTGCGCGCGCGTTTCGCAGAAGTACCAAATCGGTCAGCCGCTTTCGGTCGACCCGGGACGCAGCGAGATCGTGGTGCAGACGATGACCGACGGCGGATCGAATTATCCGCTGGGCGTGGGCATGAGCTCCACGCCGCCGCTGCCGCAAACCCCGCCGATTAGCGCGCCCGACGGCTGCTTCCCAAAGCCGCAACCTTCGACGCCGGCCGAAACTTCGCCCGAAACGCCGCCGTCGCCGATTCCCGCCCAGTCGCCTGCCGTTACGGCATCGCCGTCGCCATGAGCACCATCTCGCCTGCGTCGGGCTTGCCGCGATGAACGATCATCATGTGGCCGCCCATCGGCCCGGGGCGCATCGTCTTGTGCATGTTTTCGATCGCCGCGGTGACTTGCGAGGATTCCGAAGGCGATAAGATGCCGTCGATCTGTTCGGCGGCTTGGCACATCGAAACGTCGCCGTTATTGAACCGCGCGGCGACGGCCTGCGCCTGGGCGCGGTGATCGGAAGTAAGTGCGTTCAGCACCGCCGCGCGCATCTGCGCGTGCGCGTGCTCCATTGGAGCGTTCATTGCCGGCGGGGGCTGCATGGGCGGAGGTGCCATCATCGGCGCCTCCTGGATCGCAACGCCCGCGAGCATCGTTAACGCAATCGTTGAAATCATGTTCGACATGCGTTCATGATACGGCGGCTCTCTGTGATGAAATTGGGACGCTGGGTAAGCGAACCGTGCACGTCAGGCCGCCGCCCTCGCGGTTTTGCAGCGCGATGGTTCCGCCGGCGCGTTCCACACTTTTCTTGATGATCGAAAGCCCAAGCCCGGTCCCCGGAACGCCTTCGCCCGACGCGCCCCGATAGAACCGATCGAAGGCGTGGGCCAGCTCGCCGGGGCTCATGCCGGGCCCGCGATCCTCCACGGCGATCGTGCATTCGCTTCCGTCCCCGGATGCGCAAATCTCGACCTCTCCTTCGGGTGCGTATTTGAGCCCGTTGTCGACCAGCGCGCACACCGCGCTAAGCAGATCGCCGGCATCCGCGCGCACTGCAGTGCCGGGCGGCGCCTCGCGCACGCGCAACCGCGCTCGCGCCTCTTCGGGGAACGATTCTTGAACGCGCCGCAGCACGCCGTTGACTTCGACGATCGACTGATCGCGCGCTCCGCCGTGTTCCAGGCGCGCGAGCGTGATTAAGTCGTCGATGAGCGAGCGCATGCGGCGGCTCTGGGCCAACATCGCTGCTATCGCCGATCCGCGCCGCGCGGAGTCGGGCCGTGCGGACATCGCGCTCAAGTATCCGACGATAACGGTCAGCGGCGTGCGCAGTTGATGCCCGGCGTCCGCCACGAACTGCCGCATCTCGGCATCGGCGCGGTCCCGCTCCTCGAACGCGTGCGTGATCTGCGCTACCGCGCGGTTGTACGCGCGCGCCAGTTCGCCCAGCTCGCTGCGATCGGACGTGCTGACAGCTTCAGGCGTAAAGTCGCCGTCGCCGAAACGGTTGAGCGCGTGCGTCGTGCGCACGAGCGGTTCGAGCGTGTTGCCCGCCACGACGATCGCGGTGCGCCAGGCCGCGAAAATAACGATTGCCGCAAAAATCGCGATGATCGTCCACAACTGCGCCATGACGGTCCGCAAACGGTCGGAGTCCGGCATGACCAGTGCGCTGCCGCCCGGGAAGACGACGGCCAGCGGATGCATCTCGATGCCCATGAGCCGCGCGGTAAAGGGCGGCGCGGGCATCATCGTGCCCGGAGGCAGCTTCATGCCGAAGCCCAGCGGCGGACGCTGCGGGCCGAGCAGCACGATCACGCCCGTCGGCCGCAGGCGCTGCTGCAGAAACTCTTGCAGATCCGTTTGCGGCACGGGGTCGGCCTCGTACTGGTCGACCAGCGCGGGAATTTGCTTCGCGGCGTTTTCCATGGCGCTGGCCATGCCGTATGAAACGATCTTGCTCACGGCCAGATGCGCCAGCGCTGCGATGAGCAGCACCACGAGCGCCGCCATTCCGGTGTACCAGGCGACCAGGCGCCACCGCAGCGATCTCACGACGCGCGAACGCGCAGCGAGTATCCGGCGCCCCGTACCGTCTGGAGCAACGGCGTCGCAAACGGCACGTCGATCTTCCCGCGCAGATACGAAATATAGGTCTCGACCGCGTTCGTGGTCACGTCCGCGTCGTCGCCCCACACGAGCGAGATCAGGTGTTCGCGGCTGAAGACGCGCCGGGGTTCGCGCATGAACGTTGCCAGCAGGTCGAACTCGCGCGTGGTAAGCGAGATGGGCTTACCGGCTCGAACCGCCGTGCGCGTCCGGAAATCGATCGTCAAGTCGCGGAACGTCAGCTGCTCGGGTTCTTCCAGGCGGGGCCGCCGCAGGGCCGAGCGCAGCCGCGCGATCAGCTCGGGCATCTCGAAGGGCTTGGGCACGTATTGATCCGCCCCGCCGTCCAAGCCGCGCACCTTGTCGTCCGTGCCGCCTTTGGCGCTCAGGATGAGGATGGGCGCCTGCGTCGCCGCGCGGTAGCGGGGCAGCAGCGAGATGCCGTCGGCGCGCGGCATCATGACGTCGAGCAGGATCAGGTCGGGATCCCAAGCGCGCACGAGGTCCAGGCCGGCAAGGCCGTCGCCGGCCGATCGGACCTCGAAACCGGCATCCGCCAACTCCGTCTCGAGCAGCGATCGTATCGCCGGCTCGTCGTCGATGACGGCCACGCGCGCGGGCCCAGGCTCCATGCAGGTACGATAACACACCCGCCCTTGGAGCAGTTTGGGACCCCAAACTGCCGATTCGAAGAAAATTTCACCCATTTTGAGGCCGTTTTGATGGCAGTGTAGCCATGGGGGTGGCACAATCGTAAATGACATGGAACGCACGAACGAACCAAAGATCGTCCTACTCGTTCGACTCCTCAACGCGATCGACGAGGGGCGCTTCTCTTTTGAACAGCTGAAAGACCGGATTGCCGACGGCGAGCACCGCCCCAGCACCCGCAGCCTGCGCCGCTACCTGGCGGTCCTGGCCGACGCCGGCTTTCCCTGGTACTTCGATCGTCCCTCGAACACGTACCGGTTCTCGGGCGGGTACAGCCTCAAGCGCTTAGAGTTGAGCAGCAGCGAACTCTTCGGTTTGGTCGCCCTGCGTGCGATCAGCGCGAGCCTGGGCGGCGCCTTGGGCACGTACGTCGACGAGGTGACCGAGAAGATGGTCGGCTCGGCCGGCAGCGGCGCGAAGGAACGCATGCGGACCGCTCCCAACGTGACGTTCCGCCTGAGCGAGATTCGCCTGGACGAGCACGGCGAGCGCACGTTCAACCAGCTCTCGTCGGCCGAACGCGCGTCGCGCTGCGTCACCTTCATCTACGAAGACAAGGAAGGCCACCGCACCAAGCGGACCGCCGACCCGTACGGTTTTATCGTCAGCGGCGGGCGCGTCTACTGTTTGGCGTACGACCACGACCGGCGCGACAAACGCACTTTCGCGGTGGACAGCATCTCCGATCTCTCGGTGCTCGCGCAAACGTTCACCAAGCCCGGCAACTTCAATCTCGAAGAGTTCGCGTCGACGTCGATCAGCGGCGTGCTGCACAGCGAGAAGACGCAAGAAGTCCGCGTCCGCTTTGCATCGCGCGTGGCCAAGGCGGCGATTGCGGCGCGCGTGGTTGCCGAACGCGATGTGGAACGCATGCATGACGGCTCCGTCGAGATCGTCTACCGCGTCGCGGACGTCGACGAACTCTGCCGATGGGTTCTGGGCTGGGGCCCGCAAGCCGAGATCGTTTCGCCGCAGAATGCGCGCGACCGCGTGCACATGCTCATCGCGCAAATCGCGGCCAAATACGAACTTCCCGTTCCCAAGTAATCGCCGCCCGCGGCCTGCAGAAAGCGAAAACCCCGGGGATTATTCATCCTCGGGGTTTCGACGTCATCCGGCGGGAGTCGTGCCTGTTTGGATCCGGTGAGGGAGCCCTACTGACACACCGTCGTTTCGAACTTTGCACTCGTTGTGCCGATTCTCACCTGCACCTGTCATCATGCGCGTTCGCGGCTTAACGTCAACCGCGCTTCGTTTTCTTATTCGAAGTGTTCGTATGGTAGCAGATGCATTTCGCGCTTTGCAATATGCAAAACCGCGTGCTCACAGCCTATTCGCAAGAAACCGCACTTTTCCACGCGTTATTCACTATTTGTCATCCTGAGCGGAGCCTACGGCACGCAGTGCGTGCCCTAGCGCAGTCGAAGGACGAATGACGATAATAACAAAGGCTTCGGATGTTACTCCGAAGCCTTCGACGTACTCACTCATCGCGTCTCGCCTGTTTGACTTCGGTGAAGAAGCCCTACTGACGTCGACTGACGGTTCGATCGTTCCACTCGGATCGCCGACGTGCGACTGCATCGTCAACATGGCCCGACCGCGACTATACGTTCATCGCCCTTCGATCGTTTAAAATCGAAGTTCTTGCATGGTATCACCGCGCTTGAGTCGTAGCAAGTGCGCGGAACCGGTACTCCACAGCGTTTCCACAAGAAATCGCAGTTATGCACAGAAGGAACGAGCCGTGAACGTTTTATTCGCAACGCTCTTGCTCGCGCAAAGCATGTTCGGGGGGCTTCCCATTGACGGAATCTCGTGCGAGCAGATGGAGGGAGCGGTCGAGCACATTCACGCGCACCTGCAACTCTTCGACCGCGGAAAGCCGGTAACGGTGCCGGCGAATATCGGCATCTCGGTCGGCTGGCGTTGTTTGTACTGGCTGCACACGCACGCCGCCAACGGCGTCATCCACATCGAGTCGCCGGTGCAGCGGACCTTTACGCTGGGGCAGTTCTTCGACGTCTGGGGCGAAGCGCTCGGGCGCACCCGCGCGGCGGGCGTGCGCGCGCCGCACGGCTCGGTGCTGCGCGTCACGGTCGACGGAAAAGCTTGGAAGGGCGATCCGCGTTCGGTTCCGCTGCGCGACCAGGAAGAGATCGTCATCCAGAGCGGCCCGCCGTACGCGCACGGCACGCCCGCCAATTGGTCGCGCGTCTAGCCGGGCAGCGCTGAAAGGCCCGGCCGGGGAAGGCCGGAACTACAGCCGCGTATGACCACGGCCGCCCCTCCCGTCGTAGAACTCGACGGTAAATCGCTCTCGCTCGAAGCGATCCGCAGCATCGCGCAAGACGGCGCACCCGTCCGCGTATCGCCGCAAGCGCGCGAACGCGTCGCCGCTGCCCGGAGGCTCGTCGACGAACGCTTTCGGCTCGGCGATGCGATCTACGGCGTCACGACCGGGTTCGGCCGGCTGGCGAACGTCAAGATCGATCCGCAAGACGCCGCCCAGCTGCAGCTCAACCTGGTTCGCAGCCACGCCGCCGGCACGGGCGAACCGATCGCCGTCGACTTCGTCCGCGCGGCGGGCGTTCTTCGCGCCAGTTCGCTGGCCGCGGGTCACTCCGGCATCAAAGAGTCGACGCTGGATCTGCTGGTCGAGCTGCTCAACCGCGGCGTGACGCCGGTCGTGCCGCGTCAGGGATCCGTCGGCGCCAGCGGCGACCTCGCGCCGCTCGCCCACATGACGCTCACGCTGATCGGCGAGGGCGAAGCCTTCTACCGGGGCGAGCGCATGCCGAGTGCGCGCGCGCTGGAACTGGCGGGCCTGCAGCCGATCGTGCTCGGCGCCAAAGAGGGCCTCGCGCTGGTCAACGGCACCGAAGTGATGACGGGCATCGCCGCGCTCTGCTTGCTGCGCGCCGAAGGGCTCATGGCCGCAGCCGACGTGATCGGAGCGATGGCGCTCGAAGCGTTTCTCGGAACCGATCGCGTGTTCGATCGCCGCATCAACGCGCTGCGCCCGCATCCCGGACAATCCCGCGTCGCGGATAATCTGCGCGCGCTGCTCGCGGGCTCGGAGATCATGGAGTCGCACCGCGACTGCGGCCGCGTCCAAGATCCGTATTCCTACCGCTGCATTCCCGTCGTGCACGGCGCGGTCCGCGATGCCGCGGCGCACGCACGGCGCGTGGTAGAAACCGAAGCGATCTCGGTAACCGACAACCCGCTGGTCTTCCCCGACGACGGCGAATTTCTGACCGGCGGAAATTTCCACGGTCAGCCGATCTCGCTCGCCTGCGATCTGCTCAAGATCGCGCTGTCGGAGCTCGCCGGCATCAGCGAGCGGCGTTTGTACCTGCTGCTCAACGCCGAAGAGCGCGGGCTCCCGCTTTTCCTTACCGGACGCTCGGGACTGCAATCGGGCTTGATGATCGTGCAGTACACCGCGGCGGCGCTGGTGTCGGAAAACAAGGGCCTGTCGTGGCCCAACAGCGTCGACTCGATTCCGACCTCGGCCGGCCAGGAAGACCACGTGAGCATGGGCATGACCGCCGCCGTCAACCTCGATCGCGTTCTGGAGAACGTCGAAGGCGCGCTGGCCTGCGAGTTGCTCGGTGCGCTCGTAGCCACAGACATCCGGCGTCCGTTGCGATCCGGCGCGGGCACGCAGGCAGCGCACGAGTTTGCGCGCGCGCGGATCGCGCCTTGGAGCGAGGACCGCGTCCCCGCGCCCGACATCGCCGCGGCGCGGGATCTCATCCGGAGCGGCGAGATGGTGCGCGCTGCCGAAGAAGCCGCCGGCATTTCATTAATAGGAGAACGTCATGAGTAGCGTCATGAGCGGACCGCGCACGGTTCGCGCGCCGCGCGGCCGGGAGTTGTCGTGTCACGGCTGGCCCCAGGAAGCCGCGCTGCGCATGCTGATGAACAACCTCGATCCCGAGGTGGCCGAACGCCCGCAAGATCTCGTGGTGTACGGCGGAAACGGGCGCGCCGCGCGGTCCTGGGAGGCGTTCGACGCGATCGTTCGCACGCTGCGCCGTCTCAAGAACGACGAGACGCTGATCGTGCAGAGCGGCAAACCGGTCGCGGTTTGGAAGACGCATACGCGCGCGCCGCGCGTGCTGATCGCAAACTCCAATCTGGTACCGCAATGGGCGCAGTGGAGCGTTTTCCGCGAACTCGAGGCGCAGGGGCTGATCATGTACGGCCAAATGACTGCGGGTTCGTGGATTTACATCGGTACGCAGGGCATCGTGCAGGGAACGTACGAGACGTTTGCCGAGCTCGCGCGTCAGCACTTCGGCGGAACGCTGCGCGGACGGGTCTGTCTAACGGCGGGAATCGGCGGCATGGGCGGAGCGCAGCCGCTGGCGATTACGATGAACGAAGGCGTCGCGCTGGTGATCGACGTCGATCGCGCGCGGCTCGAGCGGCGGCGGGAGCTGCGGTATCTCGACGTGGTCGCATCGTCGCGCGACGAAGCCCTGGCCATGGTGGAAGAGGCGCGGCGCACCGGCAAGGCGCTTTCGGTCGGATACGAAGGCAATGCCGGGCACGAGTTCCCCGCGCTCTACAACATCGGCTTCCGTCCGGACGCCGTCACGGACCAAACGTCGGCTCACGATATGATCAACGGATACGTCCCGATGGATCTGACGCTCGAACAGGCCGAGCTGCTGCGGCGGACCGATCCCGAAGATTACGAGGCGCGCGCATTTGCGACCGTGGCCAAGCATGTGCAGGCGATGGTCGATTTTCTAGATGCGGGCGCGATCGTTTTCGACTACGGCAACAATATTCGCGCGATGGCGCAGCGTGCCGGCGTTACCCGCGCGTTCGATTTTCCCGGATTCGTACCGGCCTTCATTCGTCCGCTCTTTTGCAAGGGCAGCGGGCCGTTTCGATTTGCCGCACTCTCGGGCGATCCCGCCGACATCGCGCGCTGCGACGAAGAGCTGCTCGCGCTGTTTCCCGGCGACGCGCACCTGCGCCGCTGGCTCACGCTGGCCAAGGAACGCGTCTCGTTTCAAGGCTTGCCGGCCAGGATTTGCTGGCTGGGCTACGGCGATCGCGCCAAAGCCGGCCTGCGGTTCAACGAACTGGTCGCCAGCGGTGAAATCTCCGCGCCGATCGTGATCGGGCGCGATCATCTGGACACCGGCAGCGTCGCGTCGCCGTACCGCGAAACCGAATCGATGCGCGACGGGAGCGACGCGATTGCCGATTGGCCGATCTTGAACGCGCTGCTCAATACGGCGGCCGGGGCGCATTGGGTCTCGTTCCATCACGGCGGCGGCGTCGGCATCGGGTATAGTTTGCACGCCGGCATGGTTGTCGTCGCGGACGGCAGCGAGGATGCGCGCGAACGTTTGGAATGCGTGCTCGCGACCGATTGCGGCATGGGCGTCGTTCGCCACGCCGATGCGGGGTACGAGATCGCGATTCAAACCGCGGACGAAAAAGGCATCGATTGGCGGCTGTAGCGCAGCTGCTCGTTCGCGCGAAAACCCTGGTCACCAACGCGGGCGCGGTCGCCCAAAACCGCGTGTCATTCGAGGATCTCGGAGTCGTTCGCGACGCCGCGCTGCTGGTGACGGATGGAAAGATCGCGTTCGCCGGCCCGCGCGCTGGCGCCGAAGCGCTCGTGCGCGGTGACGTTGCCGAATATGATGCCCAGGGCGTCGTCGTTCCCGGCTTTATCGATGCGCACGCGCATCCACTCTTCGCGGGCAATCGCGAGCCGGATTTTGCGGCGCGCCAGCGCGGCGATGCGTCGCCGCTCGGCATGCTGTACACCGTGGAGCAGACGCGCAAGGCGCTCGAACATCCCGACCGGTTCTGGCCGCGGGTGCGCGAGCGTTTGGCCGCGATCCTCGCGCACGGTACGACGACGCTGGAAACCAAGACGGGGTATGCGCTGCATCGGCCCGGGGAAACCGATCTGCTGCGCATGATCGACGCGCATCGCGACGAGCCCGGCCTGCCGCGTTTAATTGCGACGTTCCTTGGCGCGCACGCGCTTCCGCCCGAGTTCTTCACGGAGATCGACTACGTCGATTATTTGATCGATCAGTGCTTGCCGGTGGCCAAAGCGGACGGCGCGGTCTACGCCGACGCATTTTGCGAACCCGGATTCTTCTCTCCCGAGCAAACGCGGCGCTATTTGGAAGCCGCGCGCGCGCATGGGCTGCGCTTACGCGTCCATTGCGACGAGATGGCATTCGGCCACGCCGCCGAAATGGCTGCGTCGCTCGGCGTCGACGCGGTCGATCACTGCAACTGCATCAGGGAGCAAGACGTGGACGCGATCGCGGATCGCGGGATCGTCACCGTTGCTTGTCCGGCAACCATTGCGTACCTCGATCTCAAACAGCGAGCTCCCGTGCGGGCGCTGCTCGAACGCGGCGCAACGGTGGCCCTCGCGAGCGATTTCAATCCGGGAACCTCGCCGTGCTTCAACTTGCAGACGGTCGCGTATTTCGGCCGCGCGATCTTTGGGCTGTCAGCAGCCGAGGCGCTGTACGCCGTAACGCGCGCAGCCGCGCAGTCGCTGCATCTGGATGCCGGGACGCTTCGTCAGGGAGCCGATGCCGATTTCGTCGAGCTGGCGTTGGACTCGCCCGACGAATTCGGCTGGCAGTTCGGCGGAAACCTGGCCCGCGCCGTGTTTCGCTCGGGGCAACGCGCCGCATGAATGCCGTAATCGTGCGTTGCGCGCGCGCGCTCGTCGACGGTGCCGAGCATCACGACTTTGCCTTCGCCGTCGAAAACGATCGCATCGTTGCGGTCGATACCGCCGAAAATTTGCGCCTGCGCTTTCCGCACGCGCACCTGCGGCACCACGGGCCGGACGTGGCCGCCGTGCCCGGGTTTATCAACGGGCATAGCCACGCGTACCAGATCCTCATGCGCGGGTGGGCCGACGATCTGCCGTTTGCGCGCTGGCGCAGCGACGCGCTCTACAAGGTCGTGCCGCAACTCACGCCCGATCAGATCTATGCGGCGTTCCGGCTGGCCTTCGACGAGATGCTCGCCGCCGGCATCACGACCGTTACCGAATTCTTCTATCTCAACGGCGCGGGCAACGCGCACGCTGCCGAAGCGATCCGGGCGGCGGCCGATGCCGGCATCCGGTTGATTTTCGCGCGCACGTGGATGGATGCCGACTACGCGCCCGCCGCGTTCCGCGAAACGATCGAGCAGGCGCAGGAGCGTACCGCCGCGCTGATGAGCGAGTTTCCGCGTGCAAACGTCTGCGTCGCGCCGCATTCGCTCCACGCCGCCTCGCACGAAATGATCCGCGCCGCGGCCCGGTTCGCGCAGCAGCAGGATTGCATGCTGCACGTGCACGTGGCCGAAGCCCAGTACGAAGGCCGTGAAACGCTCGAGCGCTTCGGCTGCACGCCTATCGAATTGTTGCACCGCTTGGATGCGCTGAACGAGCGCACCGTCGCAATTCACGCCATCTACGTCAGCGAACGGGAAAAGCAGCTCATGGCGCAATGCGGTGCGCGCGTCGTCCATAACCCGATGACCAATCAGTACCTCGGAGACGGGATCTGCGACGTCCCGCGCCTGCTCGAGCTCGGCGTTCCCGTCGGCCTTGGCACCGATGCGGACGTTCGCCCTTCGATTATCGAAGAGATGCGCGCGGCCTCGCTGCTGCAGAAAGTGCGCCTCTGCGACGGAAGCGCGCTCGGCGCGCAGGCCGCTTTGCGTTTGGGAACGTCGGGCGGCGCTCGCGCGCTCCGCCTCGAGGCCGGCTCCTTCGCCCCGGGTGCGTACGCCGATTACTCCGTCGTCAGCGTCGAATCGATGGACGCGTGGGGCGTCCTGGCCAATCACCTGATCTACCGCGCGCAAGATGCCGACGTTGTGGAAACGTACGTCGGCGGCCGGCTCGTGCGTTCGCGCGGTCAAGCCGCGCCTTCGCGTGACGCGCTGGGGCCGTTACTGGCGTCGCTTTCGCTTTAGCAATCGTTCGAGGGCGTCAGGAACGTCCCTAAGAACGAATACCAGCCGTTGGCGGAGGTCGACGGCGGCCGTTTGCACGTGAAGTAGTCGTGGAACGCCAGTTCCTGCAGATTGTAGTCCCGTCCGTCCGAGCGGACCATCTCGTGCGAGCCGTCGAGCGGATCGGCGACTTCGAGCAGCCCCGCCGGCGTCTGATTCGTTCCGAACGGATCGTCCATCCACTCGCCGATCTCGTGCGTCGAAACCTCGATGTTGGCGACACTTTCGAATTGCGGTCCGATGAACGAAAGCACGCCGCGGTCGTTGAACATGGTGACCGCAAAGGTCTGCGGCCCAAGACTGCTGTGGTATGCGACGCCGCTGCCGATCACCGTGTTGTACGACAGGAAAATCACGAAGCGGTCCGGCCCGACCTGTTGCGAGTGTTTGAGGTAATCGCGAACGGCTTTAACCGCGATGACTTGACTGATGCTGGCCCACTTGATCCCGTTGCGCAGGACGTGCGTGCGGCCCAAACCCGTGGGTATCGTCAGCACGATCGGCTTGATCGTTCGCGGCGTGCCGAGCAGCACGTGATACCCGGGCGAGCGCCGCGATACGTCTCTCCAATAATTCGCGCGTTGGAACGCGTCGACGTATTGCGTGTTGCCGGCCCAGACTTTTCCGGATCGGAACGGCACGGGTTCGAACAGCGGTGACGAAACGAACGCTTGAACGGCCGAGACCTTGAGCGTCTGCGTACGCATCGTCGGATCGAAGACGGTCCCATCGGGCATCGTGAATTTGAACGGGACGATCAGCACGGGTATGGTGGTGCTGATCGAGCCTGCCGCCGGATCCGTCCCGACCATCGTGTACGAATACGTCGCGCGCCCGTCGGAAAAGGTGCGCGTCCAAAGCGGAAGCATCGCCCTGCCGCGCGCCGAAGCCCACGCCTGGGTGTCTTCGTCGGGCGGCTCGGCGACGTAATTACCGAGCGGTGAAACGCCGGAGTGCGCCGTCGATTGCGCGATGGCGCGCGACGCCGGCGGAAGAAGAACGGGCGGTTTCGAGCCGGAGCATGCTGCGATCGCCAGGGCAGCCGCTACACAAAGGACGCGACGCCGAATCATACGGGAAAAATCGCCGCACGCTCGCCTGCCTCCTCCCCAAGCGCCCGCGAACGATGCGAAAGGGGGACGCGCATCCTGCGCATCCCCCTTTTCTCTGCCCACGCTGCCCTCATACCCAGCGCCCCAAACCTCTAAAGCAGCGCCGATCGGATGCGCTGCATGAACGGTCCGAACTTCGCATTATTCTCCGCAGTCGACGGCATGCCGGCGTACACTACCGCTACATAAGCGCCGCCTTGCCCGGTGTACAGGATGCCGCCGTCGTGCGTGACTTCATCCGTATCGCCCGTCTTGTGTGCGAAGCGATCGCCCGCGCGCAATCCGCGCGGCAACTTTTCGTTCCATTCTTGGCGCAGCAATATCGCGCGCAGTTCCTGCGCTCCCGGAATCGTCGCCAGGGCAATCCGTTCGAACAGCACGGCCGCGTCTGCAGCGGGGTGCGTGTTGCGATGCACGCCGTCCCATCCCGGATCGTCGATTAACGGAACGTCGCCCGACAACTTGCGATAGAAGGCCGTGTGCCGTAAGCCGAGCTCGCGCTGCACGATTCGCGTTGCGCGTTCGCGGCCGAGCACGTCGAAAAGAACGTTGGTCGCGACGTTGTCGGAACGCGCGATCATCAGCTCGATCAATTCGCCGATCCGGGCTCGATAGCCGGGCACGAGCGGCGAGCGCGCGTCGTTGGCGGTCATATTGCTCTCGTCGACAGTCGCGGCGTCGTCTAGTCCCAGCGCACGCTGGTGGATGAGGTGGTACGCCGCGGCCGCCAGCGGCGTCTTAATCATGCTTGCGGGGTACAGCGCCTTGCCGGGATCGATCTCCGCCAGCGGGCTCTCCGCCCCGGCTGCCTTGACGACCGCACTGACGGGATCGATCCCCAGTTCGGCCGCCCAACGCGCAAGGTCCACGCTTGCCCTAGTGCTCGCGCGCGCCCGCGGCGTCCTATGGGCGCGGGGCGCAAGTAAGTACTTGCATTCACCGCTCGCGGTATGCTAAGATGCCGTTGCAAGTGTGTACTTGCACTCATTCACCGACGATGAAGACGAAGATGCTTTCGAAATTTGCCGCCCTGCTCGCCGGCCTCACGGTGCTGGCGGGGGCCTTCGCGGCCGCCGAGCCGCAGAACAGCCAGCCGCTCGACGCCGGAACGATTATGGACCGCATCCAGGGCCGCAACCCGTCCCTGCAGTCCTTCCAGGCGCCGGTCCACGTCGACGTCCGCATGCGCAGCTTCCCGTGGCTGGCGCCCAAACTCGACGGCACGGCGTACTACAAGCGTCCCGACAACTACGAGGTCGTCTTTAACCGCGTGCCTTCGTATGCGCACGGGATCAATAAACTCTTCGGCGATATCGGCGACCCGGCCGCCTGGCGGCGCGAGTACAACGTCGACTTCGCCGGCGTGCAGCGGGTCGACGGGCGCACTGCGCTCGCGTTGCGCCTGACCAAGAAGATTCACAGCGACCAGCTGGCCGATACCATCGCCTACGTCGATCCGGTCACGTATCAGGTCGTCCGCATGGATTTTCACTACACGAACGGCGGCGAGATCAGCATGACGCAAAATTACCGGGATCAAGGGCAATATAACGTCATCGTCGCCCAGCACGCTGAGATCCACATCCCGCACGTGAGCGCGGTTGCCGACGCGACGTTCGGCGCCTATCAGCCCAACGTGGCCGTCAGTGACGAGGTTTTCACGAAGAAGTAACGATGCTGCACGAAATACCGGCCCGTTCGCCCGAAGAAACGCGATCGCGCATCCTGGCCGCCACGCGCCAGCTCTTCGCTAAGAAGGGACGCCGCGGGACGACCACGCGCGAGATCGCCGAATTGGCGGGCGTCAATGAAGCCACGCTCTTCCGGCACTTCGGCAACAAGGACGCGCTGATCGAAGCGTGCGCGGAACACTACTGCGCGGCCACCGCCTTTCAAGAACTGCTGCCCAAGCTGAGCGGCAAACTCCAGGAAGATCTGCGCGTGATCGCGGGCACGCTCTTCCAGCGGTTGGAAGAGGTGCGCGACATGATCGTGATGTCGCTCTCGGAAGAAGAGAACGACAGCACCGTCGGCCTGGCCGCATGGCGAGGCCCGCAAGCCGTCCGCAGCCTTCTGGTCGATTACATGGCGCGCCGGGTCGAGAGCGGCGAGCTGACGGGCGATCCGCAGCTGCTCGCGAGGTTCTTCATGGGCATGATCTTCGCGCAGGTCGTCGGGCGCAAGAAGCTGCCCGAGCTGCAGTACACGATGGATCAAATTTTGGATTTCCAGGTCAACGTATTTCTCAACGGTGTAAGAAAGTAAGAGATGATGGAGACGCGCGAGCGTGAAAAACAAACCGTCACGACCGGTTCCTCCGGCGAAGGCCGCAACGGCCACGTGAACGAGATCGA
>Ga0070740_10004130_pt1 | contig 14582 bp, 7 predicted proteins | sample Coa_R2_FD_67286 | JGI IMG/M metagenome (GOLD analysis project Ga0070740, IMG submission 67286) | Surface soil microbial communities from Centralia Pennsylvania, which are recovering from an underground coalmine fire - Coalmine... | ecosystem: Environmental > Terrestrial > Soil > Unclassified ... | reverse complement strand
GATGATGTCTGCTCGCCGAGGGCGCGCACCAGGCGTGGTCGGCCCAGGCGCACGGCGATGAGGACGGCGGCCAGCAATAGCGCCGCCAGCGTGGTGGTGTCGCGCAGGCCAATGCGATCGGCGATGGTGCCCTGCAGGATGGAACCCAGCGGATAGATTGTGCTGAGCGTGGAGCCGTGCAGGCTGAGCACGCGCCCGCGCAGTGTTGCCGGCGTGCGCGTTTGCACCACGTTGCTCAGGCCGGAGAGCAGGCTGAGGTAGAGGCCGCCCAGGATGAAGATCGCCGCGGCGGCTGGCCAGAGGCGCGGCGACCAGGCATAGAGCAATAGGGCTGCCGGCAACGCCGCCATGGTCGTTATCAGGACGCGGTAGGCCGAGAAGCGCGCGGCCAGCCCGCCCAGCAGCAGCGCGGTGGCCACCGCTCCAAGGCCCTGCGCCGTCACCAGGACCGAGGTTCCCCCGGCACCGGCGTGCAGCACCTTGATGGCCATGACCGGCACCAGGGCGATGAACGGCCCGGCCAGCAGCGAGTTGAGGGCGATGCTGCCGATCGCGGCGCGGATGGGCGGTGCGTGGCGTGCGAAGCGCGCGCCTTCCTGCAGGCCGCGCAGCAGGGGCTGTCCGGTCGCGTGCAGCGGCGGCGGCAGGCGAATGGCCAGCAGCGCGGCGATGACGGCGAAGAAGCTGGCGGTGTTGCAGGCGAAGGCCCAGGCGTAGCCCCCTTGCGCGATGGCCACGCCGGCCAGGACAGGCCCTATGACGCGGCCCATGTTCCACTGCGCCGAACTGAGCGAGATGGCGGCCAGCAGGTCCTCGCGCGGCACCAGATCGGGCAGCACGGCCTGGTAGGAGGCGAAACCCAGGGCCGAGACACAGCCCGAGGCGAACATGATCAGCGCCATGGCCACCGGCGAGGGCGAGCCGCGCGCAGCCAGCACGGCGAGCAGCCCGGCGCAGACCGTCTGCACCGCGGTGGTGGCAAGCAGCAGGCGCCTGCGCTCGACGCGGTCGGCCAGCACCCCACCGATGGGACCCAGCACGGCAGAGGGCACGAAGGAAGCCACGGCGATGACGCCGGTCCAGCCGGCCTTGCCGGTGGTCTCGGTGACCAGGATGCCCGCGGCGACCGTCTCCATCCAGTTGCCCACGTTGGAAACGAGCGCGCCGCTCCAGAACAGGGCGAACTGCCGATGGCGCAGCGGGGCCAGGGCGCCGGCGCGCCTCACCGCTCCACCGGCACCGGAACGACCGGGACGACGGCTACGCAAGCGCCGTTATGCCCTCGCTCCTGGCCGCGTCCACCCGGGACCGCCGGCAGACGGGGGCCGGCAAGGGACCCGCAAGCGGGTACCCTGGCGGTCCCAGGACAGTCGCGGCGTACGCCCCGGCGAGAGCTTTCCGGCGACCATTGGGCCGCGATGTCAGGCGTTGTCGTCGTCACCCTTGCCGGTAGCGTCGCGGATGGCCTCGACCACCGAGGCGTCGGCCAGGGTAGTGGTGTCGCCGAGCTGGCGGCCGTTGGCGATGTCGCGCAGCAAGCGGCGCATGATCTTGCCCGAGCGCGTCTTGGGCAGGTCGGGCGTGAAGAGGATATGCTTGGGCCGCGCTATGGCGCCGATCTTGTCGGCCACGTGCTTGCGCAGCTCCTCGCCGACCGCCTTGTGCGGCTCCACGCCACCCTTGAGGGTGACGAAGGCGAAGATGGCCTCGCCGGTCAGGGGGTCCTGCTGGCCAATCACGGCGGCCTCGGCCACGCGCTGGTCGTCGACCAGGGCGCTCTCCACCTCGATGGTGCTGATGCGGTGGCCCGACACGTTCATCACGTCGTCGACGCGGCCCAGCAGCCAGAGGTAGCCGTCCTCGTCCCGCTTGCAGCCGTCGCCGGCAAAATACTTGCCCGGGAAGCGGCTCCAGTAGGTCGCCTTGTAGCGCTCGGGGTCGCCGTAGATGCCGCGCAGCATGCCCGGCCAGGGCCGCGTCAGCACCAGGTAGCCGCCGCCGGCGCCGGTGATCTCCTGACCGTTATGATCCACGATGGCCGCGGCGATGCCCGGCAGTGGGCGCGTGGCCGAGCCGGGCTTGGTGGTGGTCACGCCCGGCAGCGGGCTGATCATGATGCCGCCGGTCTCGGTCTGCCACCAGGTATCGACAACCGGGCAGCGCCCGCCGCCGATGACCTGCTGGTACCACAGCCAGGCCTCCGGATTGATCGGCTCGCCGACGGTGCCGAGCAGCCGCAGCGTGGACAGGTCGTGCTTCTGGGCATGGGCCACGCCCCACTTCATGTGCGCGCGGATGGCCGTGGGCGCGGTGTAGAGGATGCTGACTTTGTACTTCTCGACGATCTCCCACCAGCGGTCCTGCGCCGGGAAGTCGGGCGCGCCCTCGTAGATGATGCCGGTGGCGCCGTTGGCCAGGGGGCCGTAGACGATATAGGAGTGGCCGGTCACCCAACCGATATCGGCGGCGCACCAGTAGATGTCGTCGTCGTGCAGGTCGAAGACGTTGCGATGGGTGCTGCTGACGTGCGTCAGGTAGCCGCCCGTGGTATGCACGATGCCCTTGGGCTTGGCCGTGGTGCCGCTGGTATAGAGCAGGTACAGCATCTCCTCGCTGTCTATGTGCTCCGGCGGGCAATCGGCGCTCTGGCCCGGCACCACGTCATGCCACCACAGGTCGCGGCCGGCCGTCATCTGCACCTCGTTGCCCACGCGCCTGACGACCAGCGCCTTCTCGATGCTGGGCGTGTTCTCCAGGGCCTTATCCACGTTGGCCTTCAGGGGCACCACGCCGCCTTTGCGGTAGCCGCCGTCCGCGGTGATCACCACTTTGGCCTGCGCGTCGTTGATGCGGTCGGAGAGCGCCTCGGAGGAGAAGCCGCCGAAGACCACGGTATGCGGTGCGCCGATGCGCGCGCAGGCCAGCATGGCCACCGGCAGCTCGGGGATCATCGGCATGTAGATGGCGACGCGGTCGCCGCGCTTCACGCCCAGGCTCTTCAGCGCGTTGGCGCAGCGCTGGACCTCTTCCAGCAGGCCGGCGTAGGTGATGGTGCGCGTATCGCCCGGTTCGCCCTCCCAGTAGTAGGCCACGCGATCGCCGCGGCCGGCATTGACGTGGCGGTCGAGGCAGTTATACGACACGTTGAGCGTGCCGCCGGCAAACCATTTGGCGAACGGCTCGTCCCACTCCAGCACCCGCTGCCAGGGCGTGAACCAGTCGAGACGCCTAGCCTCCTCGGCCCAATAGGCCTCGAAGTCGGCATCGGCACGGGCGTAGACACTCTCATCTTTGATGTTGGCCGCGGCCGTGAACTCAGGCGGTGGCGGGAAGGTCCGTCCCTCCTGCATCAGGGCTTCGATGGTCGCAGCTTCGGTGGCATCGTTCACGCTTGTCACGCTTGTCATTCCCCCTTTCTGGTCGTGCCGTTGGGTCATCTCATGTTACCCTAATCCTCCGCGAGGGGGATTGTCAACGAGCGGATGCCTACTGCGCCAGGCCGGCCGTGCCGTACACGGTGGTCGCCCCCTTGTTGTAGATGCTCTGCTCCGCCACGAAGCCCTTGCCGCTCGTCGCCGAGAGCTGCACGCTGTGCAGCGAGTTGGCCAACTCCGGCACCGCCTTGCGCACGTCGATGGTGAACCGCGCCCCCGGCTTGACGCTGAAGCTGCGCGTGGTCGTCTCGCCGGTAGTCGAGAAGAAGACGACCCGCACCGCCAGCGTGTTCACGGTCGGATTGAGCAGCAGCAGGGTTTCCCTAGCGCCAGTGCGGCTATCGCCGGCCGGGAAGGTCCAGCGCGTGCCCGACCCGCTGCGCCCGAAGACCAGCGATGCGCCGGTATGGCCCTTGTTGGGGTTGCCCAGGTAGAAAGGCCGCTCCACCACCACCGGCACGTTGCTGGTCAGCGTCGTGGCGATCGCCGCCGCGTGCGTCACGTCGTTGAGCCGGATGTTGCCCCGGTGCAGACCCTGCACCACGACAGTGCGCGCGCCCAGCGCATGGCCGTGCTGGTCCACCATCACGGCCGTCACCCGCGCCGCTTTGCGACCCGGGTTGAGGATGGTCAGGAAGGTCTGGTTGCGGCCCGCGGCGGAGCCTTCCGCGAACAGCCACGTGGTGGCCGCCCGCGGCGTGCCGGGGTTGCCGGTGGCCCCGTACGCGCCGTCGCCGAAGGTGAGCACGCGCTCCACGCTGGTGGGCAAATCGCTGGTGATCAGCGCCGCCAGCGAGGCGCGAGGATACAGCCGGTTCACGTCGATGCCCACGATCCGTTCAGAGGGCACGACGTACCTGAAGCTGCGCGCACCCTTCCCGTTGAACGGCAGCAGGCGCAGGGACACGGAGCTGGCGGCCGGGCCGGGGTTCAGGACGTAGATGGTCTCATGGAAGGAGAGGCCGGTATAGCCCTCCGCCAGATACCAGCGCTGTGAGAGCAGCCCGCTGCCGAGCGACGTGTACGGGTTGCGGTTCCCCCGCCGCACGATCATCTGCGCCGCAACCACCCGATCGGCATCCAGGCGCAGGCCGAAGCCCCGCACGCCCGGAACGTAGCGGCTCAGAGCCAGTGTGATGCGCGTCTGTCCGGGGACCTCGACGGCGCGCTCCACGGGCAGCGCCGCCGGTAGGTAGAAGCGCAGCGTCAGCTCGGAGGGGTGTAGTTGCGGATTGAGCACGGCGATCTCGGTCTCGTCGCCGCCGGCCGTGCTGGCGCCGGCGAAGAAGAAGGTGCTGGGCGGTGAGACGATGCCCGTGAACAGCACCACCACCGGCGTCCTGCTGCGCGCGCCTACCGCGGTGATCTCGTTGGCGCCGTCGACGATGACACCGGGCACCGTGAAGCAACTGGTGAAGCCGCCGCCGGCGGACGCCGCCGTCGTCGCCACCGCCACGCCGTCGACGGCCAGCGTCACGGGTTCGCCGGACAGGAAGGCCCGGCCGGTCGCGCACATCTTGCGGCCGATGTGCGTGGTGGTCTGGTCGATGCCCAGGCCGGGGTGGACGCTGAGCACGTCGACGGACGCGGTGGCGCGCCGGTGCGTCTGGAGTCCCAGCGCGAAGACGACATGCGATCCGGTCCCCGCGTTGAACGGCACGGCAATGCCCGACGGCGGCAGCGAACCGTCGCTCCCGGCCTTGACGGTCGTCAGCACCGCCCCGTCCAGGCCGATCTGCACGTCCTCGCCCGCGCCGAATCCCTGGCCCGTGACTGTGACCAGCCCGCCCGGATTGGCGGTACGCGGTGCCACGTCGATCGCCACGGCGGCCGCCGATGGCACGGCCGCCGGTGTGCTCGTGGGCCTGGTCACGTGCACACTGGTCGGAGACGCCGTGGGGGTGAGACTCGGCGTCGGCACCGAGGTGCTGCTCGTGCACGGCCCGTTTGGTTTGGTGGACCAGGGAGTGTAGGCCACGCCCGCGCTGACCTGGACGCCGCCCGTGTTCTTGCCGTTGGCGGACGGGCCGTTGGCGGTACCCCACCAGTTGCAGGTCGCGTCCACCCGCGAGGAGGTGGGATCGTCGTTGAGGACGCCGTAGTACAGCGACGACTGGACCGGCCCCAGGGTATCGTGATTCACGTGCGGGGTGCCCCCGTTCAGCACCTCCACGTCGTTGGCCGCGCTGAAGTCGATGGTCGAGTGGGTGATGCTGGGGCTGCTCCCCTCGACCAGGATTCCGCTGTAGCGCGGCTTGCCGCTGCTGTCGTGCTGAATGGCGCCGCCGTAGGACAGATGCACGTAGTCGAGCGTCCCCTTGCTGCCGGGGCGGAAGTTGATGCCGGACCACTGGCCCGGCGCGAGCCGGGGGCTTGAGGTGGTCACGCTGACGGGCGTTGTGCTCGTGCCCTTCAGAGTCAGACTGCCCAGCACAACCAGTCCGTCTCTGGCGAACTTGATGGTACTGGGCGTGTTATTCACGGCCATCGACGCCCCGGAGGAGATGGTGAGCATGCTATCGATCTGCAGGAAGGGGAAGCCGGGGTTGTCCAGGGTCAGGGTCTTGCCCGCGGCGAGCGCGCTGTTGGGCGTGCCGATGTTGCCGGGTGCAATCTCCAGGCCATCGAATCCGTTGCCCTTCGCGCTCAGGCCGGCGTTGATCCACTTCAAGCTGGGGATGAAGCCCTGATAGAGCAGTGCAGCAAGGCGATTATCGGTGAAGCTGTCCTGGCTCAAGGTGGGAGCACCGTTAGCGATCACCTCGATGCCAACACTCGAACTGTCGTCGATGACAGAGTTGGTAATAGAAGGGTTACTGCCTTCGACCAGGATCGCACTGAAGTACGGCACGCCGGTGCTGTCACGCTGGAAGGAACCTGCGTATGAGAGATGCATGTAGGTGAGCGTCCCGCTACTACCAGGGCGGAAATCGATGCCCGACCAGATTCCCGTGGCGGCCCGGAAACCGGTGAGAGTAGCCGGAGCCTGGCTCGTGCCATTCACATTGAGGGTGCCCAGCACAACTATTCCGGTATTGGTGGTGGCACTGATCGTCACCCCGGGCTCTATCGTCATGTTGGCGCCCGGGCTGATGATAACGCTGGCTTCCATGGAGGTCGTGGTCGAGGTGACATCAAGCGGTGATCCGATGTAGCGATTCTGGATGGTGTAATCCACGCAATCGCCGTCGGTCCGATAGAAGCGATTCAAATATGGCAGAGGAAGAGGCTGTCCGGCCTGGCACGACGACGCGGCGGGTAGGTGTGAGGGTCTATGCGGCGTCGTGCGGACGACGATCGATGCGTCTGCGCGGCCGGCAGGCGGACACGCGCTGTATGGGGCGAGCGCGAACACCACGGCCATCAAGATGAGCATCGAGCGAGTGACGCGTGCGGTAGCGATCATGGACCTCGTTCCTCCGGGAAATATATGCGCACCAAGAAGCCCGCGGGCGTGACCGGAATGTCGGCCGGTTATGCCGGCAGTTCGACGCGACATAGGTCAGGTTGCCGGAGTGCGGCTGGACGCGTCCTCGGGCTTCTTGTTAGTGCTTCACACAGCGGTGCCGGCTGTAACGACGTATGACACCGCAACGATGGCTGTCAGCGGGCTGGTCCTGGGCCGCGCGACCCCAAACCCTGCGAGCGGCTGCAGTTCCTCATGTAGGTCATGCAGGTCGGGTCACGCTTCCGCGGATTGTACCACGATGACTATTGGCCGGTCAACGAGATTGTGCCCGCAGGCAGGTGTACCATCGCATCGTCCAGGTGAGCGCAGCGCGGTCTGCACCCAAAGGGAAGGGAGTAAAGCGCGAGAAAGCCGGGCGCAGGGAAGCCTGCGCCCGGCGAGTCGCCTTATCGTGAACCGGAATCGGCGGGGCGGTCTACAGCGAGAATCCGGCCCGATCTCGGGGCTGTTAGGCGACGAACTGCTCGGCCTCGGTCGAGCCCGCCAGGGCGACGGTCGAAGACAGGCCGCCGGAGATAACCTGGGCCACGGCGTCGAAGTAGCCGGTGCCGACCTCGCGCTGGTGGCGGGTGGCCGTGTAGCCGTCGGCCTCACGGGCAAACTCGGCCTGCTGCAGCTCGGAGTAGGCGGCCATGCCGCGGTCGCGGTAGCCCAGGGCCAGCTCGAACATGCTCAGATTGAGCGCGTGGAAGCCGGCCAGGGTGACGAACTGGAACTTGTAGCCCATCTCGCCCAGCCGCTGCTGGAAGGCGGCGATGGTGGCATCATCCAGCTTCTTCTTCCAGTTGAAGGACGGCGAGCAGTTGTAGGCCAGCAGCTTGCCGGGGAAGCGTGAGTGGATGGCCTGGGCAAAGGTACGGGCCTCCTCCAGGTCCGGCTCCGAGGTCTCGCACCAGATCAGGTCGGCATAGGGGGCATAGGCCAGGCCGCGCGCGATGGCGGCGTCGAGGCCGCCCCGCAGGTGGAAGAATCCTTCCGCGGTGCGCCCGCCGGCCAGGAACTCCTGGTCGCGCGGATCGATATCGCCGGTGATCAGATGGGCGCTATGGGCGTCGGTGCGCGCCACCAACACCGTCGGCACGTCCAAGACGTCGGCGGCCAGGCGCGCCGCCACCAGGTGGCGGATGGCCTGCGCGGTGGGGATGAGCACCTTGCCGCCCATGTGGCCGCACTTCTTCTCCGAGGCGAGCTGATCCTCGAAGTGGACGCCGGCGGCGCCGGCAGCGATCATGGCCTTCATCAGTTCGAAGACGTTGAGCGGGCCGCCAAAGCCGGCCTCGGCATCCGCGACGATCGGCGCATACCAATAGACGCTGTCGTCGCCCTCGGCATGGTGTATCTGGTCGGCGCGTTGCAGGGCCTGGTTGATGCGCTGCACCACGTGCGGCACGCTGTTGGACGGGTAGAGGCTCTGGTCGGGGTACATCTGCCCGGCCAGGTTGGCATCGGCCGCCACCTGCCAGCCGCTGAGATAGATGGCCTTGAGGCCGGCCTTCACCTGCTGCACGGCCTGATTGCCGGTCAGGGCGCCCAGCGCCGCGATGTAGGGCTCGCTGTGCAACAGGTGCCACAGGCGCTCGGCGCCGAGGCGGGCCAAGGTGTGCTCGATCAGCACACTGCCGCGCAGCCGCAGCACCTCCTCGGCGCCGTACGGCCGCTCTATCCCCGCCCAGCGGTTATCCCTCCGCCAGCCCGCCTCAATACGTCGAACATGCTCATCATACTGGGGTTGCATCTTCTAGCTCCCTCCATAGGCTGCACGGCAGGGCATTTCACACACAACGCGAGCGGCACAATATCGTCGCCGCGGCACCACACTGTCGCGACGGTACTGCGCATCACTCACTACAATCAATGTGGCACAGGCAATCCCATAGTGTCAAATACCAGTTTATGTTGATTACCATAAACTGATCGTTATATATCGCGGGCCGGCCGGGTGGTGTGAAGCGTCTCAATCAGGACGCCGGGAGCGCGCAGGATTCGCGGACCACCAGGCGGGGTTGCAGCGTGACGATGCGGCGAGACGGCCGGCCTTGCTCGATCTGTTCCAGCACCAACTGCACCGCCCGCGCGCCGATCTCGTATTTCTCCTGGGCCACGGAGGTGAGGGCGGGATTGAGGAAGCGGGCCATAGGCGTGTCGTCGAAGCCGATAACGCTGAGATCGCGCGGGATAACCAGTCCGCGTTCGGCCGCGGTCTGATAGATACCCAGGGCCATGAGATCGCTCAGCGCGACGATGGCGGTCGGCTTCGACCTATCGAGCAGCGCGCGCGTGGCCGCGGCGGCACCATCCATGGTGAAGTCGCAGTACGTCAGCAAGCCATCGTGGCTCAGGCTCTCCTCGTCCATGGCGCGGCGGTAGGCATCGACGATGTGCGGATAGGAGAGGCTTTCGGGCCGTCCCACCAGGAAGGCGATGCGGCGGTGTCCCAGCCCGATCAAGTAGCGCATCGCGTCGTAGACGCCGGCCTCCGGGTCGGTCAGGACGGCATTGACGCGCGCATAGCGGTCCACCTCGACATCCATGAGCACGAACGGCATCTCACGTGCCTGGAGCATATCGATGCTCCGCCGCGGCGTGCCCACGGCCATCAGCAAGACGCCGTCGACGTGGCGGCGGGCGAGATCGAGGAGGAGCCCATATTCGCGCTCGCCGTCATAATCCGAATCGCCCAGGATCAGGTTGTACCCGGCCTCGGCAGCGGCCCGTTCCGCCCCCTTCGTCACCTCGGCGTAGAAGGGATTGGCTATGTCCTGCACGATCAGGCCGAGCGAATGCGTCACCCTGGTGCGCAGGGCGCGCGCCAGCACATTCGGCTCATAGCCCAGCGCATGCATGGCCTCGCGCACGCGGGCCGAGGTCGCCTCGGTCATCGCCTTGTGGCCCACGATGACGCGCGACACGGTGGAGACCGACACGCCGGCGGCGTCGGCCACATCGCGCAGCGTGACGCGGCTATCCCAGCGACGTTTCATGGTTAGCGTCCCTTCAGGAGCGGAAACTCGCCTGCTTTAGCGGCGGGAGGAGCGCCAGAAGCTTGAGCCCGCTTTAGCGCTCTCTGTGCTATCCTTGTCTCATGAGTGATGACCTCATAAGAACGGTGCCCATCAAACTCGACGTGGATGGGCATGGCTCCGTCCTGTCTGAGACGGCGCGCCGCTTCAACGCGGCTGCGACGTGGATTGCCGACATCTGCTGGCGTGAGGGCATCACCAACACCCACACGGCGCACCACCGCGTCTACGGCGAGACGCGCCGCCGCTTCGGCTTGGGCGCCCAACTGGCCGTGTGCGCCCGTGCCAAGGCCATGGAGGCCATTAGGGCCACACGCAAGACGGGCAGCGACACCTGCCCCACGTTCGGGCCGACCGGCAGCGTGCGCTACGACGCGCGCACCTACCGGCTCTTGCCGCTGGACGGCGTCTCGCTCAGCACCGTGGCCGGCCGCGTGACCGCGCGACTGCTGCCCGGCGCCCACCAACGCCGCCTGTTGCTGGAGCAGGGCTGGCAGATTGGCGGGGCCGACCTCGTGCAGCGTCGGGGCCTGTGGTACCTGCACCTGACGCAGCACAAGCCCGCCCCCACACCGGCCGCGCCCGGCGGCTACGTTGGCGTGGACCTGGGCATCGTGAACCTGGCGACGACCGACGACGGGCAGACCTTCAGCGGCGCGCGGGTCACGGCCGTACGGCAGCGCCGTTTCGCTCATCGCCGGCGTCTGCAACAGCGCCACACCCGCCGCAGCCGCGCCCACCTGCGCACGCTGGCGCGCAAGGAGGCGCGCTTCCAGCGGGATGTCAACCACTGCATCAGCAAGGCCCTGGTGGCCAAAGCCTCTCGGGACTGCAAGGCACTCGCGCTCGAAGACCTCACCGGCATCAGGGCGCGAGTAACGGTTCGGCACGAGCAACGCCGGGAGCGCGAATCGTGGGCCTTCTACCAACTGCGCGCGTACATCTCGTACAAGAGCAAGGCCGCCGGGATACCGGTGGTCTTGGTGGACCCGCGAAACACCAGCCGCACCTGCTTCGCCTGCGGGCATTGCGCCAAGGGCAATCGTCGCTCTCGGTCTCACTTCTGTTGCCTGTCGTGCGGCCACGTCGCCGTTGCCGATGTGAACGCCGCCCGGAACATCGCCTTACGGGCCGCCGTCAACCGGCCCATTGTGTTGCCGGGAGCTGATCTCCCCATCGCGAGCACAAGCCCACCGGCTTTAGCCGTGGGTCGTTGACGTACACTCACCGCATAAGCCGCCGCGTCCTGAGACATTTGAAGTTAAGGCGCCGCAGCCACCTTCGGTGCGGCAGACAGGGATGACATAAGCGCCGCGCCACGCCTGGGCCGCCAGTAGATCGGCCAAACTCCATCGGTAGAGGCAGGGGCGTGGAGCGGTTATCGTCAAGTTGAAGGGCCGTGAGGTGCCCGTTCTGGCCCTCGAACGTACCATACTGCCTATCTCCAAATGTCTGCCGCGCCCTTGTCTCGCTTGACAACGGTTCGTCCCGTGGGCTACCATGACCTCGACCTCGATCACGCAAACGTTATCATACTGCAAAGGACAATCACAAGGAGACGTACGATGCTCAAGCGAACACACGGTTGGCGTCACCTGTTCCTCGCCATTCTCCTCTGTCTGCTGGCCCTGGCACCGCTGGGCCATGTCGAGGCGCGCCCCGTCACCGCATCGGTATCGGCCGCCGATCTGGCGCCGTTCCTCAAGGCCAAGATCAACTGGAGACAGGCGGCGGGGCAGACCATCAACGTCGGCCTGACCGACGAGTTCGACACCGACGTGCTGCACAAGCAACTCCCCATCTTCGAGGCCCTGACTGGCATCACGGTCAAGTGGGCCAAGTACATGGACGTCACGCAGAAGCTGACCGTCGACTTCGCCTCGCACGCCGGCACTATCGACGTCGGCCACATCGACTCCATGTACATCCCCGAAGATGCGGAGTCGAAGTACATCGAGCCGATCGACAAGTACCTCAACGATCCGAAGCTGACCGACCCCAAGTGGTTCAACTACAACGACCTGGTGCCCGCTTTCAGGGATCTAGGCAAATGGAACGGCGTCACGTACGCCCTGCCCGAGTACATCGAGACCTCGCTGGTGCTCTATCGCAAGGACCTGGCGCAGAAGGCGGGTATCACCAAGGCACCGGCCACCTGGCAGGACTTCGCCGACGACTGCCGGCGCATGAACCAGCCGCCGAAGGTCTACGGCTGCGCCTTCGATGCCCTGAAAGGCTCCGATCAGAACGTCTACCGCTGGACCATGGTGGCGCGCGCCTTCGGCGGCAACTTCTTCAAGGACTACCCCAAGGACCTGACCCCCGTGCTCAACTCGCCGCAGAACGTCGCCGCCACGCAGTGGTACGCCACGACCCTGCAAAAATACGCGCCTCCCGGCGTGGCCAACTGGGGCTGGTACGAGGTCGATTCGGCCGGACAGCAGGGCAAGATCGCCATGGAGTTCGAATCCTACGACACGGCGCTGGTGCTCGACGACAAGTCCGTCTCCAAGACCGCGGGCAAGTGGGGCGTCTGGCCGATTCCACACGGCCCCGGCGGCACCTGGCCCTCCGCCTTCTCCTGGCTGACCGCCATCAACGCCTACTCGCACCACAAGGTGGCGGCCTGGCTGTTCATGGAATTCGCCAACAGCTACGCCAGCCAGGTGCTCAAGACGACAGACCAGCCGTTCACCGACCGCACCTCGATCTGGAGCAACAATACCATCATGGCCAAGTGGAAAGGGCAGGATCACGGTGAGTGGCTGCCCGTGGTCAACCAGATGTTCAAGGTAGCGCGCGCCGACTTCCGCCCCCGCTTCACCGGCTGGGGCCAGTTCGGCGACCGTCTGAGCCTGGCCATACAGGCCGCCGTCGCCGGCAAGTCGGCCAAAGCGGAGCTCGACGCGGCGCAGCAAGACGCGCTGACCATGCTGCGCCAGGGCGGCTACATCCAGTAGGCGCCGGGCGTTAGGGAGTCGCATCGCGGCACGAGAGCGCCACGACGCTACATCCTGGGAGCGCCGGCATCCTTGCCGGCCCGCGTCTGCCGGCAAGGACCCGCAAGCGGGCACCCTGGCGCTCCCAGGCCGGTACAGCACCCACTTGGTAGATTGAGAGATGCTATGACCGATCGCGGAGCAGGTAACGTGGCCCTGGCCATGCCGCGGGCGCGCTCAGGTGCTCGCTGGCGTGCCCGCGCCTTTCCCTACCTGCTCTTACTGCCCGCCTGCGTGGTGCTGGCGGCGCTCACCCTCTACCCAACACTGTACGCCATTTACCTCAGCTTCTTCAGGCTCGGCGTCGGCAGTCCGGACCCCACCTTCATCGGCCTGAGCAACTACAAGAACATCTCCATCGACCCGCAGTTCTGGAGCAGCCTGCAGATCTCGGGCATCTTCACCGGCAGCGCCGTCATCGTCGAGTTCGTGTTCGGCTTTGCCCTGGCCCTGCTGCTGTCGCAACGCCTGTATGGCATCCGGCTGATCCGCACCTTCCTGATCATTCCCATGGTCATGACCCCGGTCATCGTCGGGCTCACCTGGCGCATGTTCTACAACCCAACCTATGGCGTGATCGACTATCTGCTCAATGCCGTCGGCATACCAGGGCCGGACTGGCTCGCCGACGAGCGCACGGCGCTGCTCTCCGTGATCATCGTCGATATCTGGCAGTGGACGCCGTTCATGTTCCTCATCCTGACGGCGGGGCTGCACTCGCTGCCGTCGGAGCTCTATGAGGCCGCGCGCGTCGACGGCGGTCGCGGCTGGCAGGTCTTCCGCTACATCACCGTGCCGCTGCTGCGCCAGGTCATCATCACCGCCCTGGTCTTCCGCATGATCGACTGCTTCAGCACCTTCGATATCATCTATGTGCTGACCTCGGGCGGGCCCGGCATCGCCACGCAAACCCTGGTCATCTACAGCTTCTTCCAGTCGTTCCGCTGGTTCCACTTCGGCTACGCCAGCGCGCTGGCCGTGATCATCCTGCTCGTCCTGGGCATAGCCAGCTTCCTGCTGGTGCGCCTGGGACGTCTGACGCTGCTGGAGGTGGAGTGATGGTCACCATGCGAGTCAGACGGACGGCTGGTATGGCCGGCAGCTACCTCATCATCCTGATCGTCGCAGTGGTCACGCTGTTCCCGATCTACTGGATCCTGACCACCTCGATCAAGCAGCCGAACGATATCCTGGCCATCCCGCCGAAGCTCTTCGTCTTCGCCGTCACCTGGGGCCACTACAACAGCCTGGTGACCGGCAACACCCTGGGCGGCGCCTCGGCGCTGGCCGTGCCCGACTTCTACCCCAGCCTGCTCAACAGCGCGATCATCGGCCTCTCCTCGGTGGCGCTCTCCGTGGCCATCGGCACGCCGGCCGCCTATGCCCTGGCCCGCTTCCGCTTTCGCGGCAAGGGCCTGTTCGCCACCTACGTGTTGATCACGCGCATGCTGCCGCCGCTGGGCATCATCATCCCGGTCTTCGTCATGTACACCAACTTCGGGCTCATCGACACGCGCCGCGGCCTGATCGCGCTGTATACCGCCTTCAACCTCTCGCTGGTCATCTGGATGATGCGCGGGTTCTTCCAGGAGATCCCGGCCAGCCTGGAGGAGGCGGCACAGGTCGATGGCTCCTCGCGCTTCGGCGCCATCTGGCGCAT
>Ga0070740_10004129_pt1 | contig 14584 bp, 10 predicted proteins | sample Coa_R2_FD_67286 | JGI IMG/M metagenome (GOLD analysis project Ga0070740, IMG submission 67286) | Surface soil microbial communities from Centralia Pennsylvania, which are recovering from an underground coalmine fire - Coalmine... | ecosystem: Environmental > Terrestrial > Soil > Unclassified ... | reverse complement strand
AACGCCTTCTGGAACTCGGGCATGTTCTGCAGCGTGCCGTCGACGCGGTAGCGGCCGGGGGAGTGCGGGTTCGTCAGCGCCTGCTGCCGCTCGGCCTGCGGCGTCGAGTTCTCGCACCAGATCTGCGCGAAGCCGAGGAAGAAGCGCTGGTCGGTGGTGAAGCCGTCGATCTTCTCGTCCTTGCCCTTGAGCACGTCGTGCAGCGCCATCAGCGCCACGCGGAGTCCGCCATTATCGGCGGTGTTTTCGCCGAGCGTGAGGCGGCCGTTGACGTGGACATCGTCCACCGCGGTGAAGCCCGAATATTCGTTGGCGATGCAGGCGGCGCGTTTCTCGAATTCCGCTCCGTCCTGCGGGGTCCACCAGTCCCGCAGGTTGCCGTTGCCGTCGAACTTGCGGCCCTGGTCGTCGAAGCCGTGCGTCATCTCGTGGCCGATCACCGCGCCCGCCGCGCCGTAGTTCAGGGCGATATCCCGGCGCGGGTCGAAGAACGGCGATTGCAGAATGCCGGCGGGGAAATTGATGCTGTTGTTCTGCGGGCTGTAGAACGCGTTCACCGTCGGCGTGGTCATGGACCATTCGGTCTTGTCTGTGGGCTGGCCGATGCGGCTCAGCATGCGGGCGCGCAGCATTTCGGCCGTGCGCTCGGAATTGCCGAAATAATCGTCGCGGGCGATCGTGAGTTTGGAATAATCGCGCCACTTCTTCGGCGCGCCGACGTTGTTCGTGATCGCCTTCAGCTTTTCGAGCGCCGCTTTCTTGGTGGCTTCGCTCATCCACGGCAGCGACTGAATATCCTTGCCCATCGATTTTTCGAGCGCGTCCACCATCTGCGCAATCTGCGCCTTGGCATCCGGTCCGAAGGCCACTTCGATGTACTTCTGGCCGAGCAGGTCGCCCAAAGCGCGGTCGGTCGCGGCGACGCACCGCGCCGCGCGCGGGCGCGGCTTCTGCGCGCCGGTGAGATACCGCTGCCAGAAATCGAAGCTTTCGTCCTCGAACGCCTGCGAGAGCTGCGCGGCATGGGCGCGCAGCAGGTGGTATTCGAAATAGGCCTTCCAGGGCTCGATTTCCTCCATGGGCAGCGTCTTCGCGATCTGCTGGAAGAATTCCGGATTAGTGACGTTGAGGCTGGCGAACTCGGGCGCGCCGATGCCCTTGAAATACGCGTCGAAGGGGAAGCCGGGGACGAGGCCGGCCAGGTCCGCCGTGGACATAATGTGGTAGCGCTTGTTTGGATCGCGCATCGAGACGCGGTCGGCGGAGGCTTTGGCGAGAATGGTCTCGATATCCAGTACGGCCTTGGCCTTGGCCGCCGCGGCGTCGGCGGAATCGCCGGCAAGCTGGAACATCTTCTGTACGTGCGCGATGAACCGCTGCCGCGTTTCGGCGGACTTCGGGTCGGTCTTCAGGTAGTAGTCGCGGTCCGGCAGCGACAGGCCGCCCTGGCCGAGCGTGGCGATGGTCCTGGTCGAATCCTTGGCGTCCGGCTGTGCGCCGAAGGAAAACACGACCGGGACGCTCATGCGGTGCAGTCGGATCAGCTCCGCGACCACGTCGGCATGCGCCTGCATGGCGGCGATGCGATCGAGTTCGGAGCGCAGCGGCTCGATGCCCTTGCGATCGATGCCGGCCGTATCCATGCAGCTCGCGTAGAAGTCGCCGATCTTTTGTTCGATTTCGCTGCGGCCGGCGCGGGTGACAGCTGCGCCCTGCAGGATATCGAGCAGGACCTTCTCATTGCGGTCGCTGAGCTCGGTGAAGCGGCCCCAGCGTGAGCGATCGGCGGGGATCGGGTGGCTGGCGATCCAGTTGCCGCAGGCGTACTGATAGAAATCGGTGCACGGGTCGACCGTGGTGTTCATCGCGGCCGTGTCGAGGCCGGATTTGGAATCCGCGGCCATTACGGCCACGGGCGCGGCGAGCAGGAAAAGGATTCGGACGTTCATTCGAGAAGAGCGATTGTAGCTTAATGCGCGAGGTCTGTTCGAGGCGCGCGCGGCGGCGCCCCAAAAAAACCTTGACATGCAATCAGATTAGTACTAATAAATTAGTATGCGTAGCAGGAGCACCACCCTTACCGGGCAGGAGCTGGAAATCATGAAGATCGTGTGGGAGCGGGAGAACGCCACCGTGCGGGATGTCTATGAGGCGCTGCTCGAGCGGCGCAAGGTGGCCTACACCACGGTGATGACCATGATGAAGATCCTGGAGGAAAAGGGCTACCTGAAGAAGAAGCAATCGGACCGGGCGTACGTCTACCGGCCGGCACAGCCCAAGGCGCAGGTCATCGGCGCGATGGTGCGGGAATTCGTCAACCGCGTGTTTAACGGTTCGGCGGAGCCGCTGCTGGTGCATCTGGTCCAGGAGCACGGGCTGTCCCAGAAGGACCTCGAAGAGATCGCGAAACTGCGGAGGAAGTCATGAGCGCGGCGCTCGTGTGGAGCAATCTGCTGGCGTACAGCCTGGAGGCCGGGCTGCTGGTGGCGCTGGCCGCGCCCATGCCGGCGGTCCTGCGGCTGCGCGCGCCACGGGCGCGCCTCGCGTACTGGCACATTCTGCTGGCGGCGTGTCTCGCGCTGCCGTGGGTGCGGCCATGGCATCAGGCGGTGGTGACGGGCGAGGCGATCGTCACGACCCGGATTCTGGCGGTGGGCGCTCCGGCAGCGCCGGCGCGCGCGCTGCCTTCACCTCAGCAGATCGCGCTGGCGCTGCTGGCGGCCGGTGCAGTCGCGCGCCTGCTCTGGCTGGCAGCGGGAATGTGGCGGCTCCGGCGCTACCGGCGCGATTCGTGCCCGCTTGCGGTGGATATGCAGTGGACGGGCCGCGCCGCGGTGCGGGTGGCGGAGGGCGTCAGCGGCCCGGTGACGTTCGGGCTGTGGCGGCCGGTGATCCTGGTGCCGCCGCGATTCGCGGAACTGCCGGAGGACGCGCGGCGGGTGATCCTGTTCCACGAGCGGCTGCACGTCGAGCGCGGCGATTGGCTGTTCACCGTGGCGGAAGAGCTGGTGCGCGCCGTGCTGTGGTTCCATCCGGCGATCTGGTGGCTGCTGGGGGAGATTCAGCTTAGCCGCGAGCAGGCGGTGGATGCGGAGGTCGTACGGCTCACCGGCGCGCGGGATGCGTATGTCGAAGCGCTCCTCGCCGCGGCCGGCGGGCGCGATCGGGCGCCGCTGCCGGACCTGTTGCCGGCTCCGTTGTTCCTGCGCAAGCGGCATCTCAAAAAACGGGTGATCGCGATTTTCGAGGAGGTTCGCATGTCGAAGACGAGAGTGATTTCCGCGCTGTCCGCCGGCCTGTGCGTAATGGCCGCGGCCGGCTGGCTGGCCACGGCGGCTTTCCCGCTGGCGGCGGCGCCGCAAGTGGTCAACGATGCGCCGGGCGTCACCGTGGACACCGGAGGCGCGGCGCTGCTGCACCGCACCGGCGTGGCGTATCCCGAGGCCGCGCGCGCCGCGGGCGTGCAGGGTACGGTCACGCTGGAGGTGAAACTGGACGCGCGCGGTAACGTCGCGGACGCGCACGTGCTCAGCGGACCGGACGAGCTCCGCAGACCGGCGCTGCAATCGGTGCTGCAATGGCATTTCGCGAGCGAGCCGGCCTGGGAGACGCGGCAGGTCACGGTATCGTTTTCGCTACCCCGGCCCGGCGCCGTGGCAGTGAAGACGGTCAACGGCGGGACCACAACCGTCAACCTGCTGGCTGGGGGCTCTGAGAAAGAGCGCGCGGCGGTCACCGCGCTCGCCAAGGCGCAGCAGCGCGCCGGAATTGAGGGCCGCACGGTCAGGATGATCACCATCTCCGGTCTTTCGCCGCAATTGAAAGACGAACTGTCGGCCAAGCTGCCGATCCATGTGGGCGATACGATTTCCAAGGATCTGGCGGAGCAAACCACGAGTGTAGTGAAAGCATTCGACGAGCATCTGACGATGTTCACCGCGCCGATGGAGGACAACCAGGCCGCGATCCAGATCGTCGCACCCGGCGCCGCCGCCGGTGCGCCGGAAACCGGCACGCCTCCCGCTCTGCTTCGCGTTGGGGGCAACATGCAGGCTGCCAAGCTGATCCGGCAGCCGCGGCCGATTTATCCGCCGGAGGCCAAAGCGCAGCGCATCCAGGGGAAGGTAACGATGACAGCCGTTATTGGAAAAGACGGGAGGGTCATCGACCTGCGGGTGACTGACGGCGAGCCGATTCTGGCGGCCGCCGCCATGAACGCGGTATGGCAATGGGTCTACGAACCCACGCTGCTGAACGGCGAGCCGGTCGAGGTGCAGACCCAGATTGACGTGAATTTCACGCTGAGCCAATAGCGCGCGCCTGCATCCGCATGCTGCCCGGTCTCATCCAACTGCCATGCCGAGAATGCGTGCGGTGCAGCGCTGACCGGCGTGCGGCCGATGAACGAAATCTACCCGTTCACGGGAGCGCCCGCCGCCTACGACCGCATGAGGAGCGGGAAGGCGCGCTTCCGGGTGGTGCTGCGGATGGAGTGAGGCCGCGCCTTATTGCACCCAAATGGTAACCGGCGGCGAGCTGAACGTGCCAACGGTCAGCACGGCCTGTGCCGCGCCGCTCGGCAGAAAAGCGCCGGGGACGCGGGCGTTGATCTGCAGTTCGCCGGCCATTCCGGGGGCTTCGGCGGCAAAGAGCAACTCGCACGCGATTCCGCCGATGGTCAGCGAGACCGGCTGCTGCGGCTGCGCGTAGGGCGGCTGCGCGACGAGGCCCGAAATGTTAGCCCCGCTGGTGAGCCCTTCTCCGGTGGCGAAGAATGCCACCACTGTGCCGTGCGGCGCCGGACTCTCCGATCGGTTGGGCGATCCGTCCTGGTTCACGATCATCGGAAATAGCGCGGGATTGACAGGCGCCACGGGCAGGTCGAGCGTGCCGGCGGACTGGCCGTTGGAGAATACCTCGATATGAGTTCTGCCGTTACCGGCAAGGGTATACGGCGCCTGCACGTTGATCTGGCCGTACTGCGCGTACAGCAGGGGCGCCGGGACGCCGTCGAAGGTCACCGCGGAGCCGCCGAGTTGGGTGGGCAGCAGCCCGGAAGCATCCGCCATGCTGGCGACTCCGGTCTGGGGACCGAGCCCCGTGCCGGTGAGGATCACAATCTCGCCGGGCGCGATCGGCCCGGGAGCGAAGCTGCCTGCGTTTACAGCGGAAAGCGCGGGCGGTGCGGTAACGGGCGCGGGAGGCGGCGCGGCCTTGGGCAGCAGACGGCGCACTCGATTATTGCCCGTATCCGCGATGTAGAGATTGCCGGCGCCATCGAGCACCAGGCCCTTCGGGCTGTACAGTTGGGCTCCGCTCGCCGGGCCCCCATCGCCCCAGTAGCCGGCTGTCCCGCTGCCGGCGATGGTGTGGATGACGCCATCGGGCGTAATCTGGCGGATGCGGTGGTTGCCGGTATCCGCGAGGAACACGTTGCCATCGTCTTCGACGGCGATACCGGACGGCGCATTCAACCGCGCGGCGGTTGCCGGCCCTTCGTCGCCGGAATAGCCCGGCTGGCCGGAGCCGGCGATGGTATGGATGAGGCCGTCGGCCGTGACCTTGCGGATGCGGTTGTTGCTGGTATCGGCGAGATAGAGGTTCCCCGCGGTATCCACAGCGCACGCGGTCGCGAGGTTGATCTGGGCGAATCGCGCCTCGCCGCCGTCGCCGGAGTACCCGCCCTCGCCGTTGCCGGCGATCTCCGTGACCGCCCCGGCGAACACCCGCAGCACGCGCTCGTTCATGGAATCGACGATATAGACGCCTCCCGCACGATCGGCGCACAGGCCGCGGGGGTCCTGCAGATCGGTGGCGGCCGGCGGTTCCCCTTCCGGGCCGCGCCCGGGAGTGCCATTGCCCGCGAAAGTCGAGATCAGACCGTTGAAGGTTACCATCCGGATCCGGTTGTCGGTCTGATCGGCGATGAGGATGCTGCCGCCGGGCCCGGGCGCAAGGCCTACCGGCGATGGCAAATACGCCTGGGTCGCCGGAACCCAATCGGGGCTTTGACCGGCCACGCCGGTGCCGGCGAAGGTCCCGATGGTTCCGTCCGGAGCGACCCGCCGGACCCGATTCGTGCCGGTATCCGTAATGTACAGGCCGCCCGAGCCATCGAGAGTGACTGCGGTCGGCTGGTACAGAATGGCGGCGGTAGCACGGTGGCCATCGCCGAGAGCGGTGCGGTACCCATCGCCGGCCACGGTTTGGATAATGCCTTGGCGGTCGATGCGGCGCACGCGCATGCCGTCCGCGATGTATATGTTGCCCTGCAGATCGATCGCAACATCCCAGACAGCCGTCAGGGCCGCGCTCGTTGCCGGGCCCCCATCGCCCAGGAAGCCGGATGTGCCGCCGGCTGCATGGATCCACTGATCCGCGCCATTCGCCGGGTGTTCTTGTAGGAAGGTGCCGCCGCCGGCCAGGTAGATCGCTCCCGCCGCATCGATCGCCACGCCGATGGGCATGCCCTGCAGCGCGGGGCCGCCCACGGTAGTGACTGCCCCGTTGGCGAGCCTGCGCAGGCGGCCGTTCTGGGTATCGGCGATGAGCAGCCCCTCCCCGGCATCGATGGCCAGGCCGGCCGGGTAACTGAACTCGGTCGCGAGCGCCGGCCCGTCGCCGTTGAAACCCATGACGCCCGTACCGGCGGCCATGGAGATCTGCCCATCGGTCGTGACCTTGCGGATGCGGAAGCCGTCGAACTCGGAAATATAGAGATTGCCGAGCCGATCGATGGCGAGATTTCGGGGCGACATCAGGCGCGCTTGAGTCGCCGGTCCGGTCTGGCCGACCGGCCCGCCGTTGCTTCCATTACCAGCGACCGTCGAGATGGTGCCGTCCGCCGCGATGCGGCGCACGCGTCCGTTCCCGCAATCGGCGACGTACAAATTACCGTTCCAGTCGGTTGCCAGGCCGTAGGGCTGGTTCAATGAAGCGGCAGCGGCCGGGCCGCCATCGCCGCCAAACGCTGGGGTTCCGTTGCCGGCAACGGTGGTGACAACACCGTCCGGAGTCACTTTTCGGACGCGGTTGTTTCCGGTATCCGAGATGAAGAGATTGCCCCAGCGGTCGACGGTAATGCCCTTAATGGTGCTGAACTGGGCGGAAATCGCCGGGCCGCCGTCGCCCAGGTTCGAGCTGCCGGCCACGGTTTCGATCGTGTAGGAAGGCCGGGCGTCGCTGGCATACAGCGCGAACCCGAACAGCAGTGTGGCGCAAGGCAGGTGTCGGACGGCCATTCGACCACTAGTGCGGTCGCATTCAAAAAGCTCTCAGGATTCTCCGAAAAGGAATAACGGAGCCTCACCACAATGCAAAACCTTGCGGTCCTGGCGCTCCTGCTCTTTGTGCAGGCGGCGCCGGGGCAGGAGAAGATCAGTCCGCGTGTGCAACGCGGCGGCGGACCCGCCTATCTGATCGTGCTGCATCCGGGCGCGCCGGCCGAGCGTGTGCGCAACGTGTTGACGGAGAATGGGTTCGAGCTGTTGCGGCATCCGGATCTGCTGCCCGGCCATCTGCTCGCGGCAGGCCCGCGGGTGCGGCTGGAGCGCGTGGCGAAACTCGACGAGGTGGAGCGTATCGTGCCGGCATCGGTGGACCTGATGCTCGGCAACCGGGTGTATTCGTGTCCCGGGCCGTTCCTGAATACGGGCGCGCAGGCGGCGGATTATGCCACGGTGGCGGGATGGCCGCCGGACGCGAGCGGGGCGGTGTCACTGCAGTATTTTTTCAGCAGCCTCTCGAATAAGATCGACGCCGCGACGGCGCAGGAGGAAATCGAGCGGGCGTTCCGCGAATGGGAGAAATACGCCAACGTAACGCTGGCCCAGGGAGGCAGCGCCACTTCCGACCGCACGATCAATATCCTTTTCGCGAGCGGCGCGCACGGCGATCCGTATCCGTTCCAGCCCTGGGGCGCGGTCCTCGCGCACACGTTTTACCCGGCGCCCCCGAACACGGAATCGCTGGCGGGCGACATGCACTTCAACAGCGATGAGAACTGGCACGTGGGCAGCGACGTGGACCTGTTCACGGTGGCGCTGCACGAGGCGGGGCATGCGCTGGGGCTCGGACACACGGACCAGCCGGGCGCGGTGATGTACCCGTATTACCGGATGGCGAGCGGCCTGACTTCGGACGATATTGCCGGAATCCAGCAGTTGTACGGAGCGGCCGCGAATCCGCCGGCTCCGGGCCCCAGCCCGGCTCCGAGCCCCACGCCGCCGCCCAGCCCGGCGCCCAGCCCCACTCCCAGTCCCACGCCGCCGCCCAGTCCGGCGCCACCGCCGGCTCCAGCGCCGCCCACTCCGGCGCCGAACCCGCCGCCGCCCGCCGGCGCCGCGCCGGCGTTGACGATCACGAACCCGGCGACTACCATCGTCGCCACGACGTCCGCGACCCTGGCCATTAGCGGGACGGCCACGGCGGCGGTGGTCCGGTGGAGCACGTCGAACGGCGACGCCGGGACGGCAACCGGGACGGCGGCGTGGTCGGCGGTCGTGCCGGTGCTGGTGGGAGACACGGTGGTGACGGTACGGGCCTACGATGCGGCGGGCAACTCGGCGTGGCGGGCGCTCACGGTCGTTCGGCACTAAATTTCCGGGAATTTCACCTTAGTACGGTGGATTTCAAACAATTCCGCCGATATTTCCATAAGAATGGCGCGAACGGTTAAGAAACGAATCTGCACCACCCGGTTGCCGTACCGGGGGGACGCCGCGGGCGGCGGCGAAAAATCGACCGAGGAAATTCTGTTCGCACTGGCGCAGGCCGTCGAACAGAGGGACTGCCAGACCAGCGGCCATTGCGCGCGGATGGCGTTCATCAGCGTCAGCATCGGGATCGCGCTGGGGCTGGACCGCCAATCCCTGCTGACGCTGTACCAGGGCGGATATTTGCACGATGTGGGCAAGGTGGGGATCCCGGATTCGATCCTGTTCAAACCGGGCAAGCTGACCGCCGCGGAATGGGTGGTCATGCGCAGCCACGCGGTGCGGGGCGAGGAAATCTGCCGCCACGTGAAGTCGCTGGCGCCGGTGCTGCCGATTATCCGGCACCACCACGAGCGGTGGGACGGCACGGGTTATCCGGACGGCCTGCGCGGCGGGCAGATCCCGCAATTGGCGCGCATCGTCCAGGTGGCCGATATTTACGATGCGCTGACCAATGCGCGGCCGTACAAGCCGGCGATGGAGATTTCGAAGGCGCTGCGCCTCATGCAGGAGGAAACCGACCGCGGATGGCGCGATCCGGAGCTGATGAAGCTGTTCATCCGGCTGCACCCGGCCGTAATCTCCCGCGCCGACGACTACACCGCCCATTCGAGCCGCGGCCTGCGGGCACTGCAGGCATACGTCGGGGCCGCGTAGCGGCTGGCGGTTGTCACCTGCGCACCAGCCGCAGCGCCGCCTGGAGTCCGCCCGCGCGCTGGATGCCGGGGACGAAAAAAGTGTCGATAAAGTCCTGGTCCGAGCCTTTAAAAGCGCCCAGATCGGCTTCCAAATCCGGGGAAACCGGCGCCACAGCGGCGGCGAAGGTACACCAGACGGCGGCTTTGCCGGTGCAAATCAGCCGGGTATGGGGCGTGCCCAGCCAGGCGAGCGCGGTCAGAATATCCTGGACGCGCTCGGCATCGTCGCTCTTGTTGAACGTCAGGAACATTTTGACGCCGCGGTTGCGCGGGGCCACGGCGCTGCCGGTCTGAAACGCGTCGATGGCGAGGATCGCGCGCCCCTGCCGGCGCAACTGCGCAGCCTCAGGCGTCTTCATCGCGGCGTCGGCTCCCTCGCCATGCACGAGGAGCGCGGCAGGCTTGGCGCCCTCGATCCAGATTCCGGGTACGCGGTCGCCTTTACCGGGACGGCCGAGCACGATGCGATCCCCCGCGGTTTCGGCCGCCACATGTTCCGGCCACTCGGCCGCGAGCGCATACGTCAGGCGCTCGCGCTCGTTTCCGGTCTGCTCGCGCGACATCCGCACCCATTCGGCGAACAGCTTCTCGAAGGTGAGGGCGCCCGCGGGCAGAGTGCGGTTGTGCAGCACCAGCATGTCCTCGAGCTTCTCGACGTGAAACGAAGGTTCGGCGAGCTTCGATCGGTCCGCGATTCCCAGCACGTGCTTGCCGAAGAACCCGTACATAGCCTCGCGGTTCGCCTTGTTGTAATTGTGCGGCGCTTCGAGCAGCAGGGCCTCGACGTTCTCCGGCTTGCCGTAGAGCTGGTAAATGGCGCGTACGGCGGGGTATTCCTCCTGCATCATGTGGCGTGTCCAGTCCTCGGTGGCGGCGGTCATGAGCAGGGGTTTGGGCGCCAGCATGGCGGCGATCTCGACGTTATTCGTGCCGATCCGCAGGTTGGGCGCGTTCTCGCAAAGCGAGCCGCCCTGCATGATGAAGGAGACCATGTTGGCGGGCGCGGCGAACTGGATCCGGTCGTCGATCGCGTCGAGGATCATGGTCTGGGTGGCGCCGCCCGAAGCGCCGGTGATGCCGATGCGCCGCCGGTCCACGCCCGCGAGCGATTCGATGAAATCGAGGGCGCGGATCGAGTTCCAGGTTTGCAGGGCCAGCGGGCCGAATGCCCAAAGCTGCTCGACCGGCTTGTCGCCGAAATCGTGGGGCGTCTGGATCGTGTCGTTGTACCCCACCATGTCGTAGGAGAAGACGACGTAGCCTTGCCGCGCGAGCGTAATGCAGCGGCCCGGGACGGACGTGATATTCGTGTTCTCCAGGCGCCCGTAGGCCCAGTGGCCGTGTGGCGAGAGGACGGCAGGGAACCCGCCGGCCGGGGCAGGCCGCAGCGGGCGGTAGAGATTGCCTCCAAGATAATAACCGGGCAAGGTCTCGATCAGAACCTTTTCAATTGAATAATCGCGGTTCTCGATGCGGCCGAAGATCTGCGGATGGAGCTCCGACTTCGCCCAGGGCGGCATCAGGCCGGCGGCCGAGAGGATCTGGCGGCGCAGATGCTGCTTGCGGGCCTCCCACCCGGCAAGGCTGGTATGGGCCACGGGGCGGAAGTGGGTATCGGTATTGGGCGGGTCGAGGTTGCGGGCGTCCTGCGCCGGAATCTGCGCCTGTGCGGCACAACTCGCGAGGAGCAGAAAGATCGAAGCACGCATGGATATACGGTAGTACAGCGCGCGGCGGGATGAGAACGGCGGCGAATGCACAGGGCAGCGGATGCACGCGAACGTGCGGTTTCGCATGGCGAAATACGTGCAGTTTGAGCCCATAGAGGTGTTTTATGAAGAAACTGCTCTTATCGACTCTCGCGGGAGCCGCACTGATGATGGTTTCGCTGCCTGTCACCCATGCAGCCACGTCCGACATGTGGGCCTGCCGCTCGGCGGTGAGCAGCCAATTGTGGCGGCAGGGCTTTCGCCGCATGAGGGTGAACAGCATGCACCAGGCAACCGGACCCAATTCGTCGCTGATCTCGGGCACCGGGAGCGCCCGGCGCGGACTGACGCGGAGACCCGTTACGTTCTCGTGCGCGATGAATCCGAACACGCGCGCGATGCGATCGGTCCGCGTGGGCATTCATTAGCAGCGCGGCGGTGACCGTGTCTTGAGTTTCAACGCGGAGATCACGGAGATTCCGCGGAGTACAACGCAAATCTCAGTGGTCTCCGCGTTTCTGCGGAGCGAAATCGGCGGCCGGACCAGCCGCGTTATCGCGCTCAGGTGAAGCGGCCCGATCCGCCTGTCGCGCACCCGCCCGCGGCGAAGGTCGAAAATTGCCGCTCCACCTCCTGCGAGCGGCACTCCGGGCAGACCAATTCGCGGTCGGCATCCTGCATCCGGCGCAGCAACTCGAAGCGCTGTCCGCACTTCCGGCAGCGATATTCATAGAGAGGCATAGGTCCCGCCTCCAGGATAACGCCCCGGTGCTCGCCCGCGGAAGTTGCCCTGGCGCACCTGGAGATTACATAAGTCTTACAATGCTCAGGGCTTGCCGCCTGCTACCGTGGTAGCCAGGAATGCACAAAGACACTCCGGCGTTCTACGCCAAGCGGCAGGGCCTGAACTGGTTCACGACTCTGGTCCTGATCATACTTCACATCGGCGCGGTCGGCGCCCTTTTCTGTTTTAGCTGGAAGCGGCTGGCCGTGGCGGTGGCGCTCTACTACATCGCCGTCGGCCTGGGGATCAGCATGGGGTACCACCGGTTGCACACGCACCGCTCTTATAAAGTGCCCCGGTGGATCGAGTACGCCTTCGCGCTGTTCGCGACCCTCACGCTGGAGGGCGGACCGCTGTTCTGGGTGGCCACGCACCGCATCCACCACCAGAATTCGGATCAGCCGGGCGATCCGCATTCGCCGCGTGATGGGGCGTTCTGGTCTCACGTGGGCTGGATTCTGTTCGGCGAGACCAACCACAACAACACCCGGATGATGGCGCGCTACGCGCCCGATCTCGCCAAGTATCCCTTCTACATCTGGCTGAATAATTACCACTGGGCGCCAATTCTGGCATTGACGGCCATACTTTACGCCTTTGGCGGGCTGCCGATGGTGCTCTGGGGGAATTGCCTGCGGATTGTGGCGGGGCTTCATGCCACGTGGCTGGTGAATTCGGCCACGCACATGTGGGGAGCGCGGCGCTTCGCTACGCGGGACGACTCTCGAAACAACTGGTGGGTGGCGCTCATCTCATTCGGCGAGGGTTGGCACAACAATCATCACGCCCATCCGACCTCGGCCCGCCACGGACTCGCCTGGTACGAGTTCGATCCCTCCTGGCTGCTGATCAAGGCGCTCAAAGCCGCCGGCATCGCCCGGAACATCAAGGTCGCGACCGTCGCAAGCCGGGTCACCGAGCAGCAGGCGGCCTGACGGCTCTCTGAAACAGCGCGGCCGGGCGTGCCCGGAGGCATGCCCGGCCGCGCTGCACCTTATCTCCGCGTGCGGCCGGCGTTGGCGGCGCGAGGCTGTTCGGCAGTGGCGCCGGCAGTGAACGCGCCGAGCGGCGGGGCGATGGAAGTATCCACCATCTGCACCATCGCATAGGCCGGCATATCTTCGGCCTCCTTAAAGAAGGTCAGGCGGCTCGTGGATGCCTCGAAATCGACGCGCACGAGGTCGCCGCCGCGCACCTGCTCGGTGGCGATGAGGTTCGACAGCGGATGCACCAGATGGCGGTCGATCGCCCGCTTGAGGTGCCGCGCGCCGTACTTCATATCGGTGCCTTCGCGGAGCAGGAAGTCCTTCGCCGGATCGGTCAGGGAGAAGACGAACGGGGCTCCGTTGGCCGAGCTGAAAATCCGCTGCTGCACAACGTTCAGCTCCAGGACCAGGATCTTGCGCAACTCCGGCTCGCCCAACGGCCGGAACACCACGGTCTTATCGATGCGGTTCATGAACTCCGGCGTGAACTTGCGCCGGGCCGCTTCGATGCCGGCGCGGCCGATCTTGTCGTTCAGCTTCTCGTCCACCAGGCCCTCCGCGTGCTTGCGCTCCTGCTCGCAGGCGGCGAAGCCCAGATTGGGTCGAAGGATCGAGCTCATCTCCGCAGCCCCGAGGTTGCTGGTCATGAAAATCAGAGCGCGGGAGAAATCGACGCGGCGGTTATCGCCGAGCGTGAGCGTGGCTTTATCGAGAATTCCGAGCAACAGGTTCCACAACGCGTCGCTGGCCTTTTCGATCTCGTCGAAGAGGACGAAGCTCAGCTTCATCTTCTCCGTGTGATATTGGTTCAGGACTTCCTGGCTGAGCAGCGGGTGCGTTTCCCGGTGCCCGAGGTAGCCCGGCGGCGAACCGATCAACTTGGCGATCTCGTGGCTGTGCTGGAATTCGGCGCAGTCGATTTTGATTACAGCGCGGGCGTCCCCCACCAGGCTCTCGGCGGTGGCTTCGACGAGACGCGTTTTCCCGGAGCCCGTCGGCCCGAGGAACAGGAAATTGCCGATCGGCCGTCCCGGGCTCGACATCCCCGCAAGGTTGGTTTGGTAAATGTTGATGATTTGTTGAATCGCCTCGTCCTGGCCCACGATGCGTTTACGGAGATCCGACTCGAGTTTTTCGGCTTCAAAGCCCGTCTGCGTCGGATCCAACTGCTTATTAAGCCGCCCCATACAAGCTCGCCCCCTCTCCAGTCCCAATCCCATCAGGGTCATCTCGACCTGAAGTAGAGCAACTAGGGTGCCAGTGCCACTGGTTCACTCTCGGCATACTGTTAGAGGCCTCCGCCGCGTGCGGCGTTTCACTTCTTGGGCCGGGATGGGCGCATTTCCACACGGCTGATCACCGTTCGTGCGGGCATCCGGAGCACGGTGGCGACGGCCTCCGCCACATCTTCGGGCGCGATCTTCCAGTCCGCCTTGGGAGCGCCCTCGGGAGCGCCGGAAAAGTCCGTATCGACGCTTCCCGGCATGATGTCGCAAACACGCACGTTGTCGTAGCGATGGTCGAGCAGGATCGCCTCGCCGAGCATATTCAGCCCGGCTTTGGAGGCATTATAAGCGGCGCCTCCGGTGAATGCATTTTTTGCCGCCAGGCTGGAGATGTTCACGATGAAGCCGCCGGCCGCGCCGAAGCGGGCGAGCGCTTCGTGTGCGCAGTAGAACGCGCCGTTGAGGTT
>Ga0070740_10004128_pt1 | contig 14586 bp, 12 predicted proteins | sample Coa_R2_FD_67286 | JGI IMG/M metagenome (GOLD analysis project Ga0070740, IMG submission 67286) | Surface soil microbial communities from Centralia Pennsylvania, which are recovering from an underground coalmine fire - Coalmine... | ecosystem: Environmental > Terrestrial > Soil > Unclassified ... | reverse complement strand
GATCGCCGGGGCCGGAGCCGACGCGATCATCGTGCAGGATTGGGCGGTGGTGAAGCTGGCCCGCGAGATCGCGCCCGAACTGCCGATTTTCGGCAGCACGCAGATGAGCGTGACCAGCGCCGAGGGCGTGCGTGCGGCGCAGGACCTCGGCGTCGCACGCGTGATTCTGGCACGCGAGCTTTCCTTCGACGAAATTCGCGCGATTCGGGCCCAAACCAGCGCCGAATTGGAGATCTTCGTTCATGGCGCGCTGTGCGTATCGTACTCGGGGCAGTGCTTTTCTTCCGAAGCCTGGGGCGGCCGCAGCGCGAATCGCGGCCAATGCGCGCAGGCGTGCCGCTTGCCTTACGAAATGCTGGTGGACGGTCGGGCCAAGCCCCTCGGCGAGGCGCGCTATCTGCTTTCGCCCGGAGATCTGTACACGCTGCGCCACATTCCGGAGATCGTTCGCCTGGGAGTGTCGGGCCTGAAGATTGAGGGCCGGTATAAGGACGCCGAATACGTGGCGCTGGCCACGCGGGCATATCGCAAAGCGGTGGACGATGCCTGGGCCGGGCGCGCCCTCAATTTGACCGTCGAGCCCGCGCTGGAGCAAGTGTATTCACGCGGCCTGGGCCCGTGGTTTCTCACCGGAACGAATCATCAGGCTGTGGTGAAGGGCCGCTCTCCGCGGCATCGCGGTGTTTGCGTGGGCCGCGTGGTGCGCGCCGCGCCGGATTCGATCCTGATCCAGCCGGAGAGGAACGCGCCGGCCGTGAAGCCGGGCGACGGCATCGTGTTCGACGCCGCGGATTGGCGCAGCCCGCAGGAAGACGAGGAAGGCGGGCGAATCTATGGGGTCGAACCGGCGCCCGCCGGCGGAGTGAAGCTCATCTTCAGAAAGGGCGCGGTGAATCCAGCCCGGATCCGGAGGGGCGATCTCGTCTGGCGCACGCATGATCCCCTTCTCGATAGAAGCCTCCGGGCATACACGCAGGCAACGGCGCCGGTGCGAAAGCAGCGCGTCTGCGTACGGGCAGAGGCGCGCACCGGCGAGCCGCTGCTGTTGGAGTGGAGACTCGAATCGGATTACGGCGTTTCTGTGACGGTTGCATCGGAAGCCGCGCTGGGCGGAGCGCAGAATCGTCCTCTGACCGCGGAAACCCTGGCGGAACAACTGGGGCGTTTGGGCAACACTCCGTACAAGCTCGCCCGCGTCGAGCTGGAGGCGCAGGGCTCGCCTTTCGCGCCCAGCTCGTTGCTGAACGATCTGCGCCGCAAGGCGGTGGACGCATTGCAGGACCGCCAGACGCAGCTTCCGCGGCGCGCTCCACGGGACGCCGAAACCGCTCTCGCCCGCCTGATTCCGCAGAAGACCGCCTCGAAGCCCGGTCCGCCGAGCCTGCACCTGCTGGTCCGGTCGCCGGAGCAGCTAGAATCCGCGATGGCGGCCCGGCCCGCGAGCATCACCCTTGATTACCTGGATCTGTACGGCCTCCAGCCCTCGCTGGACCGCGTGAAGGCCGCGGGAATCGAGGCGCGCATCGCGGCCCCGCGGGTTCTCAAACCGGGAGAGGAGCGGATCGCCGATTTTCTGCGGCGCTGCGGCTGCGCGATCCTGGTGCGCTCGGCGGGCCTGATCGAGATGCTCGGGAGCGCGGTCCCGCTCACCGGGGATTTCAGTCTGAACGCGGCCAACGCGATCACCGCGGCGGAACTTCTCGGCCGCGGCCTGGAGCGCATCGCACCATCGCACGATCTGAACGCCGCGCAAATTACCGAACTCGCGCGTAACGCAGGCGCGGGCCGGATCGAAGCCATCGTGTATCATCACCTGCCCGTGTTTCACACCGAGCACTGCGTGTTCTGCCGCTTTCTTTCCACCGGCTCCAGCTATCGCGACTGCGGCCGCCCATGCGAGCGGCATCGTGTGGCGCTGCGCGATTCCGCAGGCCGCCCGCATCCGGTCCTCGCCGACGTCGGCTGCCGCAATACCGTATTCGGGGCGGAAGCGCAGGAAGCCTCGCAGCATCTGGCCTCCTGGCGGGATGCCGGAATCCGCCATTTCCGCATCGAATTCGTCCACGAATCCGCCGAGCAGGTCTCGCGGGTGGCGCGGGCCTTCGAAGACGCCCTGGCCGGCCGCTGCACTGGGTCCGAGCTGCGCCGCCGTTTGAGCCAGGCTTCGCCCGAGGGCCTGACCGAAGGCAGCTTCTACGTGCCTCGCACGGAACTGCCCGTGCTCCAGTAGGCGCAGCCGGTTTTTCGCCAAGACGCGCTAACGCGCGCGCGGGCTCGCCGTCTAAGATCGAGAACGCAGCCCGGAATTGTTAGACTGAAGAGAAGTATTCCGAAGGAGTGGGAATGCGCGCCCGAGCCGCTTTATTTGTTTTGTCCATGATCGCGCTGGCCCAGCCGCCAGCCCCCCCGCCGGAGGTGGACCAGGCCCTGCGGGCCCGCGTGAACCTGTTCTTCCAGGACTTCGTGGACGGCAAATTCTTCGAGGCGATGGACTTGGTCGCCGACCAGACAAAAAGCGAATACATCGCGCAAGGCAAGACTCCGCTCAAAGAATTCCATATCCGCGATATTTCCTACTCGAACAACTTCACCAAGGCCACCGTGGAGCTTCAAGTAAAGCGTGTGTGGAATATTCAGGGCCAGGAAAACATCGTCGACGTACCCATGAAGACCACCTGGAAAATTGAGAAGGACAAATGGGTGTGGTACCAGGAGACCGCCGAGAACGCCTGGCTGACGCCGATGGGACCTTCCGACGTTCCCTTGCTTCAGCGCAATTCTGACGGAACTGTCAAGGGGATGCCGCAGAAAATTACGCAGGACACGATTACGGCTGCGGCGCAAAGGATTCTGGGCCAGGTAACCGGCGTCGATCGTCCGGAGATCACGTTAAGCCCGGATAAACCGTCTACCGAAAAAGTGACCTTTCACAACGGCGCGCCGGGTTCGATTCATCTGGATCTTTTCCCGCCCAATACTCCCGGCTTGACTGTGAAGCTCAGCAAGACCGACCTGAACTTCGGCGAGGACGCAACGTTGGAGATCGCGTATGCGCCGGCTTCCGGCGAGGCTGCACCTGCTCCCACCAATGCGTTTATCGTCGTGGAGCCCTTCAACCAGGAATACCGCGTAGCCCTAAACTTCGGTTCCCCGAAACCAGCGCCCGCGAAGTAGAAACGTCCTGGTCCGCAGGGGGAATGGCCCTTCCCGTGCTTTTCTCATCGCCGGAGGCACATCGTAGATGGTAATTTCAGGAGTTGAACCGAGGTCGGCGGGCGCGCTTCCCAGCCCGGTGGCCTTGTCGCAAAATACAAGTTCCGCGGCTTCAACGGCTTCCTTCGCGCAGCAGATCGAAGCCGCTCTGGAGCAATATCTGGGGCAGGCCGGAATCGGATCCGGCGTGGAGATTGATATTCAACCGCAGGGGAGTCAAGCTTCTGGCGAGGGGCAATTTCTCGTCACGGTGAAACCGCAGGCGGCATCGCCGTCCTCGGCCGCGCTTGGGCCATTGGAAAAATCCACCCCCCTGCCGACCTCCGGGAGTCCTTCGCCGGTCACCCCGCAACCCGCACCGCAGGGCTATCAAAGCGTGCCGTTCGGGTCGGGCACGACGATGGTGCCAATGCTCGCAACCGAAATCGCCCGCCAGAACGCCATGATGGCGGTCATGAGCCCGGAAGCGATTCTCAACCAGGACAAAGTCTCCGCGGCGGGCGATCCCATGTCCGGACAGACGATTAACGGCACTGATCTCAAGTGGGATGACCTGACACAGGACCAGCAACTGGCCTATATTTATGCGATGAACTACGGTCTGCCGCAGGGCCAGAGCATGCAGGCTTACCTCGAAGCGAACTTCGGCCCGAAGATCATGGCCAACGCGCCTTCCACAAACCCCACTTTGTTCAGCTAAGCGTGCGGGGCGCCGGATCCGGGCGGATAGGAACCTCGTTACAGCCGCACGATCTTGTCCGAATTGAACTCTTTCAGCGCGTTGCGCGTGTCTACAATCAACCGCGCGCTGGCCACCAGTCCGGCGTAATCGAAGCTCCGGTGGTCTGTCACGATGACCACGCAATCGGCTTCCCTGGCTCCGGCTTCCGGCGCGATGGCCTTCATTTCGATGCCGTCGGCTTGAATCATCGGGACGAAGGGATCGCTATAGCTGATGCGGGCCCCGCGCCGCCCCAGCAGGTGAATGATATCCAGCGCCGGCGATTCGCGCACGTCGTCGATATCGCGCTTGTACGCCACGCCCATGACGTGTACGCGCGAGCCCTTGAGCGGCTTCGAATGCTCGTTCAAGGCGTTCTGAACTTTGTCCACCACGAAGTGCGGCATCTGCCCGTTGATGTAGCCTGCCAGCTCGATAAACCGGGCCTCAATCCCGGCCTGCTTGGTCTTCCACGAAAGATAAAAGGGATCGATGGGAATGCAGTGTCCTCCGAGTCCGGGCCCGGGATAAAACGGCATGAACCCGAAAGGTTTCGTGGCCGCCGCGTCGATCACCTCCCACACATTGATCTCCATGCGGTCGCACATCAGCGCGATCTCGTTGACCAGGCCAATATTGATCATGCGGAAGGTGTTTTCCAGCAGCTTCACCATTTCGGCCACGCGCGTGGAACTCACTGGCACCACCGTATCGAGCGCCTGCCGGTAAAACGCGGCGCCGATCTCGGTGCACTCCGGCGTAATGCCGCCGACCACTTTCGGAATATTGCGGGTTTGATATTTGGGATTGCCTGGATCGACGCGCTCGGGCGAAAAACACAGGAAGAAATCCCGGCCCACTTTCAGCCCGTTTTGCTCGAACATGGGCAGCATCAGCTCGTCGGTGGTGCCGGGATAGGTGGTCGATTCGAGAATCACGAGCATACCCGCATGAAAGTGCTGCGCGATGGCGCGGCAGGAATTCACCACATAGCTCATGTCGGGATCTTTGGTTTTGCGGAGCGGCGTTGGGACGCAGATGTTCACCGTGTCGAGCTGCGCCACGGCCGCGAAATCAGTGGTGGCGCGAATTTTTCCCGATTCGACCAGGGGTTTCACCGTGGCGGTGGAGACGTCCTGCACGTAAGATTCGCCCCGGTTGATGGCCTCCACCTTATGCGGCTGCACGTCGATTCCGGTGACACAGAATCCGGCCTGCGCCAACTCCACTGCCAGCGGCAGGCCCACATAACCCAGGCCGACGACGCCGGCCCGGGCCTGGCGCGATTCCATTTTCGCTCGCAATTGTTGGAAATGATTCATGAGCGCTTTTTTATTTTCCCCAATAATACTCGCCGCGCGCCACAATTTCTGCGGGGCCGGTGAGGAAAATGTCGGCTCCCTCCCACCGCAGGTCCAAAGGCCCGGCGGGGGTCAGCACCCGTACGGGGGCCTCTACCAAATCGCGGGCCAGCGCGGCCGCGGCGGCGCCGGTTGCGCCAGTCCCGGAGCTCATGGTTTCCCCTGCGCCTCTCTCGAAGAAACGGACGTCGATTGTGTGCCGGCCGGCGATCCGGACAAAAGAGACATTCGTCCGCTCGGGAAATAGGGGGTCGCGTTCGATCCGGGCCCCGAGGGCCCGCCAATCGAAATCGAAACCGGAACAAAACACCGCGCACTGCGGATTGCCGACATTCAGGATCACCGCCTCGTGTCCCGGCGCAATCGCCGAATGCAGGTTGTCGATGCGCGCCCGGCCCATATTCATCTCAAACCGGAATTGCCGCCCGCATCGCTCGAGCAGGCGGAGCGTTTTCACTCCCGCGCCGGTCTGGATGCGGACCCGGTCCGGCGCCTTATTCTCCGCCACCAGAACCGCTGCCGCGCACCGCGTCCCGTTGCCGGAGATCTCGCTGGCGCTGCCATCGGAGTTCCACAATGCGATGGCGGCGTCCGCTTCCAGGGCGGGAGAGAGCACGATCCAGCCGTCCGCACCCGCCCCGGTGTGGCGATCGCAAATATCCCGTGCCGCGGCGGCCGGATCATCGCGCGCCTGCGCGGGAAGCTGGTCGCTCCAGGTAAGCAGGAAATCGTTGCGGGCGCCATGCGCTTTGACGAACGGGATAGTCATCTATTGAGCCGGTAAATCTCCACCACCGGAGCGCCTTTCACGAGAATCTGTTTCACCAGGGCGTAATGCCTCCCGTGCCGCTCCGCCTTCTGAATCGCGGTAGCAACCGGGTCACCGGCGAACGCCAGCGCCCACTCCTCCCGCAGAAACAGGTCCGGCCGGGCGATGGTCGCGTCCCACGCCGGATGATTGCCTTCGTGAAGCCCCTCGCGCAGCGGAATTCCGGCCTCCCGGAGGACGCCGGTTAAATCTCCGAATGAATACAGAATACCCGCTCCGGTTTGGTAAGCGCTGAGGGCCGCGGCTGCCTCGCGGGTCCATGCCCGCCGGGCCTCGGAGTTGACCTGCGATTCCTTCCAGCAGATCGAGGCTACCGAAATCGTCGCGAGCCCGGCCGCCAAAGCCCCCGCGAATCTCGCCCGCTTCGGCAGCCAGCCGATCAGCGCGCCGGCTGCGAAGGCCGCCAGCGGCACCACGGCGACGGCGTACCGCGTGTTGTACCAACTGAAGGGATAGAGATCCGGCACGAAGACCGGCGTGCCGGACGAGTGCATGCTCCAGATATAAAACGCCGGCGGCAAGGCGAGCAGCGCCAGCGGCCAGAAGACTCGTTTGAGCAGCGCCGCGGCCGCGCCCGCCGCTCCCAAGCCCAGCAGCACGGCTCCGCAAACCGCCTTTGCCGCCGCGGCATAATATTCCGCGGCTTTGCGCCAATCATGATCGCCGGGATATGGCAACATCCCTCCGGCGAGTTGCCGCTGGTAAATCGCTTTCGCGGAATACGGGCCGTTGTAGAACTCGAGCGCGTTCGAGTAATAGAACTGGTTGTGTGCGAGCCACGCCGCCGGCCCCAGCGCGGCGAGCAAAGAGAACAACGCCGCGTGCCATTTCCGCTTCGCCACGAGGAACAGATACACCGTCACGAAAGGAATTAAGAACCAACCCTCATAGCGCGTCAGAGACGCCGCCAGGGAGGCCGCCGCCGCCGCCAGCGCCGCGGCCGCCGATTGCGAATCACGAAACCACAGCGTCGCCCACAGCAGCGCGGCGAGCGCGGCCAGAAACAGCGGTTCCGTCATCGGCGTCGATGCCAGATACAGGATGTTCGGATTGAGGGCGAACGGCAGCACAACCGCCAACGCTGCGGGCTCCGACCGATAGGCGCGCCGAGCCGCCGCGAACAGAAAGACTCCCGCCAGCACGTAGGCCATCACGGAAGGAATCGCGCCCGCCAGCCCGTTCCGCCACCAGGCGTCGCGCATGGCGAAGGGCAATATCGCCAGATGAGGCAGCGGAAGCCAGACGGTTCCGATCTGTTCCGGTCCCGGCGTCCGCGAATCCAGAATCCGGCGCGCGATGTTCAGATGCGCTTCGGCATCGCCGTAATAGGTTATGTAGCCGCGCTCGAAACAGAATCGCACCGCCGCGGCTCCCAGGAGCGACAGCAGCACGAAGGCCAGCCAGAAGCTCTGGCTTCGCCACTCAGAACGAAGTGAATTTGCGGAACTCTTCGAAGCGGGCATCGATCTCGGAGCGCTCCAGAATGCGGAAACGGTCCACGCCGAAGCACTCGCAGCAAAAGCTTCCCATGACCGAGCCGTAAATGACCGCGCGGCTCAACTCCCCGCGGCTGATGTGGTCCGCCTCCAGATCGAAGCCCTGCTGGGCCAGATACCCGATGAACCCCCCGGCAAAGGAATCGCCGGCGCCGGTCGGATCGAACACCTCCTCCAGCAGGTAGCCCGGCACGATGAAGAAGGAATCCTTGCGGAACAGCATGGCGCCGTATTCGCCGCGCTTGATGATAAGGGTGTGCGGACCCATATCGAGGATCGCCCGCGCGGCCCGCTTCAGGTTGGTTTCGCCGGAAAGCATACGAGCCTCATGATCGTTGATCAGCAGAAAATCCCAATCGCGGATGGTTTTCAGCAACTCCTCGCGATGATCCTTGATCCAGTAGTTCATCGTGTCGCCGCCGGCCAGCCGCAGGTTGGTCAACTGCTTCAGCACGTCTCTTTGCAGCGAGGGCTGGATGTTCCCCAGCAGCAGATATTGCGCGCCTTTGTACGATGGCGGCAGTTTGGGTTGAAAGTTAGCGAATACGTTCAGTTCCGTGACCAGCGTCTCGCGATCGTTCATGTCCGGGGTATACTTGCCCGCCCAGAAGAACGTTTTGCCGGGGACGCGCTCCAGGCCGTCGAGATTGACGCCGTGATCCAGCAGGAGCTGCGTATCCTCCTTGGCGAAATCGTCGCCGACAACGGCGACAATACTGGTTTTCGTGAAATAACTGGCAGCGAGGGAGATGTAAGTGGCGGCTCCGCCCAGCATCCGCTCCACCCGCCCGTGAGGCGTTTCTACCCCATCGTAGGCGACCGATCCAACGACGACAAGAGACATTGATACATTGTAGCCGCATCGCGCGGGAGCTTACCCCGGCCAGGCATTGACGGATTCCACCACGCGCCCGATCTCATCGGCGGTCAGGTAAGGATGGATCGGAAGGCTCACTTCCGACGCCGCGAGACGGCGGGCGGTAGCGCAATCGTCGGCGAACTCGAAGGCCACATGCGCCATTAAGGGTTGGTCCGGAATCATCGACGGGTAATGCTCGCCCGGAACAATGCCCGCGCCTTTCAGGTGATCCAGAAACGCCGCTTTGCGTTCCGGCGCGACGAACACCGGGAACAGGTGCCACGAAGATTCCGATCCTTCTGGCGCGCCCCCACACTTTACTGCATTGTTCCGGATCCCGGCCAGATACGTCCGGGCGATTTCGCGCCGGCGGGCGATCCACGAATTCAGCCGCGGCATCATCGCCGTGCGCAGCAGCGCCGCCTGCAGCTCATCCAGCCGGCTGTTGTAGCCGAGCGCCTCATGGTGGTACTTCGCCGATTGGCCGTAGTCGCGCAGCATGGCGGCCTCCGCCCGCCATTCCTCGTGACCGGTGAGGATCGCCCCTCCGTCGCCCATCGCGGGGAGGTTCTTGGTCGGATAAAAGCTCACGGCGGCCATCTGGCCCGCCGAGCCCGCCGGCTCGCCCTGGAAAGTCGCGCCAATCGACTGCGCACAGTCCTCGACGATGTGCAGCGGAAATTCCTCGCGCAGGCGCTTCAGCCCAGGCACATCCAGCGCGTGGCCGTAGAGATGCACGGGCACGAAGAAGCGGATATCGGGACGCCGCCAGAGCAGGTCGCGGCAACGGTCCAGATCAATCAAGCCGAACTCATTGGTGTCCACAAAAACCGGCACCGCGCCGAGTTTCAGGATCGCCAGCGTGGTGGCGAATGCGGATAGCGGAGTGGTCAGGACATGATCGCCCGGGAGGCAGCCCAGAACCTTGAGGGAGATCTCGATCGCGTCCAGGCCGCTCGCCACGCCGACGGCATGCTTGCAGCCCCACAGCGCGGCGAGCGCGGCTTCGAACTCGCGCACCTCTTGGCCCAGGATGTACCAGCCGCTTTCGCCAACCCGGTTGAAAGCCTGCAATGCAGCCTCGCGGATGTCCTGCCACTGCCGCCGGAAGTCGTTGGCCAGGATCATGGGATGTCCTACTAGTAAAGCATTTTCGGAAAGCTCCGTTCCCGCTTGGGCCCGTGCGGGGTCTAAACTGGAAAAGCTGGAAAGACGTTGTGTCCACGCAAACCATCCTGGTGATTGACGACGACGAAAGCCTGCGTGACACGATCGGTGTCATGCTGGAGGCGGAGGGTTTCCGGCCGATCCTGGTCGCCGACGGCGTCGGCGGCCTCGAACAGGCCTTCTCTGCCAAGCCCAATCTGATCCTGGTGGATCTGCGCATGCCCGGCATGAGCGGGGTAGACGTTTGCAAGCGCCTGCGGGCCTCGGGTGCGAAGACGCCGGTGATTGTGCTCAGCGCGCTGGGCGATGAAATCGATAAGGTTCTGCTGCTCGAAATCGGCGCCGACGACTACGTGGTGAAGCCCTTCGGCACGCGCGAATTGCTCGCCCGGATTCGAGCCCTGCTGCGGCGCACCGCGCAAGACCCCGCCCCCGCGCTCTCCTTCGCCGATGTGGAAGTCGATTTGGACCAGCGCGTGGTCCGCCGCGCGGCCGAAGAGGTCCGGTTGACCCGGGCCGAGTTCAACCTGCTGGCTTTCTTTTTACAGAATCCAGGACGGGCGCTCTCCCGCGATGTGATCCTCAACTCGGTCTGGGGCTATGAGTCGTTCCCCAACACCCGCACCGTGGACGCCCACGTTGTCCGGTTGCGGCAGAAGCTCGAGCCGGACCCGGAGACTCCGCGCCACTTCCTGACCATGCACGGCGTCGGCTATCGCTTCCTGCCCTGACGGCGTCGCATGACCATACTTCTGGTGGATGATGCGGAGGATTGCATCGCGACGCTGGAGATCGCGCTCCAGATTCTGCCAGGCGTCACCCTGCGCGTGGCGCAGAGCGCAGAAGAGGCGCTCGCCCTGCTGGAACGCGAGACAATATCCGCCATGATCACCGATCTTCAGCTTCCTGGCATGAACGGCTTCGAGTTGATCGGGCGCGTGCGCGGCGAACCGCGCTTCCGCACGATTCCGATTCTCGCGGTCAGCGCCGTGGCGGACCCGTCGGCTCCGCAAGCCGCTCTCGATTCCGGAGCGAATGCGTTTTTCCGAAAGCCGTTCTCCCCGGGAGCGGTGCGCAGAAAACTGGAGGAACTGATTCATGCGATGTAGAAGCAGTTCGTCGTTAGCGGGCGTGCTGGCCGCGGCCGCGAGTTGCACCTTGCACGCGCAGGCTCCCGACATGCAGCTCATCCTTCAACGCCTGGACCGGCTGGAGGCTCAAAACCAGCAGCTCATGGAGGAGATCCGGGCGCTGCGCCAGCAGGTCGGCGCGATTTCACCCGCCACGGCTCCGGGCGCGCCGGCCCCCCCCCCGGACCAAGGCAGCATCGAGGAGCAGGTACAGGTCGCGCACCAGCAGATCTCCCAGCTCGATCAGGAGAAAATCTCGACGGAGCATAAGCTCCCGCTCACGCTCACGGGCATGCTGTTGTTCAACACTTTCTATACCGGCAAAGGCGGAGGCGGCGCCGATAATCCTACCCTGGCGGCATCGCCCGGCGCGCCCCTGCTGGCCTCGGCCGGCGCGACCCTCCGCCAGACAGTTGTGGGCGTCCGGTTCGACGGGCCGCAGATTGCCGGAGGCGGAAAAATCACCGGGTCGGCCTACATCGACTTCTTTGGCGGTTCGGGGGCCACGTTGAATCAATTGCTGCGGTTGCGCGTGGCTTCGGTGGACGCTGCCTGGGCCAACACAACCCTCACCTTCGCGCTGGACAAACCGATCATCGCGCCGCGCGAGCCGGATTCGCTCGCGCAGGTCGGTGTGTCGCCCCTCACCGCAGCCGGCAATCTCTGGCTGTGGCAGCCGCAGATCCGCGCCGAGCAGCGGTTCAAACTGGGTTCGCACAGCGGCGTGCGCGCGCAGATCGGGGTGTACGAAACGTCGGAAGGCGGCACCGGGTTGACTTCGGAATACGCCAGCAGCTTGTCGAAGGATCGCCCTGGGCTGGAAGGCCGGTTCGAGTTTTGGACTGAGCAGGGCGAATCCCGGCGGATCGAGATCGCGCCCGGGTTCCACGCCAGCGAGACTCATGTGGCCGGACAATCCGTGCCGTCGCGAATCTTCACCATCGATTGGCTGATCCGCCCGGCCAGCCGCGTGGATTTTACTGGCACGTTCTTTCAGGGCGAGAACGCCGGCGTCGTGGGAGGATTGAGGCAGGGAGTGAGCGTCGTTTACGAAAACCATGCGCGCCCGGTGCATGCCACGGGCGGCTGGGCGCAGGTGACCTATCGGGCTTCGCAGCGGCTTGCCTTCCACGTCTATGGAGGCCAGGAGGACGACCGCAACTCGGACCTGAACGCTTCCGGCGCAATCGCCAAGAACCAGGCATACGCCGGCAACGCGATGTACCGGTTTGGCTCCAACGTGCTTGGCAGCTTCGAAGTCTCCGGCGTACGAACGACGTTCTTGGGTTCGGGAACCCGATGGTTCCCCCATTATGACCTGGGCCTCGCGTATCTTTTCTAGCAGCGCCTTTGTGGCCTTCAGTTGGGGGTTGATCGCGCCCCTGGCGGCCGCTAACATAAGCGGAAAGGTCGAGCTGCGCGATTCCAAGGACGCCGCCGTCCGCAAAAGGATGGATTTTTCGGGAGTCGTGATCTGGCTGGAGCCCGTCAACGGCAACCCGGGCAAGGCCGCTGCCTGGCGTACTCCCGCGCAGCCGCACGTGCGGATGCTTCAGAAGGACAAGACCTTCACGCCGCACGTGCTGGCGATTCCGGTCGGCGCCACCGTCGATTTTCCCAACTCCGATCCGGTCTTCCACAACGTTTTTTCGAACTACGACGGGCAGTTGTTCGACCTCGGGCTATACCCGCCCGGCACTTCCAAGAGCGTGACGTTCACGCGCCCCGGCATCGTCCGGGTGTTCTGTAACATCCACGCGGCCATGAGCGCCGTGATCGCGGTGCTGGATACGCCGTACTTCGACACCACCCGGAAAGACGGATCCTTCGAGCTACGAAACGTAGCCGCGGGCGAATACCGCCTCCGCGTGTTCCATGAGCGGGCTACCAACGCCACCCTGGACTCGCTGACGCGCAGGGTGAACGTTGGGCCGGAAGACGTCACCTCCCCGCCGATCGTCATTTCGGAGAGCGGATATCTGGCGATTCCGCATCTGAATAAATTCGGGCGCCAGTATCCGCCGCCGCCAGACGATGGCGGCGTCTATCCGGCGGTGCGCAAATGAAGCTCCGGCGGGTGTCGCTGCTGTGGAGAATCCTCTTCTCCACCTCCATCGCGATCACCGCTTTGTTCGCCGGGCTCGGCTGGTTCATGCAAAACCAGTTCGCCAACGTCGCCACCGCCAGCCTGGAACAGGAAGTACGCGCCAGTTTTCAGGCCTATGATTCTCTATGGCGCGCCCGGGCAGACCGTTTGAGCGCCGTGAGCCTGGTGATGAGCCGGATGCCGCAGGTGCGCGCCGCGTTTGGCACCCGCGACCGCGCCACCATCCTCGATACCGCCGCGGAAGCCTGGGAGGGCGTTTCGCGCCCGGGCACCCTGTTCGTCGTGGCCGACCCGGATGGCGCGGTAATCTCCACGGTCGGCGCCGAAACCGAGGCCGCGCTCACGGAAGCCATTCGTGGCGCCGCGCGCCATTTCCCCAATCAGGCTTCGGGATTTCTGCTCTCCGGGAGACGTCTCTATCAGATCGCCGTAACTCCCGTCTACGTGGCTGGCGGCCTGCTCAACGTGATGGTGGCGGGCGTCGCGGTCGACGCCGAACTGGTCCGCGAACTGAAAAACTCGACGGGCGGCAGCGATTTCGTTTTTCTCACGCATGGCGCGGCCGCCGCATCCACGCTGGATCCGCAGGCTCAGCGTGAAATCGAATCGGGCAGGATCGCGGGAGGCCCGGAGCGCCAGATCCAAGTCGCCGGGGCGAAGTATTACCAGTTCAGTTCCACGCTCTCCGACGTCCAAGGCCGGCCCGTGGGCGAGCTGCGCATTCTGCGCTCGTTCGAGGCGGCCGATAATCGTATCTCCGAGATGCGCCGGCGCCTCGTGGTCCTGTGGGTGGCGGCCATGATCGCCGGCTTTGCGCTGACCTATCTCCTGGCGCGGCGCTTGCTGAAGCCCGTGGCGGCGCTGGACCGCGCCGCCGCTGAGATCGGCAAGGGCAACTACGATGTCACGGTGGCGGTGGAGGGCGGCGGAGAAATCGCGCGGCTGGCGGGCACCTTCAACGATATGTGCGCCTCGATCCGGGAGGGCCGCGAAGAACTGATCCGCCAGGAGCGAATCTCCACCATCGGCCGCCTTTCCACGTCCATCATTCACGATCTGCGCAATCCTCTGGCGGCCATCTACGGCGGCGCCGAAATGCTGGTGGATGCGGAACTCTCGCCCGAGCAAATTCGCCGGCTGGCGGCCAACATTTACCGCTCCTCGCGCCAGGTGCAGGATCTTTTGCAGGAACTCGCCGATGTGACCCAGGGCCGGGCGCATGCCCGCGAGATCTGCCGTTTGCGCGACGTGGTGATCGCGGCTTACGAACCGCTCGCGGGCAAGGCCGAGACCCAGCACGTCGAGGTTCGCTTCGAGATTCCCGAGGACGTCGAGCTGCCTCTGGACCGGTCCCCCATGGAGCGCGTGTTCCAGAACCTGATCGCCAACGCCATCGAAGCCATGCCGGAGGGCGGCTCCGTCACGGTGCGCGCCGAGAGCCGCGGTCTCGAGGCGATCGTCAGCGTGGAGGACACCGGTCCCGGCATCCCCGCCATGATCGCTCCCCAACTGTTCCAGCCTTTTGTTACGGCAGGGAAGAAGAATGGGATGGGGCTGGGGCTTGCTTTATCGCGCAAGACCGTGCTTTCGCACGGCGGCGATATCTGGGCGGAAGACCAGCCCTCCGGCGCGCGCTTCGTGATGAAGCTGCCTATGTAATGCGAGATCCAGCGGACGCTGCGCGATGTACGCTGGTCCGGTTC
>Ga0070740_10004126_pt1 | contig 14595 bp, 6 predicted proteins | sample Coa_R2_FD_67286 | JGI IMG/M metagenome (GOLD analysis project Ga0070740, IMG submission 67286) | Surface soil microbial communities from Centralia Pennsylvania, which are recovering from an underground coalmine fire - Coalmine... | ecosystem: Environmental > Terrestrial > Soil > Unclassified ... | reverse complement strand
GCTGGTTCCGATTACGCGGACGGCTGCGCCGCAGATCGTACGCCGCCGCGTAGAGACCACCAGCGGCCAGACGCTCGAAGGACAGGTGCTTAACGAAGGGTTCACCGATCTTCAGCTTCGAACCGGCGATAAACAAATCCGCCTCCTCCGTAAGGCGGGCGACCGCTATCGCGTGGTTACATCCCAGGCCGATTGGCCCACCTATCACGGCGACCCCAGCGGCAATCGCTACAGCAAGCTGACGCAGATCAACAAAGATAATGTTTCGCGGCTGGGCGCGCGCTGGACGTTTCCGCTGCCGAACGTCACCTCCATCGAGAACACGCCGGTGGTGGTCGGCGGAATTATGTATGTTTCGAGCGCGAACGAATGCTGGGCGCTGGACGCCGGAACGGGCCGCCAGATCTGGCACTATCAGCGGCCGCGCACCAAGGGGATCGCGGGCAATGCGGCGGCGGGGTTCAACCGGGGGGTCGCGGTCGCGGGCGACCGCCTGTTCATGCTCACCGACAACGCGCATCTCATTTCGATGAACCGGTTCAACGGCGAACTCCTGTGGGAAACCGAAATGGCCGATTGGCATCTGAACTACAACGGCACATCGGCTCCGCTCGCGGTGGGGAACCTGGTGATTTCGGGGACCGCCGGCGGCGATGAGGGCGTGCGCGGCTTCGTCGCGGCCTACGAGCAATCCACCGGCAAAGAAGTGTGGCGGTTCTGGACTGTGCCGCTGCCCGGCGAGCCGGGCTCGGAGACGTGGAAGGGCAAAGATCTGGAGCATCGCTCCGGCGCGACGTGGATGACCGGCACCTACGATCCGCAGCTTGATCTGGTGTACTGGCCGGTGGGCAATCCCGGACCCGATTTCTCGGGCGATGAGCGCCAGGGCGACAATTTCTATACCGACTCGATTCTCGCGCTGGATGCAAAATCCGGGAAATTGAAGTGGTATTTTCAGTTTACTCCGCACGATATTCATGATTGGGACGCGCAGGAGCCTCCCGTGCTGGTGGACACCAACTGGCAGGGCACGCCACGCAAACTATTGCTCCAGGCGAACCGCAACGGGTTCTTCTATGTGCTCGACCGCACGAACGGCCAGTTGCTGCTCGCCAAGCCGTTTTTGAAAAAACTGAACTGGGCCGAGGGCATCGGCAAAGATGGGCGTCCGATCCTGAAGACACTTCCGGTGCAGGCCAACGGCGATACCTATGTGTGCCCCGGATTCCAGGGCGGCACGAACTGGTTCTCCACATCCTTCAATCCCGCCACCGGGCTTTACTATTTCAACGCGCTGGAGCGCTGCAATCTGTTCTCGCCGAAGCACGGCGAATGGCAGGCGGGCAAGGGCTACATGGGCGGCTCGGCTCGGCCCGCGCCGGGCGAGAGCTTCGAGAAATTCCTGCGGGCGATCAACATTCAAACCGGCGAGATCGCCTGGGAAGTTCCGCAGGTCAGCGGGCAGCTTACCGCTTCGGCCGGCGTGCTGTCCACCGCTTCCGGCCTGGTGTTTTTCGGTGAAAATAGCGGGACGTTTATGGCCGTGGACGCCGCCAACGGAAAATCCCTCTGGCAATTTCAGAGCAATTCCATCTGGCGAGCCTCGCCCATGACGTACATGTTCGACAACAAGCAGTACGTGGTGATTGCCGCGGGGCAGAGCATTCTCGCGTTCGCGCTGCCGGATTAAAAGAGTACAATTCCCGTAGGTTCTCTCGCGCGTTGCTTCTCGCGGCGGCCGGGGTGTCTCTGATCGGCCAGCTCAGCCCGAATACGGTGACTGTTTCCGTCAGCAGCAATCCAAGCCAGACCCAAGACCAGGCTGTACTGAGTGTCACCGCGACGGCCCCCTTGAACAAAGGCCTTAGCGACGTCGTCCAGGCGCTGTCTCCGCTCGGGCTCACGCCGGCAAATCTGTCGAGCGTGTCTCTGGCGCCATTCTCGGCGATCGGCTGGACGTTCCTGCTTACAACGCCGCTGTCCCAGCTCCAGCAGACCACCGCGGAGCTGGCCACCCTTCAGCAAGCGATGACGAAGGGGAAGACGGGATTATCTCTGTCGTTCGCCGTGCAGAATACGCAAACGTCATCGTCTCCCGCGTGCGACTTCGCCGGCCTGATCGCGAGCGCCCGAAGCCAGGCACAGACGCGAGCGGCCGCGGCGAGCAGCGTCGCCGGAGCGATCACCGGTTTGGCCGCCTCCACGCAGGGTCCGTGCTCATTTAAGTGCGACGTTCGCGATGGGCTATCAGGGCAACCCCGGCCCGCACGCGATGATCATCAACACGTCGCGGACGCTGGCCGCGCCACCGGACCAGGTGACCATCCCGCTCAGTCTCGTGACGCCGCTGAACGCCGCCCCATCGGAGGTCGCGGCCGCGCTCGGCCAATTGGGGATTAACGGCGCGGTGCTCTCCGGAATCTCGACTTTCTATACTCTCGGGCCGAAGAATCTGGAACAGCTTGCATGGAATTACAACCTGACGGCGCCGCTGGCCAGCCTGAACACGACCGCCGCACAACTCACCGCGGCGCAACTGGCCCTCTCCAATCAGAACGGGCCCTTGTCCCTGCAATTCTCGATCGGCACGCTCCAGACCTCGCCGCAATCGATCCCGGCCTGCAAAACATCGGATCTGGTGAATGACGCCAGCGCGCTCGCGGCCAATTTGGCTGCGGCGGCGGGGATGACGGCGGGTCCGGTTCAGGCGATGTCGGACGGGACAACGCCAATCGCCGCCGTGCCGGCCGTGGCCGCCCGCCTGGGTGCGTTTGTGCCGGCGCCGGTGATTTACGATCCCGGTTCGGGAATCACTCTTGCGAATTTCTTTCCGCTGCTGCCACCGTTCACGGCGCCTCCCGGCGCGACTACCTGCTCGCTCTCGGTGCAATTTCAGCTTCCATAGGCGCTAGGGCCGCACATCGCCTGCGATCGCATCCTCGATCGCGACGCGGTTGCGCTCCAGGGTGGTCCCCATCGCCTGGTCCAGGCTGACACGGGCTTTCGCGTAGGCCGCCTGCGCCTGCACCTGCGCGTACTCCGCCGAAATCAGATCGCGCTGGATGAGGATCACGTTGTAGGAGGTCGAAAGGCCCAGGGCCAGTTTTTTCTGCTCCGCATCCAGCTTTTCCCGTTCGAGGCGCACCGTCTCGCGAGCCGCCGCCAACTGGGCTTTGGATTGCGCGGCGGCGATCAGCGCGTTTTCCACCTGCACCTCAATCTGGCTCTTGGTCCTCACCAGGGTATCCTGCGACTGCCGCAACTCCAGCCGCGAACGTACTTCATCGGCCTGGGCCTGCCGGTTGTGCAGAGGGAATGTCAGGCTTACGCCGACCGCCACCTGCGGATACTTGAAACGCAGCGCCTCGGTAAACGCCGTGCCGAAAACGTTATACAGGCCCACGGTGGAGACCAGCCCATAAACATTGAGGTTGGGTTTCAGGGCGTTGCGGACGAAGGGCGCGACATCTTCCTGGCTCTTGATATTGCCTTGAGCTACCGCCACCTCAGGCCGGTTCTGGTTGGCAGCGGCAATCGCTTGTTGCAGCGTGGGCAGCTCCGAGTTATCCGGATCGGGGAAGGAGTCGGTGGTCTCGATGGCCGCCGATGCCAGCGGGTCATCGAGGTTCTTACTGAACATGGCTTTGAGCTGAAGCTCGGCATTCTGGAGGTTGGTCTGCGCGGCGATCAGGTCGCGCTGGCTCGCCGCGGCCTGGGATTGCGCGGTGACCACGTCGAGGGTGGACATAGTACCGATTTCCTCCTGCCTCTTGTTGATCGCCTCGAGCTGGAGCGCCACCTCCAGCGCCTGCTGCGCCACGCGGACGGCCTCCTGCGCCGCCACCAAGTCCCAATAGGCGTTCTGGGCCGTGCTCAGCGTGGTTTGCACTTGCTGGCGGAAGGATTCGCGCTCGATCTTCTGCTCATTTTCCGCGACTTTGATCAACGCCCGGTTCACGTCGAATCCAAATCCGTTCAGCAACTGCTGGTTTACGGTAAAGGTGAATCCGGGCGTGAACGCCGGGTTGTTCAGCAGGAAGAGCTGGCTCGATTTTTGCCGGTTCATGCCATAGGACACGGTGAAGCTGGTGCCGGAAGCGAAGGCCTGCACATAATTCACGGAAAAGGCCGCGGTCGAAGTGGTGACCGAAGGCACGCCGGCCACCACGGTGGTATTCAGCGGGTTGGAGACATGATCCAGGCTGAAGTTCATCGTCAGCGTGGGATCGAAGAGCCCCGAGGGCCGGAGCACCACGGATGTCGCCGCGCCGGTAATACCGCCGGCGTTGGTGGCGCCGCCGCCGCCGGGCCCGCCCGCTCCACCCGCCAGGATGCTTCCGCCCTGGGCTCCGGCGAACACCTCGCTGGGGATCTGCGTCACATCCACTCCGCGGGGCGATGCGCCGGAGCGGGCCCGCAGGAGATCCGCCTGGGCGATCGACGGAAAATAGCGCGCGTTTGCGATCCCCAGATTGTTGTTCACTACGGCCGCCACCAGTTGCCTCATTGACAGCTTCAGCTTGCCGTTCTCAATCGTGAGCGGCGCTGCAGGCGAGTTCACGAGATTCGGCCCGGGGATCCGGTTCGGCTGATAGGGCCGGTACAGGTGCGGGAAAGCGGATGCAGACTGGCTGTAATCGCGCACGAGGTGTTCCGCGGATTGCGCGACTGCCAAGGCGGCGGTGCTCAGAGTCAGCAGGAGGAGCCGCCTCATCGCCCTCCTCCAGGGCCCTGCGCCGGCAGGTTCAGCGGGGGCGTCGGCATGGTCGTGATTTCGCCGCTCAGAGCCTCCGTGAACTGGATGCCATTATGCTCGAGCGTCGCTCCCATGGCTTGATCCAGCGCAACCAGGCCATTCGCGTACGCGCTCAGAGCCTGTACATCCGCGTACTGGGCGGTGGCTACGTCGCGCTGCCGGAGGACCACGTTATAAGGGGTCGAAAGGCCGAGCGTCAGCTTCTTCTGTTCGGCATCGAGCAGCAACTGCGCGAGCCGGACGGCTTCCTGCGCCGCCTGCACTTGAGACCGCCCCTGGATGAGATTGATGCGCGCCTGCCGCACCTGAAGATTGATCTGGTTCTGCGTGTTCTGCAACTGAATCTGAAGTTGATTGCGCTCCAGCAAGGCGCGCCGGTTGTCCGCCTGGGCCGCTCGATTCCGAAGCGTGGCGCTCAAGGATACGCCGACAGCGCCCTCCGGGTAAGCCGCGCCGAAGCTCTGGCTCAAGGAATCTCCCAAGCCGCTTTGCACCAGAGCGTTGTTGCCCTGCAATCCGGAACTGGCGTACAGACCGAACACCGAGGTGCCGGGCAACATATTGTTCTGCGTGAACCGGATGGCCACGTCCTGGTTCAAGAGGTTGCTCTTGGCAACGGACAATTCGGGGCGGTTCGCCGCGGCGGTGCGAAGCGCCTCTTCGAGCGGCGGAAGATCGGATTCGCGGGGCTGGGGCAGGCCGTCGGTCAGCACGATGGTGGCTTTATCCAGTTCCGGATCGTCCACCTTACTGATCAACTGCTTCAATGCGGTCTCCTGCTGTTGCAGGTTGGTCTGCGCCACGATCAGGTCGCGCTGGCTGGCGGCGGCCTGGGATTCGGCCGTAACCGAATCCAGGTGCGACATGGTGCCCACCTCTTCCTGTTTACGGGTCTCCTTCAACAGCTCCTGCGAGACGGCCAGCGATTGCTGCGCCACCTGCACATTCAATTGAAAAGCCGCCAGGTTCCAATAGGCGCTTTCCACCTGCGCGACGCTGGCGATCACCTGCTGGCGGAAGACGTCATCGGCGGTCTTACGATTCGTGCGCGCCACCAGCATAAACCGCTCGTTGTACAGCTTGCCCCGGCCGGCCAGCAGCGGCTGATTGACGCCGATCGAAAGCCGCGAGGTGACGTTGGGGTTGTAGAGCGTGTTCTTCTGCGTCGTGCTCTGGCGCAATCCGCTCACCGATACGGAGTAACTGGTGCCGTCCGTGAACATTTGGGCGTAGCTCGAGCCCATCGCAGTGGCGGAACTGGTGGTGGTGGGGATTCCCGAAACCACGACCGAGTTCAAGGGACTGGTGACGTGATCGAAGCTGGTGAAAAAGGTCACCTGGGGATCGAAGGCTCCGGCCGGACCCACGAACACGGCGCCGCCGCCGCCCGTAATTCCGCCCGCGTTGCCGGTGCCGCCGGTTCCGCCCGCGTTCGTCACGCCCGCTCCAATGGCGCCCGCGTTGAGTTCGCCGGGCGAATAAGCGCCGGTGAAACTTCTCGCGGCCTGGCCCGACTGGGTTCGGAGAATGTCGGTCTCAGAGAACGGGATGGTGTAGCGCTGGACCTCGATATCCAGGTTGTTTTCGAGGGCGAGCGCGATGGCGTCTGCCAGCGACAACTCCAGCTTGTTGTCGTGAATCAGGCTCGAGAGCCGCGGCGAATTGACAAGCTGCGGCAGCGGCAGTTCGTTGGGGAGATACGGCCGCCAGACGTGCGGCCAGGCTTTGGGCCCCTGCCCGTAGTTTTGCAGGAAGCCCTGGCCGGAGTGCACTCCGGAGGAGGACGGGTTCTGCGCCAGCCCCACGCCCGCCGCCAGCAGAATGAGGACACCAATCAGAAGGACGGCACACAGGGTCCTTCTTGCTTTATTCGTTTTTATGGAATTCATATGGATCCTGAGAAACAACGGCTTGTTTGACACTACAGGTTTCCCGTGGGAACGCACGGATGGCCAGTAAGAACGGATTTTATCATCCGCGCCAATCCGCAGATGTCTGCCATTCGGCTATGCGTCGGGTTGTCTTTTGGGCTTGGCGGCCAAACGTTGGATGGCGCTCTTCAAGTCCTCCGCGCGCGCAGAGCCAATGACGAGCGCGGAACCGTTTATCAACCCGACCCGTACGGCCTGCGGGCTGCCAGCAAGATAGGCCGTAGCGTCGCCGCGGGAGCGGATCCCGTAGCCGCCGAAATCGCGCGCCGGATCGATCGTCATGGTTTCGACCGATGCGATTTCTCCGGGCCGTACCCGCCGCGCGCGCCACAGGCCGCGCATTCGGACGGTCAGTCCGCGGGTGTCGACATCGGTTACCAATCGAACCGTGATTAACCGGATGTAGACCAGCCCCAGGAAAATGGTCCATCCGATCACATTGCCGTTGGACATGGGTTTCTGTCCCCATGTGTGCCCCAGCACTACCTGCCAGATGAGCAGCGCCAACATGGCAAGCGGCGGGATGGCGACGGCTAAAGCCGTGCGCCGCATCGGCAGGCGCTGCGTTTCGTGGAAGGCTTCGCCAGGGCGATCGCTCATCGCAACAACCCGAGCGTGTACTGAAGCACGGAGTATTGCGTCTGATAATCGTATTTCGCGCTGAGGTTTTCGATTTCCGCCTGCGTCAGGCTCAACTGCGCCTGAGTCAGCTCGACGATGGAGGCAAGGCCCAGGTTGTAGCGTCCCTGGGCGAGATCCACGGCGAGCGAAGCCTGGCGCAGGAATTGCGCCGTCACATCCATGCGCTGGTAGGCGTCCATGGCGCTGGCCCAGGCCACCCGGACATCGCGTGCGATGCGCTCCTGCTCGTCGCGCAGCTTCTGGTCGGATTCCTGAGCGCGTTGAAGCGCGGCCTCGCGGCGCGCCGTGAACAGATGGCCGTTGAACACCGGGATGCTCACGTTGGCGCCGATGCCTTCGTACTCCGCCGGGATCGCCGAGGTGGTGGGATTCGTGACCAGGGGGAGGAATCCGCCGACGGCCACAGCGCTCACGGTCGGACGCGACAAATCCTTTTCTGCCTCATAGAATTTATACGCCGCATCGCGCGAGAAGCGCAGCCCGGCAAGTTCGGGCCGGTTGGTGAACGCCTGCGCCACCAGTTCATTCGGGGTTCCGGGCGGGGCGGGCGGCAAAGGCTCCTCCGTCAATTGGTAGAGGGCGGGCTGATCGGAACCCAAGGCGCGCCCGAGCTCGGCCTGCGCCTCCTCCACACTGTCCTGCGCCCGCAGCAGCAGCAGCCGCGCTTCGGACACATTCACGTCGGCGAGGCTGACATCGAGCTGGGATTTCAAGTTATTGCGCGCCAGCTCCGTCACCTGATCGCTGAGGAGCTGCCGCGCCGCGACGGTTTCCTGCGCAACCCGCACGGTGGCCTGCGCGCGCAGGACATCGAAGTACGACCGGTTGACTTGCAGCAGCACGTCATAGCGCGTGGCCTGCGAAGTCTGCGCGGCGGCCTGCGCAGTAAGCCGGGCGCTCGCCACCAGGTTGGGCGTACGTCCCGAGTCGGTGATCAACTGCCGCACCACGATCCCCTGGCCGAAGCGATTAAACAGGCGCGAAGCGGGCAGATCGCCCGCTCCGATTCTCCCTCCGTGATTGCCTTGCGAGCCGGTGAGATCGCCGGTGACGTTCGGATAATAGCTGGAGCGGTTCACCGTGATCTGCTGGTTGGCGTAATTGACTTCGTTGAGCGACGCCGCGATCTGCGGGTGATTCTGCACCGCCATGGCCTCGGCTTCCTGGAGGGTCAGGCGCGGCGGGTTAGCCGTCGGCTGATTACTCGGGGCGGGGGCAGGCTGTGGCTTGGGGGGCGCGGGAGGATTCTGGGCCGCTCCGGTTTGCACCAGGAGTCCCGCGGCGGCCGCGGCGGCAATCACACCCAACTTACGATTCTTGCTCCTGACGTTGAGGGGCATGGCGTTCCTTTCTTCCGTATACGAGTAAATAGGCGGCCGGAACAATGAACACCGTTAGAATCACCGATGAAGTCAGGCCGCCGATGATGGCGCGAGCCATGGGCGTGTACTGCTCGCCGCCTTCGCCCAGTTTCATCGCCATCGGGATCATTCCGATGATGGTGGCGAGCGAGGTCATCAAAATCGGCCGGAGGCGCACGCGGCAGGCGGTGATCACGGCGTCGGCGACGGACATGCCCTGGCTCCGCAGCTTATGCGCAAAATCGACGATCAGAATGCTGTTGGAATCTGCGATCCCGATCAGCATCAGCACGCCCATGAGAGACATGACGTTCATGGTGGTGTGCGTCAGCGGCAGAATAATCAGCACGCCCACGAAGCCCATCGGAATCGCCAGCATGATCAGGAACGGATCGATGAAGGACCGGAACTGGGCGATCAAGATCAAAAACAGCAGAATGAAGGAGATTCCGAATCCGATCGCGAAGCTCTTGAAGGAAGCGTTCATACCTTCCACCATTCCGCGGAGATTCACGCGGATGTTGGAGGGCAGATGAGCCTCGGCGATGGTCTGCTGGATCGCGCTGGTGAGCCGGCCTAAATCCTCGCCCGAGGGGGTGACATAGATATCGACGACGCGCTGGATCTGGTAATGATCGATCTCCGTGGGCGACTGGACGTTGACCAGCTTGACCACCGAATCGAGCGTCGTGGGTTCTCTGAGATTCGGCGCACGGAGGGGAATGCGCTTCAGGTCCACCGCGTTTTCGATCGCGCCCTGGCCATGCTCGGCGAACTGCACCGACAGAAAATAGTCGTTGCCGGTCTGATAATCTACCCAGTAATTCGGGGCGATCATGGTATTGGAATTGAGCGCCGTGATGACGTTATCCACGATCTCTTTCTGCGTCAGTCCCAACTCGGCCGCGTGCACGCGATCGACGTCCAGCCGGATGGCCGGATAATTCATGTCCTGAGGAATGTAGATCTCGCCCACGCCGGGTAGCGGGCGGATGCGCCGCGCCAGTTCCTGGGCGACGTTATAAGTCGTTTCCAGATCGCGCGTGTTGACCTGAACGTCGATGGGCGCAGGCATTCCGGAATTGAGAATCGCGTCCACCATGGAGCCGCTCTGGAAAAACGCCCGGACCTCGGGAAATTTCTCCGCCAGCTCATTCTTCACGCGATCCATGTACACCAGGCTGCTGACGCTGTGCTCGTCGTTCAGAGCGGCCTGAATGGTCGCGGTGTACTGGCCGGCGTTGGTCGTGTAGAGAGACGAGAAATCGTTGACCACTCCGATGTTGGAAACGATCATTTTCAGATCCGAGGGGGGAACCACGCGCCGGATCAGGTCTTCGATTTTGGCTACGTACTGGTCGGTCACTTCGATCCGCGTGCCGGTTGGAACCTTCACGTTCAGAGTGAACTGGCCGGCGTCGGTCTGCGGGAAGAAAGCGCGGCCCAGATAGGGGTAAATCGCAAGGCTCGAGAAAAAGATCGCCAGCAGAAATGCCAGCGTCAGAGCCGGGCGTTTCAAGGCGCGGCGCACCGAGGCCTCGTAGACATCGAGGACTTTGTTAAAGCCGGCGTTGAACCATGCATTGAAGCGTCCTCCGGGCGAGCTATGCCCGGCGTGGCTTGCGCCGTGCTCGGGAAGCACGCCCTTCAGAAATTTTGAGCAGAACAGCGGAATCACCGTCATGGCCACGACGAACGAGGCCATCAGGGATAGGCAGAACGCCAGCGCCAGCGCGGAGAACAGGAATTTGCTGACGCCCACCAGCAGCGTTACCGGAAAGAAATCGACGACGTCCACCAGGGTCGCGGCGAGGACTGCCAGATTGACTTCCGCACCGCCTTCTTCCGCCGCCACCGCCGGAGACGATCCCATCTCCAGGTGCCGGTAGATATTTTCGAGCGAAATGACCGAATTATCGATCACCCGCGAAAAGGCCAGCGCCAAGCCGCCCAGGATCATCGTGTTCACGGTGCTGCCCATCATGTACAGGACCACGAACGTCGCCAGGGCCGAAATGGGGATCGAAAGCAGCACGGCGAAGGTCGCCCGCATGCTCCCCAGGAAGATGAGGATCATCAGGCTGGTGAGCGCCAGCCCGATGACGCCCTCGTGCAGCACCGTCTTGAGCGCTTCCTTCACGAATACGGACTGATCGAAAACGATCGCCGTCTTCAGTTGCGGCGGGATGTCGAACAGGTGCTGAATAAGGTTGCTGACATCGTTCACCACCTGGACCGTGTTGGTATCGCCGCCCTGCTTCATGATGGGGATGTAGGCGGACTTCTGGCCGTCGATCCGGACGATGTTGTACTGAAGCTGGCTCGCATCCTTGGCTTCGCCCACGTCGCCCACCGACACCCATCGCGTTCCAACCGTTTTGATCGGGACGAAATCGAGGTCCTTGACCTCATTTACCAGGCTGTTGGAGTACAGGTAGTAGTCGCTGCCGCCGATCTTCACATCGCCCGCGGGAAGAATCAGGTTGTTCTCGTTGACGGCGTTCACCACGTCCATGACGCTGAGTTCGCGCGAGAACAGCTTGTCGGGATCGACGTAGATCATGGCCTGCCGGTACTTGCCGCCGAAAACCCCGGGAATTTCGGCGCCCTTGACCACGGCGATCTGGTTGCGGATCTGGAACTGCGCCAGATCGTGAAGTTGTGTTTCGTTTAATCCTTCGCCCTTGACGGTGACCAGGCACACCGGCAGGCTGGAGGCGTCGAATTTCAGCACGACGGGCGGCAGCGTTCCAGGCGGCAGGCGCTTCAGATCCGCAAGCGCGAGATTGGAGAGCTGCGTCACATCGGCGTCCGCATTCGTGCCCGGCTGGAAGAACACCTTGATGATGCTGACTCCCAGCAGCGACCGCGATTCCATGTGGTCGATGCCGGAGGCCAGGGTGAAGAACCGCTCCAGAGGATTGGTGATGTCCGTCTCGATATCCTCGGGCGGCATCCCGGAGTAGAAGGTCGCCACGACGACTTCGGGAAGATTGATCACCGGGAACAGGTCCACCGGCATCCGTGCGACGCTGGTCACCCCGATCACCGCCACTACCAGGCAGATCACGATGATGAAGTAGGGATTGCGGATCGAAAAGCGCGGCATGAACTAAGCGACGTTCGGCTGGGGCTTGTTCCGGTACACCAGCAGGTAAGCCGCGGGGACGATAAACACGGTGAGAAGCACCGAAACGCTCAGGCCCCCGATAATGGCCCGCGCCAGCGGGGCGTACTGTTCGCTTCCCGTGCCGAGTTTCAGCGCCATCGGAACCATCCCGATAATGGTGGCGAGCGACGTCATCAGAATCGGCCGGAGGCGCACGCGGCACGACGTGATCACCGCATCTTTCACCGACTTGCCCTGTTCTTCGAGCCGATGGGCGAACTCCACAATCAGAATGCTGTTCGACGCCGAGATCCCCACCAGCATCAGCACGCCCATCAGCGACATTACGTTCAGCGTGGTGTGCGTAAGCGGGAGCACGACCAGCACCCCGATGAATCCCATCGGAATGGCGAGCATGATGAGGAACGGATCCTTGAACGAGCGGAACTGGGCCACCAGAATCAGGAACAACAGCACCACGGAGAGCGACAACCCGATCCCAAAGCTGTAGAAGGAATCGTTCATCTGCTGCACCATGCCCCGCAGATTGACGCGAATGTTGCCCGGATAGTTCTGATCCTTTAATAGCTGCTTGATCTGCGCGGACAGCTTGCCGAGATCCTCCGACGACGGCGTCACGTACACGTCGGCGACGCGTTGGATCTGGTAGTGATCGATCTCCGTGGGCGACTGGGCGAACTCCAGGCTGGCGACATTGCCGAGAACCGTAATGGGCCGGGTGGAGTTGCTGGGAGCCTTCGGCAGGAACGGATGAACCCCATCGACGGCTTTGGCCGGTTCGTTGTGACCCCGCAGGGGAATCTGCTGGAGATCGATGAAGTTGTGAATCGCGGGCTTGCCGCTTTCGTAATACTGGACCGTCAGAAAATAATCGTTTCCGGTCTGATGGTCCACCCAGTAATTCGGCGCGATCATGGTATTCGAATTCAGCGCCGTAATCACGTTGTCCACAATTTCCTTCTGGCTGAGACCCAGCTCGGCCGCGTGGACGCGGTCGATTTTCAGCCGCACCGCGGGATAGTTCATGTCCTGCGGAACGTAGACTTCGCCAACTCCGGACAGCTTGCGAATGCGGGCTGCCAGATCCTGCGCGACGCTATAGGTCCGATCCAGGTCGCGGCTGCTGACCTGCACGTCAATCGGCGCGGGAGCGCCCATATTCAGAATGGCGTCCACCATCGAGCCGCTGGAAAAGAAGGTCCGCAGATCGGGATACTTGTTGGCGATAGCCCGCCGCACGCGGTCCATATACTCGAAACTGCCGGTCTTGTGATCGTCGTTCAGTTCCACCTGAATGGTGGCCGTGTAGGGTCCCGCGTTGGTGGTGTAGAGCGCGGAGAAATCCGGCACAATGCCGATATTGGAGACCACCATCTTGAAATCCGCGGGATCCACCACCTGGCGAATGATGTTCTCGACGTTGGAGACGTACTCTTCGCTGTTCTCGATCCGTGCGCCGGTGGGGACCTTGAGGTTAATGGTGAACTGGCCGGCGTCGGTGCGCGGGAAGAAGGCGAGTCCCAGGAGAGGATAAATGGCCAGGCTCGCCACGAACACTCCCAACAAAGCCAGGACCGTAAACGCCGGCCATCGCAGCGCAGCGCGAACGGCCCGTTCATAGCCGCCCAGCAGGGCCTGGAAGCCGCGGTTAAACCAGGCATTGAATCCGCCGCTGCTTTCGATATGCTCGTGCGCCTGGTGAACGCGCTTCAAGAACCGCGCGCAGAACAGCGGGATCACCGTCATGGCCACGAAATAAGAAGCAAACAGCGAGATCACCACAGCCAGCGCGAGAGCGGAAAACAGAAACTTGCTGACGCCGTACAGGAACGTAACCGGAAAGAACACCACGACCGTGGTAAGCGTGGCGGCGAGCACGGCCAAGCTCACTTCGGCGCCGCCCTGCTCGGCGGCCGCCTCCGGCGAAGCTCCCATTTCGAGATGGCGATAAATGTTCTCGAGCGAGATGACCGAATTGTCGATGACGCGCGAAAACGCCAGCGCCAGCCCGCCCAATACCATCGTGTTGACCGTGCTGCCGAGCAGATAAAGGATCACGAAGGTGGCCAGCGCGGAGAGCGGGATGGAAAGGAACACGGCCACGGTGGCCCGCAAGCTGCCCAGGAAAATCAGGATCATCAGGCTGGTCAGCGCCAGGCCGATCATGCCTTCGTCAAACAGCGTGCGGATGGCTTCTTTTACGAACGCGGACTGGTCGAACACCACGTTCCGCTCCAGCTCCTTGGGAATATCGAACAGCTTGGGCAGCATGTCGCGAATCCCGTTTACGACCTGAATCGTGTTGGTATCGCCGCCCTGCTTCATGATGGGCAGGTACACGGAGCGCTGGCCGTCGACGCGAACGATGTTGTATTGGATCTGGTGCGAATCCTTGGCCTCTCCGATGTCGCTCACCGTGACTGAGCGCTGGCCCACCGTTTTGATGGGAACGTCGTTCAACTCCTCAACCTTCTTCACCAGGCTGTTCGAGTAGACGTAGTAATCGTACGGACCCATCTTCACGTCGCCCGCGGGAAGGATAAGGTTGCTGTTGTTCAGCGCGGTGACCACATCCATGGGGCTCAACTGCCGCGAAAGCAGCTTGATGGGGTCCACGTACACCATCACCTGGCGGTACTCGCCTCCGAACGGAGGAGGAATTTCGGCGCCCTTCACCACGGCAATCTGGTTGCGGATCGTGAACTGGCCGATGTCGTGGAGCTGCGTTTCCGTCAGCCCCTCGCCTTTCAGGGTCACCAGGCAGACCGGGAGGCT
>Ga0070740_10004125_pt1 | contig 14598 bp, 12 predicted proteins | sample Coa_R2_FD_67286 | JGI IMG/M metagenome (GOLD analysis project Ga0070740, IMG submission 67286) | Surface soil microbial communities from Centralia Pennsylvania, which are recovering from an underground coalmine fire - Coalmine... | ecosystem: Environmental > Terrestrial > Soil > Unclassified ... | reverse complement strand
GCCGGATGGATCGCGCCGCCCAAGGTCGGCATCGACAACAAGCCCGGCGACTTCGAATACGTGAAGATCGTCTGGGCCTGAGTCAGCGCGCGGGCGCGGCGAGGGCGACTTCACCGCCACTGCGGGCCCGCGCGGCCCTTGTTCCCCGTCATTGTTCCCCGTCATTGCGAGCGCGAGCGAAGCGAGCGCCAAGCAATCCAGTTATCCCCTTCACCGTCATGGCGAGCCCGCGCGAAGCGCGGGCGAAGCAATCCAGAATTGGGCGGGGCAATACTTTCGGCCTCGCGCCCAGGATGCGTGGCGTAGCCCGCCTGGATTGCTTCGGCCGCTTCGCGGCCTCGCAATGACGGTCACCCATGTGCCGCCTCGCAATGACGGACGCAAATGCGCCGCCTCGGCCTCGCCGTGGACAACCGGTTGAGGCTTCCCAGCTAGCCGAACCGGGCGATGACGTCGGGCGGAATCGGGACGGCGGCGATTCGCTCCGGATCGTCCTTGGCGCGTGCCGCCCAGACCCGGGTTTCGCCGCCTTCGACGGCGAGCTCGCCGCCGAGCGTGATCGTGTGGGCGACGTCAAAGCTCGAGCGGCGGAATTCGGCGACGCGCGAGGCGATCTCGATCGTGTCGCCGAACTTCGCCGGTCGGACGAAATTGGCGCGCGCGTCGACGAGCGGAAGGCCGACGATGCCGAAGGTCGCGGCGAGATCCTGCGGCTTGACCCCGAGCGCGGCGTCGAACAGGAGCCAGGTGCTGTGGTCGAAGAACTCGAAGAAGCGGACGTTGAAGACGATGCCGGCCGGATCGCAGTGGCCCCATTCGATGGTGATTTGCCGGCGGAATACGAATGACGGCACGCCTGACCCTCCGCGTCGCTCCGCCTTATACCGACCGCCGGCGCGGCCGTAAACGCCGCTGTCCACGCTGCGGCGCGCGCCACTCCACGAGTTTCTGCGCATCGAGCTCGATCGGCGAGGAAGGCCTGCGCCGGCGCATCGCATGCGCGGGGGCCACCGGCAGGTGCGGCGCCGCGTCGAGCGCGTCCATCAGCCAGTCGAGATCGTCCTCGGCGACAAGCCAGCGCTCCGGCGCATAGCGCGTCAGCGCAAAAGGCCGCGAATATTCCATGAGCGATTTGCGGCCGTCGGGCAGGCAATATTCGTGCGCATAGCTCATGGCAAGCTCGCGCACGCTGCGATAGATCGGATCGCGCCAACGCAGGACCGAGTGGTTGGTCTTGCTGACCGCGCCCCACAGACCGCGCTCCTTGAACAAGGCGACGATGTGGTCCTGATCGCGCGGCAGCGCGCGCAGGTCGAGCAGCCAGGCCGGCCGGCCGTGGAAGTAGAGTGCCGCGACCGCGAACAGCGCGCCCTCGGCGCAATGCGCAACGCCCGCTTGGAGCATGCGGCGCGGCGACATCGCCGTCGCGCCGTCCGGTTCGAAATTGGCCGGCAGGCGGTCGAGGAAATCCTGGATCTTCTGCGGCGTGTCGAGGCGCGCGAACAGCCTGCGCTCGGCCGGACGGAGCAGCGCGCGCAGCGCGTCACGATAGGCGCGGGTGGTCATGGCGGGGACAATGTAAACGCGCGCCGCCGCTCGCAGCCGCGCCACAGCGTCGCGTCCACAGGTTTGCGCGTTCTCCGCCGGGCGGCCGAAGGGGGAACGTGTTGCGTCGATTTCGTCTGCGGGACGAAAAAATCTTCTTATTTTCCGGCAGTTATTGCGGTTCTGCAGAATAAGCTTCTATGTAACGGCTCCGTCTCATGTGAGGAGCAAGCGATGGCGACGACCTACGCCCCGTTTCCCGCCGGCGCCGACAAGGCGGCGCCGGTCCCGCGCCTCAGCGAGGACTGGCTGGCGCTGATCATCGGGCTTTTGATCTTCATGGTCGCGCTCGCCGCCATCGCCGATGTCGACCTGCTCGGCTGGGCGGTGACCACCGCGGTCTGGGTGGATCCCGCCAAGGCGCTCGCCACCGCTTCCAAATCCTATGCCGCGCTCGGCGGCTTCGGCGCGCTTGTTGCGACCTTTCTCGCGCTGCTTGCCGTGCTTGGCGCCGCGACCGCCGCCCTCGGCGGCAGCGTCAAGCGGTTCGCGCTTGCCTTCACGGCGGTCTTCTGGATCGCCTATGCAAGCTGGGTGGTCGGCAATTTCGCGCATTTCGCCGCGGTGACTCCGACCGAACTGCAGAAGTTCGGCATCGGCTGGTCGCTCAAGCTCACCAACGAGGGCGGCTACATCTTCGCGCTGGTCGGCGGGCTCGTCATCGCCAATTTCTTCCCGCGCTTTGCCGAGGCCATCAGGGAAGCGGTGCGGCCCGAGCTCTATATCAAGGTCGCCATCGTCATACTCGGCGGATTCTTCGCCGTCACCGCGGCGGGCAGGCTCTCGCTTGCGAGCTCGCTGTTGCTGCGCGGCCTCGCCGCCATCGCCGAGGCCTATCTCATCTATTGGGCAGTGGTGTATTTCATCGCCCGCAAGTGGTTCGGCTTCAACCGCGAATGGGCGGCGCCGCTCGCCTCCGGCATCTCGATCTGCGGCGTCTCGGCGGCGATCGCGACCGGCGGCGCGATCCGCGCGCGGCCCGTCGTTCCGGTGCTCGTGTCCTCGCTCGTCGTCGTCTTCGCGGTGGTCGAGGTGCTGATCCTGCCGTTCCTGGCGCGGAGCTTCCTGGCCCACGAGCCGCTCGTCGCCGGCGCGTGGATGGGCCTCGCCGTGAAGACCGACGGCGCCGCCGTCGCCAGCGCCGGCATGGCCGAGTCGCTCATTCTGGCGCGCAACGCGCTCGAAGGGGTGAACTATCAGTCGGGATGGATCCTGGGCACGGCGACCACCGTCAAGGTCTTCATCGACATCTTCATCGGGGTGTGGGCCTTCGTGCTCGGCTACATCTGGACCAATCACGTCAACCCGAGCCGCGATCGCGCCAAGGCGGCCGAGATCTGGGACCGTCTGCCGAAATTCGTGATCGGCTTCGTGGTGACCTTCGTCCTCGGGCTCTATCTCGCACTCGGGACGCCGGCGGACATCGCGAAGCGGGTGCCGGCGGCGATCGGCGAGGCCAATACGCTGCGCGTCGTCTTCTTCATCCTCACGTTCTTCTCGATCGGCGTGCTCTCCAATTTCAGGAAGCTGTGGGAGGAGGGCATCGGCCGTCTGGCCGCCGTCTATGCGCTGAGCCTGTTCGGCTTCGTGATCTGGGTCGGGCTGCTGATCTCGTGGCTGTTCTTCGCCGGCGTCAAGCCGCCGCTCGCAAGCTGACCCAAGGGAGATGACCATGTCCGAACCGAACCTCGCCCGCGAGCTCGCCAAGGCCGAGACCGAACCGCTGCTGCCGGTCGAGAAAAAACTCATCGGCTGGAGCCTCGGGATCGGCGTCGCGCTGCTCGTCGTGCTCGCGATCGTCAACCATCTCATCCCGGTCGCCGGCTGAAGCGACGGTCCGAACGAGAAAGCCCGCGCATGTCGCCCATTCCGAAGACCGCGCCTTTCGCCGAAGAGGAGATCGATCTCCTCAACCGTGTCGTCGGCCGCGCGACGCCCGTGCAGCGCGCCTGGCTTGCCGGCTTTCTGGCCGGGCTCGACGCCGCGCAGGGCGGCGCCGTCGCGGCGCAGCCGGCCGCGCCGGCGCGGCCGGCCGAGCCGCTCGTCATCGTCTATGCGAGCGAGAGCGGCAATTGCGAGAAGCTCGCCGGCGACATGGCGCGACAAGCGCGCAAGCTCGGCTTCAAGCCGCAGGTCATCGACATGGCCGATCTCGAGCTCGCGACGCTCCCCAAGGTCAGGCGCCTCGTGGTGATAGCCGCCACCTGGGGCGAGGGCGAGCCGCCGAGTCGTGCCGCGCGCGTCTATGATGCATTGATGGGAGAGGGCGCCCCGCGCCTCGATGGCGTGGAATTCGGCGTGCTTGCGCTCGGCGACACCGCCTATGCGGAGTTCTGCGCCGTGGGCCGCAAGCTCGACGAGCGCCTGGCGGCACTCGGCGCAAAGCGCGTCGTCGAGCGCGTCGACTGCGACCTCGATTTCGCCGCGCCGGCCGAGCGATGGATCGACGGGGCGCTCAAGGCGCTGGCGCCGCCGGAAGCCGCGCGCGGCCGGGTGATCGAGGTCGACTTCGGCGCGAAGCCCGCGTCTCCGGCCGCAACGGAGATCGTCGAAGCCGAGATCGTCGAGCACATCAACCTCAACTCGTCGCGCTCGGAAAAAGAGACGATCCATCTTGCGCTGTCGTTCGACGGCAGCGTGCCGCCCTACGAGCCGGGCGCTTCGCTCGACCTGTACGCCGAGAACGATCCCGTTTATGTGGACGAGCTGCTCGCGCTCGCCGGTCTTTCCGCCGATGCGGCGCTGCGCGACGAGCTCGTGAGGTCGCGCGACGCGACCACGCTTTCGCTCCGGACGCTCGAGACCTATGCCGCGCGCACCGGGCATCACTATGTGAAGGCGTTGATTGCGGAAGGCAGAGCCCGGGACTGGATCGCGGGCCGTCAGCTCATCGACCTGATTGCCCATTTTCCCATTGCGCTCGACGCCGAGACGCTGCGCGCCGTGACGCGCCCGCTTGCGCCGCGTGCCTATTCGATCGCCTCCTCGCGCCGGGAATTCGAGGACGAGGCGCATCTGCTGATCGCGGCGGTGCGCTACGAGAGCTTCGGCCGCGCCCGCAAGGGGGTGGCTTCGACCTATGTCGCGGAGCGGCTCAGGAAGGGCGACCGCGTGCGGGTGAAGCTCAGGCCCAACCGGCATTTCGCGCTTCCCGCGCCCGACCGGGACATCATCATGGTCGGTCCCGGCACCGGCGTTGCTCCCTTCCGCGCCTTCGTGCAGGAGCGCCGCGCGACGGGAGCGACGGGCAGAAGCTGGCTGTTCTTCGGGGACCGCCGCTTCACCCACGATTTCCTCTACCAGCTCGACTGGCAGGAAGCGTTGAAGGACGGCTCGCTGACGCGCATGGACGTCGCCTTCTCGCGCGATACGCCGGAGAAGGTCTACGTGCAGCACCGGATGTGGGAGAAGCGCCGCGATCTCGTCGATTGGCTCGACAACGGCGCCTATTTCTACGTCTGCGGCGACGCCAAGGCGATGGCGAAGGATGTTCGCGCGACGCTCGCGCGCGCCTTCGCCGACGTGAAAGGGCTGACGCCGGACGCGGCCGAACAGGCGGTGGCGATGCTGGAGCGCGATAGGCGCTACCTGCAGGACACCTATTGAAGCGCGGCGGCCCGGACCCGATGCGGGAGGCGGGCCGGGCAGCGAAGGCGCCAAAGCGCGCGGAGCGCCGCGTTCCGTCCGCGGCGCCGCGGGCACGGAACGAATCGGGAGATCATCGATGAGCGATGAACTTTCGCGCAACGAACGCATCAAGGAGGCGAGCGAATATCTGCGCGGCACCATCGCGCAGGGCCTCCGCGACGAGGTGACCGGAGCGATCGTCGAGGACGATGCCCAGCTCGTCAAATTCCACGGCATGTACCTGCAGGATGATCGCGATCTGCGTCCCGAGCGCACGCGTAAGCGCATGGAGAAGGCCTTCGCCTTCATGATCCGCGTGCGCATTCCCGGCGGGGTGCTCAAGCCCTCGCAGTGGCTTGCGCTCGACGAGATCGCGCGCAGCTACGCCAACGGCAGCATGCGCATGACCACGCGGCAGACGGTGCAGCTCCATGGGGTGATCAAGTTCAATCTCAAGGCCACTTTGCAGGCGATCGACCGGGCGCTGCTCAACACCATCGCCGCCTGCGGCGACGTCAATCGCAACGTGATCTGCAGCGTGCTGCCCGAGCAATCGGCCGCGCACGCGACCGCCATCGGTCTTGCGCGTGCGATCTCCGATCACCTGCTGCCGCGCACGCCGGCCTATCGCGAAATATGGCTCGACGGCGAACGCATTGTCGGCGGCGAGCAGGAAGTGGTCGAGCCCATCTACGGCAGGACCTATCTTCCGCGCAAATTCAAGATCGCGATCGCCGTGCCTCCGTCGAACGACGTCGACATATTTGCGCACGACCTCGGTTTCATCGCCGTCACCGACGCGGCCGGCGAGCCTGCGGGCTTTAACGTCACCGTGGGCGGCGGCATGGGCATGACCCATGGCGAGCCCGAGACCTATCCGCGCATCGCCGACGTGATGGGCTCCTGCGCCACCGCCGACGTGGTGAAGATCGCCGAAGCGGTGGTGACCGTGCAGCGCGACTGGGGCGATCGCGCCAATCGCAAGCATGCGCGCTTGAAATACACCATCGAGGACCGCGGCCTCGACGCGTTCCGCGCCGAGGTGGAGCGGCGCTCGGGCGTGAAGCTCGACGCGCCGAGGCCCTTTGCCTTCACCTCGACCGGCGACCGCTACGGCTGGAGCGAAGCGACGCAGGGGCGCGGCCACCTGACGCTGTTCGTGCAGAATGGCCGCCTCGTCGACCGGCCGGGCGCCGCGCAGCTTTCGGCGCTGCGCGCGATCGCCCGCATCCACGACGGCGAATTCCGCATCACGCCCAACCAGAACCTCGTCGTCGCCAACGTGCCGACCGCCCGGCAGGCCGAGATCGAGCATCTCGCGCGCGAGGCCGGTCTGCTCGCCCCCTGGTCCGGACTGCGACGCAACTCCATGGCCTGCGTGGCGCTGCCGACCTGCGGGCTCGCGCTCGCCGAGAGCGAACGCTATCTGCCGCAACTGCTCGACGCGCTCGACGCGAGGCTCGCCGCGCACGGACTGTCGGCCGACGACATCGTCATCCGCATGACCGGATGTCCCAACGGCTGCGCGCGGCCCTATCTCGCCGAGATCGGCGTCGTGGGCAAGGGACCCGGACGCTACAATCTCTATCTCGGTGCCGCGTTCGACGGCACGCGCATGAACAAGCTGTTCGCGGAGGATCTCGACCACGACGGCCTCGTCGCCGCGCTCGACCCCGTCTTCGCCGCCTATGCGCGCGAACGCGATCCGGGCGAGCGCTTCGGCGACTTCTGCGTCCGCAAGGGCTTCGTCGCCGCGACACGCAACGGCCGCGACTTCCATGCCGACGTCGGCGATCGGCGCGGCCGCGATGGCGCATAAAGAGGCATGCTGCGCACGCGCGCGCCAGTGCCCAGGATTTCGACTTCCGCCGCCGAAACCTGCGCCACGGGGTCGGAGCCGCCGCGCAATAAGACAAGGAATGCAAGGCTTCGCTGAATGGCATGCTCCTTGCTGCGATGCGGTCGTGAACCCGCGGGCCGCGCCCTTTCGGCCGTGCCGGAGGCGCAGGCCCGCGTGCAAGTCGACGCAGAAAGGATCAGCGCATGGACTACGTGAAGCCGGCCGATGTCGCCAAGGCGATGGTGGAAACCGGTCGCCGGAAGCTCGAACTCTCGCCGCGCGACCTGCTCATCCGCGGCGCCCTTGCCGGGGCGATCCTCGCCGCGGCGACGAGCCTCGCCCTCACCGGGATGGTGCAGACCAACCAGCCGCTCGTCGGCGCGCTGATCTTCCCGGTCGGGCTCATCCTCATCGTGCTGCTCGGCCTCGATCTCGTCACCGGCAGCTTCGGTCTTCTGCCTCTGCCGTGGCTCGAGCGCGACGCCGGCGGCCACGCCATGCTTGCCAACTGGGCCTATGTCTTCATCGGCAATCTCGTCGGCAGCATCGCCTATGGCGCGCTGCTCGCGATCGCTCTCACCAATTTCGGCACGACGGCGCCGGCCGGCGTCGCCGCCAAGATCATCGCGGTCGCGGAAGCCAAGACCGTCGGCTATGCGGCGATCGGCCATGCCGGGCTGATCACCGTCTTCGTCAAGGCGGTGCTGTGCAACTGGATGGTCTGCCTCGCCGTGGTGACGGCGATGACCACCCATTCAACCCTCGGCAAGATCGCCTGTGCCTACATGCCGGTGTTCATTTTCTTCGCGCAGGGTTTCGAGCACTCCGTCGTGAACATGTTTGTCATTCCCACCGGCATGATGATGGGTGCCAAGGTCACGGTCGCCGACTGGTGGCTGTGGAATCAGATCCCGGTCACGCTGGGCAATCTCCTCGGCGGCTCCGTGTTCACCGGGCTTGCGCTCTATCTCACGCACAGGCCGCGTGCGGCGGTCACGGCGCCGCTTGCGGCGCCGAGCGGAGTGCCGGCGGAATGACGACCGCGGTCGAGAGCGATCCGCGGCCCGCGCCCGCGGCGGCCGGCGAGGATTTCGCGCCCGAGCAGAAGCGTTATCTCGAGGGCTTCGTCGCCGGCCTGCAGATCGCCCGAACGGTCAAGGGGCTCGGCGGTGCGGCTGCGGCCGGCGGGGCGCCGGCGCCGGCCGAACCGACGGGGCCCGATGCCGCCGCGCTCAGGGCGCAGAACCGCGTCCTGGCCGCGGGCGGCAAGCTCTCGGAGCCGGAAAGGTTCAAGCGCGAGGAACATCCCTTCGACACCTATCAGCGGCTCAAGGCCTATGCCGCGCGCAACGAATACCCCAAGCCCGCGGACAATTTCCGCTGGCGCTTCTTCGGCCTGTTCTATGTCGCGCCCAACCAGAACGCCTATATGTGCCGCCTGCGCATTCCGAACGGGATCCTCAAGGCGGCGCAGTTCGCCGGTCTCGCCGACCTCGCCGAGCGCTACGGCGGCGGCTATGCGCATGTGACGACGCGGGCCAACATCCAGATCCGCGAGATCGAAGCCAGGAATGCGGTCGCCGTGATCGAGGCGATCCAGGATCTCGGCCTGTGCTCGCGCGGCTCCGGCGCCGACAATATCCGCAACATCACCGGCACGCCCACCGCCGGGATCGACCCGCAGGAGCTCATCGACACGCGTCCCTTTGCCCGCGAATGGCACTTCCACATTCTCAACGATCGCTCGCTCTACGGCCTGCCGCGCAAGTTCAACGTCGCCTTCGACGGCGGCGGGGTCATCCCGGTGCTGGAGGACACCAACGACATCGGCTTCCAGGCCGTGCGGGTGAAGGAGGGCTCCGGGCTCGCGCCGGGGGTCTGGTTCCGGCTCTGCCTCGGCGGACTGACCGGCCACCGCAGCTTCGCCGGCGATACCGGCGTCGTCGTGAGGCCGCACGAGACGACGGCCGTCGCCGATGCGGTGGTCAGGGTTTTCATCGACCACGGCGATCGCACCGACCGCAGCAAGGCGCGCCTGAAATACGTGCTGGAGCGCATGGGCGTCGAGAAATTCCTTGCCCTCGTCGAAGAGCGCCTCGGCCGGCCCCTCGACCGTGCTCCCGCGGGCGCGCTCGCCCCGCGCCCGCCCGCCTCGCGCACCGCTCATATCGGCATCCATGCGCAGAAACAGGCGGGTCTGCACTGGATCGGCGTGGCCGTTCCCGTCGGCTATCTCACCGTAGCGCAGATGCGCGGGCTTGCCGACATCGCGCGCGAACTCGGCGACGGCGACATCCGCCTCACGGTCTGGCAGAACCTCCTCGTCTCCGGCGTGGCGACGGAGCGTCTCGCCGCTGCGCGCCGGCGCATCGAAGCGCTCGGCCTTTCCGTCGAAACCAATGCGATCCGCTCCGGCCTCGTGGCCTGCACGGGCAATAGCGGCTGCAAATTCGCCGCCTCCGACACCAAGCGGCATGCCGAGGAGATCGCGCGCTGGTGCGAAACGCGCGTCGCGCTGGACGTGCCCGTCAACATCCATCTGACCGGGTGTCACCATTCCTGCGCGCAGCACTTCGTGTCCGACATCGGGCTGCTCGGCTGCAAGGTGCAGGATAACGAGGCGGGCGACGCCGGCGATGCGGTCGAGGGCTATCACGTGTTCGTCGGCGGCGGTTTCGGTGCGAATGCCGCGCTCGGACGGGAGCTTTACCGCGACGTCACGGCCGACCGCGTGCCGCAGACCGTCGAGCGCATCCTCAAGGCCTATCTCGCGCATCGCGCCTCGCCCGCGGAGAGCTTCGCTGCCTTTGCGCGTCGGCACGACATCGATGCGCTCAAGGCGCTGATCGCCGAGGAGGCCGCCGCATGAGCGTCACGCCGCGGCCGCCGATCCCCTCCTTCCTGCCCGAGAACGCGCCGTTCTCGCCCGAACAGCGCGCCTGGCTCAACGGGTTGCTCGCCGGCCTCTACGGACTGACCGACGCGGTGACGCCGCTTTCCGCCGAGGAGGCCGCGCGGCTGATGCCGGGCCTTTCCGTCGCCGCGCAGGCGGCCGAGAGCGACGAGGACGCGCCGTGGCATGATCCGGCCCTGCCGCTTGCCGAGCGCATGAAGCTTGCCGAAGGCAGGCCGCTTCGCCACCGCATGATGGCGGCGATGGCGCAGCAGGACTGCGGCCAATGCGGGTACAACTGCCGGGACTATTCGGCGGCGATCGCCGCGCGCAAGGAAGCGCGGCTGAACCTCTGCGTGCCGGGCGGCAAGGAAACGGCGCGCATGCTGAGCAGGCTCAGTCAGGAGCTCGAGACGCCACCGGCGGCGGGGGCTGCGCTGCCAGCCGAGGCGCGGGCGGTCGCCGTCGCGCCCGCACCGGGACGCGCACGCGACAACCCGGTCCCCGTCACCTTCCTGACGCGGCGGCGCCTCAACAAGGAAGGCTCGCTCAAGGAGACGTGGCATGTCGAGCTCGATATCGCCGACTCCGGTCTCGACTATGTCGTCGGCGACTCGCTCGGCCTCTATCCGGCCAACGATCCGGCGCTGGTCGACGCCGTCATCGCGGCGCTCGCGGCGCCGCCGGACTTCCCGATCGGCGGAAGGACGCTGCGCGAGGTGCTGATCGACGGCGTCTCGCTCGCGCCGGCGCCGGACATGCTGTTCCGGCTCATTTCCTATCTCACCGGCGGCGAGCGCCGGCAGAAAGCGATCAAGCTCGCCGCGGGACAGGATCCGGACGGCGATGCCGCGACGCTCGACGTGCTCGCCGCGTTGCAGAAATTTCCCGGCATCCGGCCGGATCCGGAGGCCTTCGTCGAGTCGCTCGATCCCCTGCAGCCGCGCGTCTATTCGATCTCCTCCTCGCCGAAGTGCAATCCCGGCCGCGTGTCGCTTACGGTCGACGCCGTCCGCTACCGCGTGGGAGAGCGCATGCGCCTCGGGGTGGCGTCGACCTTTCTTGCGAGCCGCGTCAGGCCGGGCGACCGGATCAGGGCTTACGTGCAGAAGGCGCAGCATTTCGCGCTGCCCGCGGATCCCGCACGACCCATCATCATGATCGGCCCCGGCACCGGGATCGCGCCGTTCCGCGCCTTCCTGCAGGAGCGCATGGCCGTCGAGGCGCCGGGACCCAACTGGCTCTATTTCGGTCATCAGCGCAGCGATTTCGATTTCTTCTACGAGGACGAGCTCAAGGCCATGCGCAAGTCCGGCCACCTGACGCGCCTCACGCTCGCCTGGTCGCGCGACGGCAGCGAGAAGATCTACGTGCATCATCGCATGCGCGAGGAGGGCCGCGATCTCTGGGCCTGGATCGAGCGCGGCGCGCATATTTATGTATGCGGCGACGCGCTGCGGATGGCCAAGGACGTGGAGCGCGCACTGATCGACATCGTCGCCGAGCACGGCAAACGCAGCCAGGAGGATGCCGCGCGCTTCGTCGCCGAGCTGAAGAAGAACGACCGCTACCAGATGGATGTGTACTGATGCGGATTTCGTTGATCGCGGCCCGTCATGGCGAGCCCGGGCGAGGCAATCCGGGCCGGGATAGGCCGACGCGGGACGGCTTCGTCGTCCCGGCGGGGCTCCGCGCGATGACGGGACCGTTTCAATCCGATCGGAATCCGCTTCTCGATCGACGGGCGGGAAGGCAGGTCTGCGGGAAGGCGATGCGTTCGCATGTCAAGACACGGCGACTCGCGGGATACGGCGGACTCGCCCGTGCGTGCCGCGCGCCGCGCGCGGGCCCGTTCCGATCGCGTCGCAAGGCCAATCCGCGGAGAACATCATGCCGATGAAAATGCATCGCAGCCCCTCCGAAACGCCGCCCGCGCGCATGGAGGCGCTGGCACGGCTGCCCGTTTTCCTGTCGCTTGCGGGCAGGCGGGCAGTGCTCGCCGGCGGCGGTGCGGCCGCCGCCTGGAAGGCCGAACTGCTTTCGGCCGCGGGCGCCCGGGTCGAGGTCTATGCGCAGGCGTTCGGCGAGGACATGCGGCGCGCGGCCGATGAGGCGCCGTGCGGCGAGGTGATCCTGTGCGAGCGCGGCTGGCGGCCAGAGGATCTCCCCGGGGCTGCGGTCGCGGTCGGCGCATTCGATGACGATGCGGAGGCGGCGGACTTCGCGGCGGCGGCGCGCGAAGCCGGCGTGCCGGTCAACGTGATCGACAAGCCGGCCTTCTGCGATTTCTCCTTCGGCGCCATCGTCAATCGCTCCCCGCTCGTGATCGGCGTGTCGACCGACGGCGCCGCGCCGGCGTTCGCCCAGGCCATTCGCGCCAAGCTCGAAGCCCTGCTGCCGCAGGGATTCGCCGACTGGGCGCGCGCGGCCGCGCGCTGGCGCGGCAAGCTCAAGGAAGCGGGCCTGTCCTTCGCCGCCCGCCGCCGGTTCTGGCAATTGTTCGCCGCGCATGCGGTGAGCCATCCGCTCGCGCGGCCGCGCGAGGCCGACTTCGACCGGTTCGTCGCCGAGGTGAAGGGACTGGGGCGGGCGGTCGAGGCCGGCACGGTGACGCTGGTCGGCGCGGGTCCCGGCGATCCCGAGCTGCTGACGCTGCGCGCGCTGCGCGCGCTGCAGTCGGCCGACGTGATCCTGTTCGACGATCTCGTCTCGCGCGAGGTGCTCGATTTCGCACGGCGCGAGGCGCGCAAGCTGCTCGTCGGCAAGACCGGCTACGGGCCCTCGTGCCGGCAGGAGGAGATCAACGCGCTCATGGTCTCGCTCGCGCGCCAGGGCAAGCGCGTGGTGCGGCTCAAGGGGGGCGACCCGTTGATCTTCGGCCGTGCGGCCGAGGAGATGCAGGCCTGCGCCGCGGCCGGCATCGCCTGCGAGATCGTGCCCGGCATCACCGCCGCGCAGGGCGCCGCGGCGCGGCTCGGCCTTGCGCTGACCGACCGCGGGCACGCCCGCCGTCTGCAATATGTCACGGGACATGCGCGCGACGGCCGGCTGCCCGACGATATCGACTGGCGCAGTCTCGCCGATCCCGCCGCCACCACGGCGGTCTACATGCCGGGAGGGACGCTCGAAGCCCTGCTTGCGCGCGCGCTGGCGGAAGGGCTCGATCCGCGCACGCCCGCGCTTGCGATCTCGCGCGCCACGCGGCCCGACCAGCAGCACATTGCCGCGCCCGTCGCCGAGCTCGCCGCGCGGCTGCGCGCGGCGGCCCTGCCGGGGCCGCTTCTGGTCATGATCGGTCGCGTCTGCGCCGCGGCGGAGTACCGCTCCCTCCGCACGCGCGGTCAGCGCGCCTCGTAGCGCACCGGTACGACGATCGGGATGCGCGCGCCGGCGATCTCGGGCGGCGGCGGCGGCAGCGGCGCGGCGCCGAGCACGAGCTCGACCGCGGCGCGATCGAGCAGCGCCGAACCGGAGGAACGCACGACGCGCGCGTCGTGCACGCCTCCGGCGCGATCCACGCTGAAGGCGAGCTCGGCCACGCCCTGTTCGCCGCGCGCGGAGGCCGGGTAGCGCTTGTGCCGTTCGAGCTGTGCGACGAGCGCGGATTTCCAGTTCGGCACTGCACGGGAATCGCGTGTGCGCGCGCCGGGCATCGGCGCCGCGGCGCGATCGGCCACCCGCGCCGCGGGGCGCGGCGCGGCGGCGAGGCTCTTGCGGCTCGGCCGCGTCCTCGTCGGCCGCGCGTCCGGTTTCGGCGGCGGCAGCACCGCGGTCGCGGGCCGCGGCGCCGGCTCGGGCGGCAGCACAGGCGGGTCGTCGGATGCGGTCGGCGACGGAGTCTCGCTCGGCGGCGCGACGGCGGCCGCAGGCGAAGGTTCGGGCCGCGCTTCGGTCTGCGGCTGCGGCGGGCCGGGGGCGACGTCGGTCGGCGGCGCGGCGGGCGCGGCGGCCACCGGCGACAGGTCGATCACGATCGCCGGCGCGCTGGCGACGTCGTCCGTCGGCGGGTGCCAGTGCGCGAGCAGCGCGCAGGCGCCGGCGACGTGCAGGCCGAGCGCAAGCGCCGCGGCGAGGCCCCAGCGCGCCGCATCCCGCGCGCGGGTGCCGGTCATGGCGCGTCCTTCCCGGCCTCGAGCCCGACGAGCGCGAGCTCGAGATATCCCGCCTCGCGCAGCTCGTTCATCAGCGCCATCAGCGCGCCGTAGGAGACGCTCCGGTCGGCCCGCAGATAGACGCGCCGCGCGCGGTCGTGGCCGCTCGCCGCATCAAGCGCCGCGCCCAGCATGCCGCGCTCGACCGTGGCGGTGCCGAGCATCACGCTGAGATCGGGCCGGAGCGTCACGATCAGGGGCTTGTCGGGCGCGGGGCTCGGTTCGGCATTCGCCGCCGGCAGGTTCACGGGGATGTCCACCGTCGCGAGCGGTGCGGCGATCATGAAGATGATGAGCAGGACCAGCATCACGTCGATGAACGGCGTGACGTTGATCTCGTGCAGCTCGTCGGGCACGTCCCCGCCGTGATCGAGCCGCATGCTCATGCGCTACTCCGCGGCGGCGCGGCCGAACGCCGCGCGGCGTTCGAGCAGGCCGCGGTCGAGATCGCGGCCGACGAGCCGCAGCACGGCGGCCGCGGC
>Ga0070740_10004117_pt1 | contig 14618 bp, 11 predicted proteins | sample Coa_R2_FD_67286 | JGI IMG/M metagenome (GOLD analysis project Ga0070740, IMG submission 67286) | Surface soil microbial communities from Centralia Pennsylvania, which are recovering from an underground coalmine fire - Coalmine... | ecosystem: Environmental > Terrestrial > Soil > Unclassified ... | reverse complement strand
GATCGCGCCAATCGCCGCCGACACCATCCATGGCTCTGTCTGGCATCCGGGAAAAGCGCTTTCATGAGGATATGGACCGTCGGTCTCGACCACAATGCTCTCCAGCGGCGCAATCCGCACCGTTTGACGATCGCGCTGGCGCCGCACGATATCCGGAGTGATCGAAACACAGAAACCGGCCTCGATGATCGCCCGCGTAGTCGCTTCGTCGGCTTTATGCCAGTGAAACACAACACGGCTGGCGCCGGCGCCGCGCACGATTTGCAAGGCGGTGGCGGCGCTCTGGTGGGGAGCATGCAAGATCAGCGCAAGGTCCAGTTCCCGCGCCAAAGCAGCGCCACATGCCACGATCTCCCGCGCCAGCGCCCGGCGCTCCGGATCCGCCGCGCTCGCGCCGTACCAGGGCAGCCCGACTTCGCCTATGGCGCAGATCCGGCTGCGATGGCGGCGCACGCTTTCGGCCCAGACGTCGAGGTCGCGGCGCTGCAGGACCGGCAGTTCGGGATGCAGTCCGAGGGCGGGATGCAGCAGCCCGGCAAATCGCGTCGCCATCTGCAAAACCGCCGCGTTCGACGATGGCCCGGTTCCAGGTACCACGACGGCTTCGACCCCGCGCTCCACCGCACGCCGGCAGACGGCCGCCGGATCCTGGTATCGGCTCGAATCCAGATGGATATGCGTGTCGATCATTGCGCGTTAAAGTGTGGCAAAATCAGGCCGTCACGGGTAGCGGGCCTGGCCGCACGCCAATTGGATCGGACAACCCGGATTGGCATACTGAAAAGTCGTGAAATTTGAGACTGTTTGCCGATTTTCCGCACCACCCTGGTTCAAGATCGCGTGCGATGAGTGAACTGCGCTCGATGTGGAGCAACACCAGGATGGTGGTGTTGAGCGCGATTTGCGCGGCGCTGTATGCGGCCGTGCTGGTGCCGTTCAAGGTGGTGCCGTTTATCCCGGGAGTCACCGAACTGCGCCCGGCCAACGCCATCCCGGTGGTGTGTTCATTCATGTTCGGGCCGGCGGCCGCCTGGGGCGCAGGTATCGGCAACATGATCGGGGATTTTTTCGGCGGCGTCGGACCTGCGGACATCTTCGGATTTTTCGCCAACGTCATCTACGGCTACGTGCCCTACAAAGTCTGGCAGGTGATGGCCCGGGGTGAGCAGCCGGTGATTCGTTCACCGCTGACCGCCATTAAGTTCGCCGTTGCCTGCCTGCTGGCGAGCATGTTTTGCGCCGATATCGTTGGATGGGGCGAGAATCTGCTCGCGCTGCGCCCCTTCCTGATGCTGGGCAATGCGATCGTGGTCAACAACATGGGTGCGGCCATACTGCTCGGACCTTTTCTGCTGGCCGCGATCTACCCGCGAGTCAAAGCCGGCCATCTGTTGTATGAGGATGTGATGCCCGATCAGCAGCTATCGCCGCCGAATACCGCGTGGCTGGGTTTTGCACTGCTCGGGATCGGCGTCTTCGGCGCGTGGATAACGGGCAACCTGATCTCCACCGGCTACTGGACGCCGCATGCCTTGCCCGCCACGATGACCCAGCCGCCCTACGATCGTGCTATCGCTATTGTGGTGACGCCCCTGGTCGCGACCGCCGTTTTGGGGCTGGCCCTGATGTGAAGACCGCGCTCGAACCGCAATCGCCGATCGATCCGGCCGGCGGCGCTGAGGCGGCGGCCGACGCCGTTGCGCTGCACGAGGTCAGCTTCACCTATCGCACGGCGCAAACTCCTGCCCTGCTGAATGTCCGGCTCAGGCAGCGCGCCGGAGAAATGATCGGAATCATGGGTGCGTCAGGCGCGGGCAAATCCAGCCTGGTCAAGTGTCTTAACGCGGTCATCCCCGGCTTCGAGCACGGCCAGTTCGCCGGCATCGTGCAAATCCACGGACGCGCCGTCAAGCAGGCGCAGGTCAGCCAGATGGCGCCGCTGGTCGGCATGGTCTTCCAGGATTTCGAGGCCCAACTGTTCTCCACCAACGTGGCCCATGAAGTCGCCTTTGCGATGGAACAGGTGGGTCTGCCACCCGACGAAATCCGCAGCCGCCTGGGTCCGGCGCTCGCCGCCGTGGGCCTGACCGGTTTCGAGGATCGCGACCCGACTTCACTTTCCGGCGGCGAAAAGCAACGGCTGGCGATCGCGTCGGTACTGGCGCTGCGGCCTTCGGTAATCGTCCTGGACGAGCCCACTACCGACCTCGATCCGGAGGGCCGCGCCGAGGTCTTTGACCTGATCCGCAGACTGCGCGACCTGGGACTGAGCTTGATCATCGTCGAGCACGAAACCGAGGAGATGCGCGAATGCAACCGGATCGTGGTCCTGCGCGACGGGCAGGTGATCGCCGACCGCCCGCCGGACCAGCTCTTGTCCGACAGATCGCTGCTGGCCGAGTCCGGCATTCGTCCCCCCGGACTTAACCAGGTGCTGTGGGCGTTGGGCATAGATGCGCACGCCCGCAATATCGAGGAAGCCGAGGCCCTGATCCGGCGCGCCCTGCCCTTGCTTGCGCGTACCGATGAGGATCGCGGCGCCTGTACGGCTGAACCTCCCGATTCGATTGCCGTCTCGGATAGCGGCGGTCCCGCGCTGGTGGAGATCGACAACGTCACGCACATTTACGACGGCGCCGTGCGGGCGCTCGATCAGGTCAGCCTGACCATCAACCCGGGTGAATTCGTCGCCATCATCGGCCAGAACGGATCGGGCAAGACCACGCTGGCCAAGCACGTCGTGGGCCTGCTCAAGCCGGATTGCGGGCGTGTGATGCTCGGCGGACGGGATCGGGCTGCGCTGCGCCCAATCGAAGCGGCCACGCTGGTCGGCTACGTGTTTCAAAATCCCGACCATCAGATCTTTGCCGGCACCGTGGGCGAGGAGGTCGCCTTTGGCCCGCGCAATTTCGGCTTGCCCGCAGACGAGATTGAACGGCGCTGCGAGCGGGTGCTGAAGGCCGTCGGACTGGAGTCGATGCGCGGCCAGGATCCGTTCCTGCTCGGACGCGGCGAGCGCCAGCGCCTGGCCGTCGCTTCCATCCTGGTGTTGCAGCCGCGGCTGTTGATTCTCGATGAGCCGACCACGGGGCTGGACTATCCGCAGCAGCGCCGGATGATGGAGCTGATCACCGAACTGAACCGCGCCGGCACCGCGATCGTGATCATCACTCACACTCCGTGGCTGGTCGCGGAATATGCGCGGCGCGCGGTGCTGATGCGCAAGGGGCGCAAGCTGTTCGACGGTCCGGTACGCGAGCTGTTCAATCGCGAAGAACTCCTGGGCAGCGCCGCTTTCCGCCTGCCCGAAGTGACGGCCCTTGGCTGGCGTTTCGGCATCACCGCGCTGACCGCCGAAGAACTTGCCGCCGCGCTGCGGAGGTCCGGCTGATGCCGATTTACCTGTACCTGGACCGCCGCACCTTCATCCATCGGCTCCATCCGACGGTGAAAATCCTGACCATCGTGGCGATCTTCTGGTCGGTTTACTGGGTGGACAGCCCGCTGTGGCTGCTGCCGCTGGGGGTGTTGCTGCTGGCGGGAGCGCAGATCACGCGCGCATGGCCCAATTTCTACAGCCTGAGATGGCTGTTCATCCTGGTAATCTTCGCCACCACCCTGACCTGGATCGTGTTTTACCGGCAGGGCAAGCCGCTGTTGCATCTGGGTCCGCTGTTCGTCAGCCGCGCCTCGTTGGAATACGGCTTCGGGCGCGGCATCAAACTGGCGGAACTGCTGGCGACCTCGGTGCTGTTTCTTTCCACCACCAAGGTTGAAGAATTTGCCTATGGGTTGGGCGAGATGGGCGTGCCGTACCGGGTCGGGTTCGCGATCACGTTGGCGTTCCGGCTGGTCCCCCTGTTCATCGATTCGGCGCTGACGGTGGTGCAGGCGCAGTCGCTGCGGGGCTACGATTTCGAAAGCGGCAGCCTCCTCACGCGGCTGCGGCGCTACGTCCCGGTCACGGTGCCGGTGTTCATGGGCGCGCTGCGCAAGGCCAACAACATGGCGATGGCGCTGGAGGCGCGCGGCTTCGGCTACAGCGCCCGCCCCACCAGCTACGTGCACTACGAAGTCCGCCCGCTGGACGTGCTGATGCTGGTCGGGGTCGGCCTGCTGAGCGCCGCCTACTTCCTGATCTACTACACCGGCCGCGGCGCCATCGCGCCGCGCTGAAAAACCCCGGCTATGGACTTAACCGGGTATAAGTTTTACAAGCATCCAATATGTTGTTCGTGATAATAGGTCGCGATGGGCCGGACGGCGCGCGGCTGCGTCCGCTGGTGCGCCAGGCCCATCTCGACAATCTCCGGCCTTTGGTCGAGCGGGGCAAGGTGGCGCTGGCGGGGCCATTTACCGACGGCAGCGGCAGTCTGATCGTAATCGAGGCCGAGGACGAAGCGCAGGCACGGGCGTTTGCGCAAAGCGATCCGTACGTGACCCGCGGCGTGTTCGAGCGCGTCGAGATCAAGCCGTTTCGCAAAGTTTTTCCCGAATAGATGGAAGTGAAAACAAACCGATGAGCGGCCCTTTTGCCAGCCTGAAGGTAGTTGAAGTCGGAGAGTTGGCCTCGGCCCCCTACGCCGCCAAGTTACTCGCCGACCTCGGCGCCGACGTAATCAAGGTCGAGCGTCCGGGCGTGGGCGACCGCGCCCGCCGCCGCGGCCCCTATCCCAAAAATCAGCCCCATCCGGAAAAGAGCGGCCTCTTCCTTTACCTGAATACCAACAAGCTGGGCGTGACCCTCGACATCTTCCAGCGCCAGGGGATGGAGCTGCTCGAACGCCTGGCGGCCGACGCCGACGTGCTTATCCACAACCTCGCCCCGCCCGAGATGGATCGGGCCGGGTTGAACTACGATCGATTCCGCCAGCGCAATCCGCGCCTGGTCATGACCTCGATCACTCCCTATGGGCTGAGCGGGCCCTATCGCGACCGCAAGGCCGAGGAACTCACCCTCTGGTCGCAGGGCGGCCTGACCTACCTCAACGGCGCAGGACCCGACACGCGTGAGATTCCCCCGCTCAAGGTCTTCGGCCAGCAGGCGGGTTACCAGGGCGGCATCCACGCCGCGGTCGCCACCGCGGGCGCCCTGATGGCGCAGTGGCGCGACCACGAGGGCCAGCACATCGACGTCTCGGTGCACGAAGTGTGCGCGTCGATGCTGGAATTGACTTACGTCTACTGGCCCTATGCTCAACGCGTCGCCTCGCGCCTTGGCGCCAAGCCGGTTCAGCCGCTGGAGGCGCTGGAATGCAAGGACGGCATCATCTTCCTGTGCGCCATCGAGGACCATCAGTGGAACGCGTTCGTCGAACTGATGGGCCATCCGGCGTGGACCGACGAGGAATTGTTCCGCGGACGCGGACGGCGCACCGCCAACTGGGACGCGGCGCGGTTGTTTGTCCAGGAATGGCTCAACGAGCAGACCGTTCAGGACCTGTATCATAAGGCGCAGGCGGCGCGGATTCCGTTCGCGCCGGTCTCCACGATGGGCGATCTGCTCAGCTCCGACCATCTCAAGGCGCGCGGCTTCTTCGTTGAGATCAGGCATCCGGAAGCCGGCGCGCTGAACTACCCCGGTCCGCTGTTTCAAATGAGCCGGACGCCGTGGGAACTGCGCCGCCCGGCGCCCACACTGGGCCAGCATAACCGCGAGATTTTCGTCGGGCGCCTTGGGCTGTCCGAAGCCGAAATGACGCAACTGAAGCAGAAAGGCGTGATTTAGATGGCTGCACCTCCGCTGGCTGGCATCCGTATCGCGGACTTCACCTGGGTCTGGGCCGGACCGTACTGCACTTTGCAGCTCGGCTATCTGGGCGCCGAGGTGATCCGCGTCGAAACCCGCACCCGCCTGTGCGTCACCCGGCACATGACGCCGATGGCCGACAGCAAACCGGGACCCAACCGCTCCGGATATTTCAACCAGTACAACCAGAACAAGAAGTCGGTTTCGATCAACCTGCATTCCCCCGAAGGCCGCGCGGTGGCCAAACGGCTGGCGCTTGCCAGCGACGTCGTGACCAACAATTTTGCCGCCGGCGTGATGAACCGCCTCGGGCTGGGTTACGAGGAGCTGCGCAAGGAAAAGCCCGACATCATCATGATCACCATGTCCGGCTTCGGCGAGACCGGACCGCTGCGCGAATACGTCGCGTATGGCCCCTCGCAGGTGCCGCTTTCAGGCCTGTCCGCCCTGACCGGCTACAAGGGCGGCCCTCCGCTCCATGCGGGCTTCAGCTACGGCGATCCCAACGGCGGCATTCACGGCGCCTTCGCGGTGCTTGCCGCGCTCTACCATCGCGCCAGGACCGGCGAGGGCCAGAACATCGATCTGAGCCAGTGGGAAGCGTCGGTCGCGATGGTGGCTGAAGGCATCCTGGAGTACCAGATGAGCGGCAGGGAACCGGAGCGAATGGGCAACCGGGACCACTGGATGGCGCCGCACGGCCTGTTCCGCTGCAAGGACATGGCGGAGAAGGTGGCCGGACGCTCGATCGACATGTGGGTGTCGATCGCGGCCGCCGACGACGAACACTGGCGCAAGCTGGCCGCCGCCATCGGACAGCCCCAACTGGGCATCGACCCGCGCTTCGCCACCCTGCAGGCCCGCAAGCAGAACGAAGACGAGCTGGAAGCCATCATCACGCAGTGGACCTCACAGCGCTATGCGCGCGAAGCGGAGGAAGCGCTGCAGAAAGCGGGCGTCGCGGCCGCCATCGCGTCGACCAACAAGGACCTGTTCGAGGATCCTCACCTCAAACAGCGCGGATTCTTCGTCGAATTGGAGCATCCCGAGGTTGGCGTGCGCAAACACACCGGGCCGCCCTGGCGGATGTCGCGCACACCCAGCGGCGTCAGCCGGCCGGCGCCGCTGCTCGGTCAGGATACCGACGATGTGCTGACCGGGGTCCTGGGCTATAAGCCGGAGGAAGTGGCGAAATTGCATGAAATCGGCGCGCTGAAATAGCCGTCGCTTTCGCGCGGCGCCGCATGGTTCTAAAATTGAAGCTGTGAATATTCCACGCGAATTGTTCGCCAGCCGCCGCAAGCGTTTTATCGCTGCAATCGAAGACGGTGTCGCGGTCCTGCCCAGCGCGCCGGTCGCGGTGCGTTCCAACGACGTTGAATATGTCTACCGCCAGGACAACGACTTCTATTACCTGACCGGCTTCGCCGAGCCTGAATCGGTGGCGGTGTTCGCGCCCGGCAACCAGGACGGCGAGTTCATCCTCTTCGTGCGCCCGCGTGACCGCGAGCGCGAGACCTGGACCGGCAGGCGCGCCGGCGTGGAAGGAGCGATGGCCGAGTTCGGCGCCGACCGCGCCTACACCATCGACGAACTCGACCACGTGCTGCCGGAACTCCTGGCGCGGGTGGAGAAGATCTATTATCCGCTGGGCAACAATGAGCCGATGAACCAGCGGATGGTGGGCTGGCTGCGGCAGTGCCAGGCGATGCGCCCGCGCAGCGGCGCCGGCGCCAACTCCCTGCTCGATCCGCGCGAAATCCTGCACGAGATGCGGCTGTTCAAGGAGCCCGAAGAGCTCGAAGTGATGCGCCGCGCCATCGCGATTTCCAACCAGGCCCATCAGCGCGCGATGCGCGAGGCGCGCGGCGGCAAACGCGAATGGACGGTCGAAGCGGCGATCGACTACGCCTTTCGCTCCGAAGGCGCCGCCGGTCCCTCGTATCCGTCGATCGTGGCCAGCGGTCCCAACGCCACCATCCTGCACTACATCAACAACGATCGCGAGATGCGCAACGGCGAACTGCTGCTGATCGACGCCGGCTGCGAATACGACTTTTACGCCTCCGACATCACCCGCACCTTTCCGATCGGCGCGCGCTTCAGTCCGGTGCAGCGCGACCTTTATCAACTGGTGCTCGACGCCCAGCTCAAGGGAATCGAGATCACCAAACCCGGCATCAGCATCGACGACGTCCACGACGCCGCGCTGCGGGTGCTGGTGGAGGGGATGCGCACGCTGAAGCTGCTCGAAGGCAGCGCCGATGAAATCATCGCCAAGGGAACCTATCGCCGCTTCTACATGCATCGCACCAGCCACTGGCTGGGCATGGACGTGCATGATGTCGGCAACTACCGCAAACACGGCAAGCCGCGCCTGCTCGAGCCCGCGATGGTGCTGACCTGCGAACCCGGCATCTACATCGCGCCCGACGACGAACAGGCGCCCGCCGAGATGCGCGGCATCGGCATTCGCATCGAGGACGACGTGCTGGTCACGCCCGAAGGCCACGAGGTGCTCTCCGCCGCGGTGCCCAAGCAAATCGCCGAAATCGAAGCTTTGACCACAGCCTGAACCAATCATCAGATCAAAAACTTGAGACTTCGATGTGGGACAGGCTTTCCAGCCTGTCACCGGCGCGCGAGCATTCTCCGCTCGCGCCACCCTCCAGTCCTCTGCGCAAGGGATCCCCGGAGCCACGCCAACCCCCCGCCACGTCGGCTATTTGCGATTATCCTGCGTTTCTCGTTATGGTGCTTACGACCTGGACCGCTGTGCAGCCACCGCATCCGTCAGCGATTCGTGTGGCAAACCAGCCTGAAACCGGGGCCGCCGCCCCGCATGGTTCATCGAGGAGCGCTGAGATGGATAAGACCGCGATAGCAGAGGTGTTGGCCGCCGTAAAAGCCGCGGGCCGCACCTCGCTCACCGCGCCGGAAGCCAAAGCCATATGCGACGCCTGCGCGATTGCCGTTCCTAAAGAAGGTCTCGCCACATCCGCCAAACAGGCCGCCGCCATCGCCGACGAGATCGGTTACCCCGTAGTGATGAAGGTCGTCTCCCCCGACATCCTGCACAAGACCGAAGCCGGCGGCGTGATTGCCAATCTGACCAAAGCCGCCGAGGTGCGCAGCGCCTACAAGACCATCATCGGCAACGCCAAATCATACGCGCCCAACGCCCACATCATGGGTGTGCAGGTGCAGCAGATGGTGACCGGCGCGCACGAAGTGATCGTCGGCTCCGTCACCGACCCCAGTTTCGGCAAACTCGTCGCATTCGGCCTGGGCGGCGTGCTGGTCGAGGTGCTCAAAGACGTAACCTTCCGTTTGGCGCCGGCCACGCGCGAAGAGGCGCTTTCCATGATCAACGGGATTGGCGCGGCGGAAATCCTGCGCGGAGTGCGCGGCGCCGCCGCGGTCAATCACGAGGCGCTGGCGTCGTTGATCTGTTCGGTGTCGCAACTGGTGCACGAGTTCCCCGAAATCACCGAGGTCGATCTCAACCCGGTTTTTGCCGGCGCGGACGGCGCCGTCGCCGCCGACGTCCGCGTCATCGTCAATTTCGACCCGCAGCCTGCGCCTTTCAGGCCCAGCCAGGGTGAAATCCTCTCGGCGATGAACCGCATCATGCGCCCCGATTCGATCGCGGTGATCGGCGCCTCCGCCGAGGACGGCAAAATCGGCAATTCGGTGATGCGCAATCTGATCGACGGCGGCTACCAGGGCGAGATCTACCCGATCCATCCGCGCCTGGAAGAGGTGCTGGGGAAGAAGGCCTACCGCAGCGTCAAGGACATCGCCGGACCGGTCGATGTGGCGGTGTTTGCGATTCCGGCGCGCGCAGTGGCGGGCGCGCTGGCCGAATGCGGCGAAAAGCAGGTCCCGGGCGCGGTGCTGATTCCCTCTGGGTTTGCCGAGACCGGCAACCAGGACTTGCAGGACGAAATCGTCAAGGTCGCGCGCCAGTACAACATCCGGCTGATGGGCCCCAACATCTACGGTTTTTACTACACGCCCAAAAATCTGTGCGCGACCTTCTGCACGCCCTACGACGTCAAGGGCAAGGTGGCGCTGTCGTCGCAAAGCGGCGGCGTTGGGATGGCGATCGTCGGGTTCAGCCGCTCAACCCGGATGGGCGTTTCCGCAATTGTCGGCCTGGGCAATAAGTCGGATATCGACGAGGACGACCTGCTCACCTTCTTCGAGCACGACGACAACACGCAGGCGATCGCGATGCATTTCGAGGACCTCAAGGACGGACGGGCATTTGCCGAAGCCGCGCGCCGCGTTGCCAAACGCAAGCCCGTCATCGCGCTGAAGGCGGGACGCACCGCGATGGGCGCGCGCGCCGCCCGCTCGCATACCGCGGCGCTGGCCGGCGACGACCGCGTCTACGAGGACGTGCTGCGCCAAAGCGGGGTGGTGCGGGCCCGCAGCCTCAACGACATGCTCCAGTTCGCGCGCTGCCTGCCGATGCTGCCGGCGCCCAGGGGCAACAACGTCGTGATCATCACCGGCGCCGGCGGTTCGGGGGTGCTGTTGGCCGACGCCTGCACCGACTGGCAGTTGCAACTGATGGCGATGCCGCCGGATCTGGACGAGGCGTTCAAGAAATTCATTCCGCCCTTCGGCGCTTCGGGCAATCCGGTGGATATCACCGGCGGCGAGCCGCCCACCACTTACCGCAACACGATCGCGCTGGGACTGGAGGACGAGCGCATCCATGCGCTGATCCTGGGCTACTGGCACACCATCATCACGCCGCCGATGGTGTTCGCCAGCCTGGTCGCGGAGGTGGTGGAGGAATACCGCGCCAAGGGCATCAACAAGCCGGTGGTCGCCTCATTGGTCGGCGACGTGGAGGTCGAAGAAGCGTCACGCCATCTGTTCGACCACAACATTCCCGCTTACCCCTACACGACGGAACTGCCGGTGGCGGTGCTGGGCGCCAAGTACCAATGGGCCCGCCGCGCCGGCTTGATCTGATCCTGGATGCTTGTTCCGCGAAGTTCCTGTGCGCGAGACTCCACATCATCAGCCGCATATGGAAGACCGATGAAGACGGCTTTGGAAATTTCCGACTCATTGTTACGCCAGGCTCGAAAAGTTGCTGTGCGCGAGGGCGTTCCCCTGCGATCGTTGGTTAAAGGGTCTTCGTGAGGTCGCCGCGCAAACCGGGCAGCAGACGCCGTTCAAGCCGCGCCGAGTAAACTTTCAATGGCAAAGGACTACGGCCGGAACCTGGAGACGCCCCATGCGAGGACATCCGCGACATCGCATATGAAAATCGTGGTGCATGATCGCTGTCCACACCAAGATCCTGGTGTATTGGCACCGGGCCCCGTCTTTCTCTCCGTAGTTTTCTTTCGAAACCCCTACGGGGTCGCGAACGTCATGATCTCCGCCTCGCGGGCGCGGCTTTGCGGTACCGCCACATATAGCCGATGCGCCGACGGCACCAGCAATGAGGTACGCGCGCCCGGATAGGTCTCGGCTTTCTCGACTCTGTCGTAATTGTTGGCTTCGCTCTGCCGGAACAGGTTGACGCATCCCTGCCCCCTGTCAGGTAGATCAGTCTGGCCGAAGGCTGGTAGAACAGGTCGTCGGTGTCGCCGCAGGCATTCATGATGGCGATCACCTTGCCGGCTTCGGTTTCCATCACCGCCATTCCCGGAGGTTTGCGCGTGCCGATGTACAAGCGCTTATGCGCCTCATCCAGCGCCATCGGGAAATTCCCTGACAGCGGCTTAAGCGTCCATTCGTAAAGCAGCCGCCGCGTGGCGCGATCGTACACTTCGACTTCGCCGGCGGAGGGCACGTTGATGAAAATCCGCGTGCCGCGATCCTCCAGTTGGAATGATTCGGGATGGCCGTCCAGCGGGATGCGGGCGGTCTGCACGGCCATCTCGGGATCGATCACCGCCAGCGCCCCCTCAGCGTAGCCGACGTAGAGCAGATTGGCGTCGGCGTCATAGCGGACGTTGTCCGCATCTTCGAGACCGCGCACCACCTCGAGCGGACCCAGCGTGTCCGCGGCAAAGAACCGCAGGTTGCCGTCGCCTCCGCTGGCTACTGCCAGTTTGTTGCCCTTGGGCAGATAGCAGACGCCTTGCGGCGCCCTCACTCCGGTTATGACCCCGTCGACGGTGCCATTTTGGGTATCCACTCGCAGCACTCGATTACTGCCCAGCGCTGCCACAAACAGCCATCGTCCATCCGCAGTCGCCGCCATGTGATCGATCCGGCCTCTAATCCCGCGCAGGGGAATGGTCCCGGCCGGCCGCAGCACGTTGTCTTCGGCCGGAACCGCCGGACCCAGGGCGGAGGTCAGGATTAGCGTTATCAGGAGAGCTAAGGAGGCGACTCTCATTTGGATTAACAGCGGGATTAAGTGCGCGAAGATGAGCGGCCGAAATCTTTGATCAGCTTGCGCGCGCGCTCTACCGCGTTCGCGATCACCATCCGCTCGGCTTCCTGTACCGGCAGCGGGCGGCGCACAAATTGCCTGAGGTTCAGGAGATGCTCGCGGAGCGCCGCACGCTCCGCACCCGGATCGGGTGATTTGTTGGCCTGCAGCTTGCGTGGACCCTCGTGGCCGCCTTCGGAGAAGTACCAATCTTTGAACTGGCCGCGAAAGCCCGCCCGGAACATCAGTTCGCCCAGATGGCACGCCACCGGCGGCACTCGCGCGACCAGTTCCGCCAGCGTGAGATCCTGCCCCCCGCTGTCATAGTCGACCATCAGATGGCCGCCGGGCGGGATCAATTCGCTGGTCAGGCGGATGAAGCCGGCTTCAAGTCCGAGGGCACGGGCGTCGATCGCGCGTCCGTCCCCGAAACTGACCTGCGGAAAAATGCGGCATTCGATCCACGGTTTAACGCCGCGTCCGCCGCCGCTGACGATCGCCTTGACCAGGTGAGTCGTGGAGACATCGTCCCCGTCGGTCAGATCGACATCCACGTACAACCAGCCCACGCGCGGGCGTACCGTCCGCACACCGGTGACTTTCAAGGCCAGCGCCCCCAGCCGGCGGCCGTCGATCGCGCGGGCCATGGACCATGCCGCACCCGAATTGTCTGACATAATCGATGGGATTGCCAAATGAAATGGGTTACTATAGACGCTCAGATTTCCAACGGTTTGCATTTTGCTTATGCGCGCCCCTGAAGTCCAGTCCGCCCTGTTTCCCACCGCCCGCTGCCCAGCATGCGAACAGGCCGTGCTGACCTACATCTCGATCGACGACAACGGGGGCGAACGAAGGCGTTGCGTTGACTGCGACGCCGATATAAATGACCAGCTTCAATGGGTCAGCGCCGCCGAGGTTGAAGAACTCGGTTATCAGTTCGGCGCCCCACGCAAGAAGTCCGGATGCGGCGGCGGATGCGGTTCCTGTTCGAGGAAAGACAACGGCGAGACGGGGAACTGATCGTGACTAATCAGGCAGATCTGATTTTCGGTCCCGCCATCCGCCCGCCAGGTTCTCCTTATTTGACCTGCACACCACCACATCGGATAACAAGACTAGAAGATGGCGAAGATTCTTTTTTGGCGCCATCCTTGTGGCAAAAACCGGTAAAAGGGAATACTCAAGTACAGGTGATGAGCCAACTTGCCCGCTCAAATCCGTTGGAGGAACGGCGATGAAAACGACCATTTCAGTGATCAAGGCTGATGTCGGCTCGATCGGCGGCCACATCAAGCCCAGCGCCCGGCTCAAGGAAACCGTAGAGCGCTTCGTCCGGGAGAAAGGTAAGAAACTGCTGCTCGACGTCTATGTCAGCTCCACCGGCGATGACGTTGCGCTGCTGATGTCGCATGACCGCGGCGTGGACGATTCCAGGATTCATGAACTGGCCTGGGACGCCTTCATGGCCGGCACCAAGGTGGCCAAGGAACAGGGCCTTTATGGCGCCGGTCAGGACCTGCTGAAAGACGCGTTCTCCGGCAATGTGCGCGGCCTGGGACCGGCGTCGTGCGAGATGGAATTCGAGGAGCGTCCCAACGAACCGTTCCTGTTTTTCGCCGCCGACAAGACCGATCCCGGCGCCTACAACCTGCCGCTTTATCTCGCGTTCTGCGACCCGATGCATTGTGCGGGCCTGTTGCTGTCGCCCAAGATGGCCAAGGGCTTCACCTTCACCATCATGGACGTCAACCACACCGAGGGCGACCGCGTGATCGAACTCAACGCGCCCGAGGAGTTGTACGATATCGCCTGCCTGCTGCGCGACAACGAGCGGTTCGTGGTCGAGTCGGTACGCAGCCGCGCCAACAACGACGTCGCCGCGGTGGTTTCGACCTCGCGCCTCCACAACATCGCCGGCACCTACACCGGCAAGGACGACCCGGTGGCGCTGGTGCGCAGTCAGGGCAACTTCCCCGCCACCGGCGAGATCCTGTCGCCCTACCGGATCGGCCATTACGTCGCCGGCACGATGCGCGGCAGCCATCATGGGCCGCTGATGCCGGTCAAGCTGAATTCCACCATTTCATTCTTCGACGGACCGGCGGTGGTGAGCTGCGCCGCGTTCTGCGTGCATGAGGGCAAGTTCACCGAACCGGTGGACGCCTTCGACCATCCCTTCTGGGATTGGGTCCGCAACAACGTGTCGCAGAAGGCGGCGGAGATCCGCAACCAGGGCTTCTCGGGCCCCGCGATGCTCCCCTACAGCGAGTTGGAGTACGGCGGCGTGGTCGAGAAGATGGGCCAATTGGACGAGCGCTTCATCGTCCGCAAGGAGAAGGAAGTCAACGGCCGCAAAACCCGGGCGGCCTGAATCCGCGCAACTTGCCGATTAAAATGGGGAGGCGTCCCCACCGCCTCCCTTTTTTCTTAACCCTGACCCAAACCCTCGCGCCGGCT
>Ga0070740_10004116_pt1 | contig 14619 bp, 13 predicted proteins | sample Coa_R2_FD_67286 | JGI IMG/M metagenome (GOLD analysis project Ga0070740, IMG submission 67286) | Surface soil microbial communities from Centralia Pennsylvania, which are recovering from an underground coalmine fire - Coalmine... | ecosystem: Environmental > Terrestrial > Soil > Unclassified ... | reverse complement strand
CAAGCAGGACTGTTACATTGTCCGGTGGAAGATCAGTAAAGTTTATTGACGACGAAAATGCGGAAGTAAAACTTCCCGGGCCAGCCGGCAGCCCAAAAACGTACGAACTGCATTATCACGGCTCAAGCACAGGCGGCTTTTTCAAAAACCTAGCGGGCGCTCATCAGGGACGTCAGGGTGAGTCATTCGGTGGAAGCGGCGTGATGATTAGCCTTGCCGCCGAAAACGGCATGCCGGGCGGTCAGGTTTTCGACACAGCGAGCGGCACCGTATTTGCCAATAGCGGCATGGTACAAGCCCAGAATGTGATATCGGCTGTTCGAGAAGCGAGAGATGTAGTTCAGCCGGTGGATGCCCATCTGGCCCAGTCTAAGGTGGTGAAGAGTCTGCTGGCTAACAACCTGGGTTTGAAGTAGTGAATGCTTCAGAGCAGCTTGCCGGCAGCGAGGTCACGGACCAGGCCTCGGTCTGCGGCGAGGAAGTCGTAACCGGGCAGATCGCGAAGCTTGCACCAGCGCAGGTCGTTGAAGATGTGGTTGGTGATTTCGCCTTCGAACTGGTGAACGGCAAAGAACTGCAGATCGACGGAGCTGCCGTTGCGGTAAGCATGCCGGATGTGCGCCACCAGTGTTCCGACGCTGGCGCTGATGCCTAGTTCTTCCTTGAGCTCGCGGATGAGAGCTTCTTCGGGACTTTCGCCCGGCTCCATTTTGCCGCCGGGAAACTCCCATTTAAGGGCCATCGCCTGGTCAGGACGGCGCTGACAGATGAGCACTTCGTTGCCGCGGAGGATGAGTCCGGCAACCACATAGCGCACGGATTTTGCTTCCGCAGCGCCGTTTTTTTGTATCTCAGTATCCTCCACGCTCACACCAGTTTAGACGGTTCAGCCTCAAAATCGATGCAACGAAGCTGGTGCGGGCTTTGCATGTGGCCGAAAATTTCAGGGTGAATAATGGAAGCGAGGACACGCAGGCCGTCGATGAGCGTAGGCGCAGGCGTGTTCAGCAACTCTTCGGTAATACAGAAGACGCGGTGAGTTTGGACGGCGCAGAGATTCTCCCAGCCACGTTTTTCGACCGTGCGCTCGAGCGGTACACGCATGCCTGCTCCGCACCACGCCATGACCATGATGTCTGGATCAGCTGCGGCGATTGTTTCGGATTCGGTCACCCTGCCCGGGGTGCCAATGAATTTACCGCCTGCGGCTTCGACCAGTTCCTTGACCCAATGTTGTGAATGGATGAGCGGCTTGCCCCATTCTTCGCAATAGACGCAAGGGCGTATTTGAGCGGCAGCGCTGCGACTGCTGATTTCAGCAATAGTTTGCTGCATGGATGCAATGACGGATTCGGCTTTTTCGGGCGTACGCACAACGGAACCAATGAGCCGGATATCGGCATAGATATCCTCTATACAATGCGGAGCGAGCGCCAGGACAGGGAAGCCGGCTTTGAGGATGGCTGCCAGCGATTCCTGTCGATATGGCACGGATGCGATGACAATGTCGGGCTTGATCGCAGTCAATTCGTCGGTAGTTGTGGTCCAGGCATCGTGGACGAGGGGAAGATTCCGGCTGCGAAGTGCAGGGAGGATATCGAGGCAGTAGCGCGTACAGGCTACGAGATCATCCAGACGGCCAAGGCGGTCGAGGATGACGGAGACGCTGGGCTGCAGGGAAACGATGCGCATGCTGGTTGCTAGTTCTTGCTGTCCTTCAACACAGATGCGGGATAGAAGACGGTCCAGCCGTTTTCTGCAGCACTCTGCACGAGTGCAGGCGTGGGGTTAACCGGGAAGGCATGCTTTGCAATCTTCAGCATCGCTTCATCGTGGATTGAGTTGCCGAAGACGCAGTCCGGATGGGGCACCCCTGCGCGGACGAGGGCTTCAGCTTTAGCTTCGTCGGTAGGAACGTCGATCAGCTCACTGGTGATAAGGCCGTTGGTTACGCGCACACGTGCAGCGAGAACGCGTGATGCGGGAATTCCAAATTGTGCGACGCCCTCTTCAATGACCCAGTTGTTCGTGGAGCTAACCGCCCAAAGCTGAGTTCCAGCGGCGCGCAGAGCGTCGATAAGCCCGCGCAACTCAGGGAAGACGTTGGCTTCGACATGCGTGCGGAAGTATGTTGCCGCGGCTTTGCGCATCTCGTCTTCCTGGAGATCGGCGTACATCTGGACCATTTCGCCGCACATCTCTGCTTCGGAGACTTTGCCGGCGCGGTAAGCGCGGTATTGCGTATCGACCCAGTCGGCGGTATTGCGCGATACCAGCCCGGATTCAATGGACCAGACCATAAAGCCATACCCTGCGTCGCCGCTCCAAAGGGTGCCGTCGCAGTCGAAGACGGCGATCTTCGGATTAGCGGAGAGTACGGCATCGTTGAATTCTTCGCGAGTATATTGCTCGGCGGGGGTGGTGTGCAGCGTGGTCACAGAATGCTCCTCAATCTTTATTCTGAGCGATTGACCGGGATTTTGCACGGCGGGAATGTAAAGTAATGACACATTCATCTCCCCGCAAAGTGAATGAACACGAGTAATGCAGGCAGTATCCATGCTTGGCAATCGTTCCCCTCTTCGATAGATTGGGTCGAGGCAGAACAGCATGCTTCAACTCAAAACGCTCAACGACATTCTCTTCCTGACGGCCACCAGCTCGCAGCCGCAAGCAGTTCTATACATGGACAAGGCAGGGAAGTGGCAGGCCTTTTCCGGCATGCAGATTTACCAGCGCGTGCGAGCATTTGCTGGAGCACTTTCCACCTGGGGAATGAAGAAGGGCGACCGCATCGCCATTCTTGCCGAGAACCGCTGGGAGTGGGCCATCGCCGACTTTGCCGTTCTTGCTATGGGCGCAGTCGACGTCCCCATTTACCCGACGCTTACTGCGGATCAGATAGGCGCGCTGCTCGCCGACTCGGGCACACGCATTGCTGTTGTTTCTTCAAAGCAACAGTATGACAAAGTAGCGTCTATCCGCAGCCAGACCGCGCTTGAAAAAATTGTCCTGATGGACGACGAAGGTGTAGCCGATGCCGTGCTCATGTCGTCATTGCTCAAAGATGCTGACGCGCTCGGTTCTGAACGCGACGCTGCATTCGACCGCGCGGCCTATGATGTCAGGCCCGACGATCTGGCCACGCTGATTTATACTTCCGGCACGACGGGCGAGCCGAAAGGCGTAATGTTGACACACGGCAACATTGCATCCAATCTGAACTACTCGCTCGCCGGCTTCGAGATTTCTCCGTCAGATTCATGCATATCATTCCTGCCGCTCTCGCACATTACGGCGCGGCACCTGGATTATGCCATTTACACTCGGCAGGCCACAGTCGCGTATTGTCCCAGTTTCGAGAAGCTTCCGGCAGCGCTGAAGGAGATTCGGCCCACTGTGCTCGTTGCCGTTCCGCGCGTCTTTGAGAAAGTCCGGCAGGAAGCGGAACGTCAGGCTTCACTCTCCGGCGCGAAGAAGCGCATTTTCGGCTGGGCGGTGAAAAGCGGGCAGAAACATCGCGAAGAGATTCTGCGCGGTGAAACGCCGTCTTCGCTTAGCTGGAAGCTGGCAAATCAGATCGTCTTCAGCAAAATTCAGAGCGGCTTTGGCGGACGCGTGCGCTACTACATCGCAGGTGGCGCTCCGCTGGGCATGGATACAGCGAACTGGTTCGCCGGGATCGGCATTCGCATTCTCGAAGGTTATGGACTCACTGAGACATCTCCAGTCCTGGCCATCAACACCGCCTCAGCCTACCGAATCGGATCAGTGGGCAAGCCGCTTCCGAATGTCGCGTGCCGCATCGCCGACGATGGCGAGCTGCTGGTGCGCGGTCCGAACATCTTTAAGGGCTACTGGCACAAAGCTGACCAGACTGCGGAATCCTTCGACGCCGAAGGTTGGTTTCGGACGGGCGATATCGGACACATCGATGCTGACGGTTTTCTCTACATTACCGACCGCAAAAAGGAGCTGCTGAAGACTTCCGGCGGCAAGATGATCGCTCCTCAGCCGATTGAAAACAAGCTGAAGGCATATCTGTTTGTAGGACAGGCAGCCGTTGTGGGCGACAAACACAAATTTATCGCCGCGCTTATCTCGCCGAATTTCACGGCGCTGGAGGAATGGGCAAAACAACAGGGAATTACTGCTCCGACACGCCGCGAACTGGTCGAAAACCCCGCAGTTATAGCTAAGTTTCAGGCCATTGTCGACGAAATAAACGGCTCACTTGCGCATTTTGAAACCATCAAGCGCTTCCGCCTGGTTCCGGACGAATGGTCCCTTTCGTCCGGTGAGCTGACGCCCAGCCTCAAGCTGAAACGACGCATCGTAAATGAGAAGTATGCGACGGAGATTGCGGCGTTTTATCCGGATGAAATGCGGATTTAATCATTTGAGATATACCTCGTCGAACTTTCGCTTGTTAATCTCGTATAGCGTGATACTCTGCTCAACTCATTCAATCACTTCAAATCGCTTCAGGCCTTCTTCATTGATCGCCAGTCCAAGCCCCGGTATTTTATCGCTGAGATCGATGTAGCCATTTTCGGCTTTCGGCTCGCCATCGAAAATGTACCAGAAAAGCTCATTACCCACTTCTACATCGACAGGCGGAAAATACTCAGCCATCGGCGAGTTCAGGCTGGCTATTACGACATGGAAGTTATGCATCTGGCCTGCGTGAGGCACCACGGGAACGGAGTAAGCCTCGGCCAGCGCTGCAATCTTGCGAGCTTGTGAGATGCCTCCGACACGGTTTGTATCAAACTGGATATAGTCGAGAGCCTTTGCTTCGAGCATCTGCCGAAAGCCGTATAACGTGAACTCGTGCTCACCGCCCGCGATGGGCACACGTCTCTGGGCTTTAAGTTCAGCGTAGCCGCCGATGTCGTCGGGAATGACGGCCTCTTCCAGCCAGCGCAACTGGAACGGCTCGATGAGCGGCAGCATGCGGCGCGCATAGTCGAGTGTCCAGCCCATGTATGCGTCAGCCATCAGGTCAATTTCGTATCCGATCACTTCTCTCACGGTACGCAGCAAATCTATATTCCTCTGCATGCCGGCTGCGCCATCCGCAGGTCCCCAACCGAAGCGCAGCTTCATGGCTTTGTAGCCCTGGTCTTTATAAAGTTGTGCTTCTTTAGCCAAATCATCTAAAGGCTGGCTGTAAAGCCGGCTGGCATAGACAGGAATTTTTTGCTTCGTCCGTCCACCCAGCAGGCGAAAGACAGGCTGATTGGTCGCTTTGCCCAGCAGGTCCCAGATGGCGATATCGACCGCGCTGATGGCCACCATGCCTATGCCTTTGCGGCCAAAAGCCATTGTGAGCCGGTACATGTGCTGCCACAGGAATTCGGTATCGAAGGGATCTTTTCCAAGCAGAATGGGCTTGAGATAGGTATCAATCGTCTGCTTGGTCACGCGCGGGGAGAGGGCTGCATTGCCGATACCTACATGGCCACTGTCCGTGAATATCTCGACGATCAGCCATCCATGAAAACGGAACCCAGCCATAGAATCAGCAGGCAGTTGCAGCAGGTCCATCGGGTTGGTGCAGAAATGGGGCTGCGGAGGAACTGTCTCGCCGCGCCATTCCACGACGCGCGTGCGGATTTCAGTAATTTTCATTGCTCAGGCGCTCTCTTTCACAGACTTATAAACAGGTGTTATGACAGGAATCGTAATCAGAATAAGCAAGAACGCGATGATGTGGAGCATACTGACCGCGCCAAAAACCGTGCCGTAGCCGAATCCGTGGTCGAGCAGATAGCCAACGACAAATCCAAAGATCACGCCTCCAATTGCGCCGCCAAAACCCACCAGTCCCGCAATGGAGCCCACGGAAGAACGCGGGAACAAATCAGCAGGCAAAATCATGATAAGTGTTGACCACGACTGCTGGCCAAAGAACGCGACGCTGAACAGCAGCAGCGCAAACTGAACGGGCACATGCGTTACAAGAAGAATCGAGGGCATAACCGCAGCGCTGAGTCCCAGAGCAACCTTGCGCGACACATTCAGCGACTTGCCCCGGCGCAGCAGCCACGCTGACAGCCAGCCTCCGGCAAGGCATCCGACTCCTGAGGCGGCATAGGGAATCCAGGCAAAGTAGCCGACGTGTTTAATGTCGAAACCGCGCGCGTCATATAAATACTTCGGCAGCCAGAAGAGATAAAAGTACCAGGCCGCGTCGCTTAAAAACTTAGCAGTCACCAGTGCCCATGTTTCAATATGGCCGAGCAATTGAAACCATGAAATCCGAATTGAAGCTTCGTCATCAGAAGGTTCAGGCAAAGACGCGAGAATCTTTCGCCGCGCATTCTCTGTGAGTCGCGGATGCAGCAATGGAGGAAAGTAGTCCTTCCACCATGCCAGCGACCATAGCAGCCCGATAGCTCCCGAAAGAAAAAAGACCCAGCGCCAGTTGGTAATTCCAAGCACCAGGGCGATCAGCGGAGGAGCTATAACCGCTCCAACCGCAGTGCCGGCATTCATAATGCCCATGGCAATCGACCGCTGATCGAGCGAATACCACTCAGCAACGACGCGCGTCGCTGCTGGAAAGCCTCCGCCTTCGCCCATTCCGAGAAGTAGACGGCTGAAGAGCAGCATGCCGAAGCTGGTTGCCAGTCCATGGCCGGCGCAGGCAAGTGACCACCATACCATGATGAGCAGAAAACCGCGCCGCGTTCCCAGCGTATCGATGAGCTTTCCGCCCGCAGCGTACATGACGGCATAGGCAGCGAGAAAAGCCGCCTGCAGTTCCGAGTAAGCAATGTTGGAGAGCGGAATATCCCGCTGAATAGCAGTGACGGCGACAGGAAGTGTCTGTCGGTCAAAATAGCTGACCGCGATGCCCAAAGACACCAGCAGAGCAATGCGCCATCGGAGCGAAAGCACCTAGCCTTTCCCCAGCGATCGTATGACCTGATGGATAGATTGCATGCTCACCGTGCAGCGAGGATAATTGGACGATGCCATAGAGTCAATTTACCGTCGCGTGTGCTCCTGATGGGGCCTTAAAAACCAGCAACAGAACAACCCCTGTGAGGAGCTTTCCATCATGCATCTGGTTCAGTTGGCGGATCAGCAGGATCGGCTCGTAGCGATTGTGGATGGCAGCGCTCTCCATCCCATACCGGAATTTCCCTCCATCTATCAGCTCGCATTTGCCGCAATTCAACAGAATCGAACGATTGCAGAGCTGGCGCAAAACGCCAAAACCACATCAGCGCTGAGCTACGACGCAGTATACGAAGGCACATCTCCGTGGCGGCTGCTTCCATCGTTTGACCATCCTGCCGATCCCGCGCACCTCACTGTAAGCGGAACAGGCCTGACGCATAAGGCCAGTGCGGAAAATCGCGCCGCCATGCACAAAAACGAAACCATTACAGTTACAGATAGCATGCGCATGTACCAACTCGGCATGGGGGCAGGCCATCCTGAGCGGGGCATCATCGGCGTGCAGCCCGAGTGGTTCTACAAAGGCGACGGCTCAATTCTCAATGCTCATGGAGACGATTTGTTGGTTCCGCCTTACGCAGACGATGGCGGAGAAGAACCGGAGATTGCCGGCGCATACATCATTGGTCCGGATGGCCAGCCCTATCGTGTTGGATTCACCGTTGGAAATGAATTCGCCGACCATGTGATGGAACGTAAAAACTATCTTTATCTTGCGCCGTCCAAGTTGCGAAGCTGCGCTATCGGCCCGGAACTGTGGATTGATTGCGAGCCGTTCGGGAATATTCCCGGAACCGTCGCCATCGAACGCGAGAAAAAGATTCTGTGGAAAGCCGACATCTTTTCCGGCGAAGACAATATGTGCCACTCAGTTGCCAATCTTGAACATCACCACTTCAAATACGAACTACACAGAAGACCAGGCGATGCGCATGTGCATTTCTTTGGTGCCGACGCCTTCAGTTTCGGAGACGATATTCGCCTGCAGGACGGCGATGTGATGGAGATCAGCTTCCCTGCGCTCGGAAGGCCGTTGCGAAACAGGCTGAAAGTTGCCACAGAAAAACAGCAACTGGTCAGCATCCGTAGCCTGGGATAAACGCCATATTTGAATGGGGCCCGTTTCCGGAAACGCTTCGGTCGCCGATTTGTGATCGTATTCTATGTAGAATAGTGAAGGACAGCGCAGGTCCTCATGCTCTCCGGGTGATACCCCACAATAAATTCACCGAATAGGCGACTTGCGTCAGGCAGTTTACGTCCTTACCTCAGGCCCTAAAGACCTAAAAACTGCAATAGATCGGACGCAGTGATCAGAGCAAAAACTGAACACCAGATGCATTGGATAACGCCACGTCGAGTCGCATGTGCGGCACTCCTCATTGTTTTTTCACTGCCTTTTGCAGTTGCTCATGGCCAGGAGAAACTGCCGGATGCTCCTGCGCCTGCAACTCAGGATCAGCAGCAGCAGCCGCAATCGGGGCAGTCAGCGGACGACCTGAAGAAAGAAGAACACCAGCGTGTTTTAGGCATCATGCCCATCTTCAATGTGATGGATAATAAGAACGCTCCTCCGCTCACTCCAAAGCAGAAGTTTCACCTCTTTTGGAAAAGCTCCACTGATCCGTTCATTTTTGCTACTTCGGCCATCGTCGCCGGCATCGGTCAGGCCAACGATAATTTTCCCGAATATGGACAGGGCATGGAGGGATATGCCAAGCGCTTCGGCGCCTCTTATGCCGATACTTTTGACGGCAATCTCTGGGGCAACGCCATTCTTCCTACTCTTCTTCACGAAGACCCGCGCTACTTTCCCAAAGGAACCGGCAGCGTGTCCAGCCGTATTGCGCATGCGGCGTTGTCCACCATCTGGTGCCGCCGCGATAATGGCCATTGGGGTCCGAATTATGCAAATGTCGGGGGAAACATCATTGCCGGCGGCATCGCAAACGCCTATTACCCAGAAGCAGACCGCGGCGCGGGCCTGACTTTCAGCCGCGCTTTAGTTGTTACCGCGGAGGGGGCCATTGGGGCGCAGCTCTTTGAATTCTGGCCGGACATTCAGCGAAAGCTGTTCAAACGCAGCCAGCCGGCCCCTCTGCCAATGCAGACAACGAACACATCACCCGCGAAATAGCCTTCTTAATCGGAAGGCCGCTTGTCACCTTTTGTAAGCCGCTCGATGGTTTTCGTCACCCGCGCGGTTTGGGTCTCTGCTTTTTTCGCCGACGTGATCCATGCAGCCCATTCGGCTTTGGCTTTGGGCGTGATCTTCTCCCACTGCGCGGATGCTTTTGCAGCTTTCTTCAGCGCCGCAGCCAGGTAATCTGGAATCTCAAACTCCACCGCATCACTGACGGGCTGGATGATGAATGTCGCCGTATCGCCAACAGCGGTTTTGGCTCCCGCGCGCATGGTGCCGTTGACCATGAACTGATGGCTGCCTTCGCCATCGGGGAAGGCAGAGGTCTTGAAAGGGAATCCATTGATCGTGCCTTCCACGGCCGTCCGGCCTCGTTTCGGGAGCTTCTCGCTTGCCTCTTTCGGCATGGTGACAAATGTCCAACCTTTGCCTTCCATCGGCGTCCACAGCCTGGCTTTGAATTGAATGGGCATGCTGGTTTGTATCGCGGAAGGATGTGGATGAGCAACGGTTTTGCGTCGACCACCCCTCCCCGCCTTTTGTACGGAGATCCTTTTGTTTCAATCACATACAGGCGACATTCTGTACGGAGATCCTTTATTTTCAGATACTTAGACTCAATCCACCTGTTTTCAAAGATTTAGGCTGCAAAACTTAAAGGCATGACCTGAGTCATGCCTTCATATTTATTCTAAACGGGCTGTCAAGAGTTAGTGTTTCAGTGTTCGCCTGAGTACCTCACGATTTTAGTGTTTACAATTCGTGAATGGCTGAAGACCCCGACAAAACCGCAAATAGCTTGCAAGGCGGGAACGCATCTTTCGAAAAGCATCTTGACCGTCGAACTCTTCTTCGAAACAGTCTTTTTGCGGCAGCGGGTGCGGCGTTTGCCGTCCGTGGGCCAGGCGCTGCTCAATCTGTCCTGAAAATGCCTGCTCCCGCTCAAGGGGAGAACACTATGGGGCTTGCTCCATATGTGGACCCTTTGCCGGTCCCATCTGTGATTCATGCAAGCTCTGGACCGGAAAAAGTTATCGAGATTCAGATGCGGCTGGCGCGCCAGAAGGTCCACCGTGATCTGCCGCCCACACCGATCTGGGGTTTCAACGGCTCATGGCCGGGGCCTACCATCGAGGTGCAGCGCGGGAAGCAAACTACTATCAAATGGGCAAATCATCTTCCGAACAAGCATTTTCTTCCTATCGATCACACACTCCACGGCTGCGAATCGACGATTCCAGAGGTACGCACCGTGACCCATGTGCATGGCGCGTGCGTTTTCCCTGAGAGTGATGGATATCCTGAGGCCTGGTATACCGCAGACGGCCAACATGGGCCGCGATTCAACGCACAACCGTTTGTATACCCGAACCACCAGCCTGCTGCGACTCTCTGGTATCACGATCATTGCCATGGAATTACCCGATTGAATAACTATGCCGGCCTGTCAGGCTTTTACCTCATTCGCGATGAGATTGAGAAAGATCTGAACCTGCCCTCCGGTGAATTCGAAATACCGCTCATGCTGCAGGACCGCTCTTTTAATAAAGATGGATCGCTGCTGTATCCGATAGCGGAAAACGGCACTCATCCTGTATGGGTGCAGGAGTTCTTTGGAGACGTAAATTGTGTCAACGGCAGAGTGATGCCTTTCCTCGATGTTGAGCCGAGAAAGTACCGATTCCGTCTTCTGAACGCCTCGAATGGGCGCTTCTATCAACTGCATCTCAGCAATTCGGACCGAAGCGGGAACATCCTCAATCCATCTCAGGAGGTGCCTTTATTTCAGCAGATCGGCACGGATGGAGGCCTGTTGGCTGCTCCTCGCGAGATGCGTGATTTGTTGATAGCGCCGGGCGAGCGCATTGATCTGGTCCTCGACTTCAAAGGAATGGAAGGCAAATATTTTTCCATGGAAAATGATGCTCCGGCGCCATATCCCATGGAGAATGACGAAAGCGGGCCTCCCCCCATATCGAAAGTCATGCTCTTCAGAGTAGTGAAGCCGCTTTCCTCAAAGGACCTTAGTTCAGTTCCCGCAAAACTGGTCCCTTTTGCTCCGCTGGTCCCAACTGCTGCCACGCGCGAGCGCATATTGTGGATCACCAGGAAAGAACGCCTTCCGGATGGCTACATGGAAATAGGTCTGCTCGGAAATGCGCGCTGGAGCGATCCCATCACCGAAGATCCAACAGCCGGGTCAACAGAGATATGGTCACTCGTGAACGATACTGAAGACAATCATCCCATTCACATCCATCTGGTGCGGTTTCAGATACTGAATCGGCAACGTTTCGACACATCTACTTCGAGGGCGACGGGGAAACTTGCTGCATATGGGCCGGTTTTAGAGCCGGAAAGAAATGAAGGCTCAGCATGGAAAGACACCGTCAGGACGTATCCCAGCCATGTTACACGGGTGATCCAGCGTTTTGATCTTCCGCCAGGCGCGCGCCTGTCTCCCGGTGGGGAACTGCGTTACGTATGGCATTGCCACATGCTTGAACATGAGGACAACGACATGATGCGTCCTTATAAGGTAGTTGGTTAGCTTTAGATGTAGCCGCAGTTTTCTTATAGGTAAGCCAGGCACAGAGTCGTCGTCCAGCCGCATCCCGGTGTTGCCGACATGCGATTTTTGCGTGTTGGGGGCAGGCGAAGAACCCCAGCCAGTCTGGCTTGAGATTCTTCCTCCCCTTCGCGCAGCTCGGGTCGTCAGAATGACGGCGGTTGATACCTCAACGAAAAATGCTCTGGGAAATATGGGCTAGTACTTCACGATTTTTGCGAAGGACTGCGGGTCGAGGCTGGCTCCGCCTACGAGCGCGCCGTCGATTTCCGGCTGGTTCAGCAGAGCAGTGGCGTTGTCGGGCTTGACGCTGCCGCCGTAGAGGATGCGGATGGTATCGGCGACCGGGCGGCCCAGGCGGCGGGCAATTTCACTGCGGATGAGCAGATGCGCTTCGGCGGCCATTTCCGGAGTTGCGGTCTTGCCGGTGCCGATCGCCCAGACGGGTTCGTAGGCAACGACGATGTTCACGGCGTCTTCAGGGACGACTCCGACGAGCGCGAGCGAAATCTGTTTGCGCAGGACTTCGTCGGTGTGTCCGGCTTCGCGCTCGGCCAGGACTTCGCCGATGCAGACGATGGGAATGAGCTTGTTCTTGAGGGCAGTGGCGAGCTTCTTATTAACGGTTTCGTCGGTTTCGTTGAAGTACTGACGGCGCTCAGAGTGTCCGATGATGACGTGGGTTGCGCCGACAGCTTTGAGCATGAGCGCTGAGGTCTCGCCGGTGTAGGCGCCCTCTTCGGCCCAGTGCATGTTCTGCCCGCCGACGGCGACATTCGATCCGGCAACGGCAGGCACGACGGCGTTCAGCGATGTGTCGGAGGGGCAGAGAACGATCTCGTCACGGTCGTGTCCGGCAACGAGGGGAAGGAAGGCTTTGACGTAGTCCTCGGCCTGGGCCGGGGTTTTGTACATTTTCCAGTTGGCTGCTATGAGTGGTTTGCGCATTTTGTTCGGTCCTGGCTTGGTTTTAATGGCCGTCATTCCGAGGAGCGCGCGACAAAGAATCTCTGAGCATCCTGAAGGTGTTGAAGATTCTTCCCCCGTTGGTCGTCAGAATGACGGTGTTCTCTATAGCTACTTGTTCGTCAGCGCCTCGACACCCGGCAGCTTCTTGCCTTCGAGAAACTCAAGCGAAGCTCCGCCGCCGGTGGAGATGTGGGTGATCTGATCCGCGACTCCGGCTTGCTTGACTGCGGCTACCGAATCGCCTCCACCGATGATCGAAATGGCTTCGTTGTTCTTGGCAACAGCTTTGGCGATTTTCGTTGTGCCGACGGCGAAGGCAGGCATTTCGAAGACGCCCATGGGGCCGTTCCAGACGATGGTGCGGGCCTCAGCGATTTCGTTTGCGAAGAGCTTGATGGTTTCGGGGCCGATGTCGAGGGCCATCCAGTCGGCGGGGAAGGGAGCATCGCCGGAGAAGTGCTGGGTTTTCGCGTCGGGAGCAAACTTGTCGGCGAGGATGTGATCGACAGGCAGCAGGAAGCGCACGCCCTTTGCTTCGGCTTTGGCGAGGGCTTCTTTGGCGACGTCGATCTTGTCGGCTTCAACGAGTGACTTGCCGACTTCCTGACCTTTGGCTTTGAGGAAGGTATAGGCCATGCCGCCGCCGATAAGCAGCGCGTCAACTTTGCCGAGGAGGTTGTCGATGACTTCGATCTTGTCGGAAACTTTGGCTCCGCCGAGAATCGCGACGAAGGGTTTGGCGGGCTCAGAGAGCGCCTTGCCCATGTACTTCAGCTCTTTTTCCATCAGCAGGCCGGCGGCGGATTGCCCGACGAAATGCGTAATGCCTTCTGTCGATGCGTGGGCGCGGTGCGCACTTCCGAAAGCGTCGTTTACATAGATTTCGCAGAGAGAGGCCAGCTCTTTGGCGAAGTTTGCATCATTCGCTTCTTCCTGCGCGTGGAAGCGGAGGTTTTCAAGCAGCAGCACCTGACCGGATTCAAGCTGACGCGAAAGCTCGGCGGCGAGTTCGCCTACGCAATCGGGCGAGAAGGCGACATTGACGCTTTCGCCGAGATGATGGTCGAGCAGTACACGCAGACGGTCCACAACGGGGCGTAGGCTGTACTTCGGATTTACCTTGCCTTTGGGGCGTCCGAGATGCGAGGCGAGGATGAGCTTCGCCTTGTGACGCAGCGCGTATTCGATGGTGGGCAGTGTCTCGCGGATGCGCGTGTCGTCGATAATTTCGCGGCCGTCATCGGTGAGGGGGACGTTGAAATCGACACGCATGAATACGTGTTTGTGCTGGAGGTCAAGATCGCGGATGGATAGTTTTGACATCGTTCGAACTCACTAACTTTCAGAATTGGAGATGATGGCGTCGGCTTCGATTTCAATACGCCAGGACGGGGTCAGCAATTTGGCTACGACCACCATGGTAGCAGCCGGACGGATGCTTCCGAAGAACTCGCCGTGGACTTTCCCGACGGCTTCCCAGTCGTCGACATGGGTGAGGTACATGCGGGTGCGCACCACGTCTTCGAGCTTTGCGCCGGCCTTTTCCAGGGCTTCTTTGATGATGTTCAGAGTGTGGCGGGTCTGCGTGGCGGCGTCAGCAGTGTCAGCGCCTACCGGCCCGGTGCCGGAGACGTGGACGGAGTTGCCGAAGCGCACGGCGCGGGAGAAGCCGATGATCGGCTCATAGGGAGATGATCCTGAGATGTTCTTGCGCATCGGGAATGCTCCGGGGAAATATTGAACGCGCTGCGCGCGGACTACCGATTCATGATAAAAGCAGGTCCTGCACTGCGCTCAGAATGACAAACCGTTTATATGCTGCGCGCTCCGCTCAGGATGACAACTTGAGATAGAGCGCGCAAAATCGCAGAGTTCCGGATCACAGACCCTTCTTCGCAATGAAGAGAATGAGGTCGCGGACGCGGTTCGAGTAGCCCCATTCGTTGTCGTACCAGCTGAGGACCTT
>Ga0070740_10004115_pt1 | contig 14621 bp, 13 predicted proteins | sample Coa_R2_FD_67286 | JGI IMG/M metagenome (GOLD analysis project Ga0070740, IMG submission 67286) | Surface soil microbial communities from Centralia Pennsylvania, which are recovering from an underground coalmine fire - Coalmine... | ecosystem: Environmental > Terrestrial > Soil > Unclassified ... | reverse complement strand
TAACCCGACGCCATCACCCCGATTTCGGGATTGCCGAACAGGACCAGAATCAGGGGGAAGATGCTGGCCAGCGCGACCATCACCAGGATCAGCACCGCGGCGGCGATGAATTTGCCGGCCACCACTTCACCGGTGCGCACCGGCGCGGTGAGCAGCAGTTCGTAAGTGCCGGCGCGTTTTTCCTCGGCGAAGGAGCGCATCGTAATCGCCGGCACCAGGATCACCAGCACGATCGCCATGTTATGCAGCAGCGGCTCGATCACCATCTGGTTGAGATTCATCCGCTGCAGCATCGCCGGATTCTGCATCGCCAGATACATCTGCTGGATCAGATCGAAGCGGCGCAGCAAGGCGAAGAAGAACCATCCGCCCAGCAGCAGGAAAACCGTCATCACCACGTAGGCGATGGGTTGAACGAAATAGGCCGCGATCTCGCGGCCGGCAATCACCAGCGCATTCCTCATTGTGCTGAACTCCGCCCCGCTCCGACTTCTTCGAGCTCCTCCTCGGCCTCGGTGTCCTCATGGCCGCGCTCGCGCGCGATGGCGTTGAGGAAGACATCTTCCAGCGAGGTGCCGGCGGGAAGCTGATCCAGGGCCTCCTCAAGCACCACGTGTCCCTCGTTGATGATCACCACCTTGTCGCAGATCTGCGACACCTCGGGCAGGATGTGGGTGGACAGCACGATGGTGCGATTGGCGCCCAGCTCGCGGATCAACGCGCGGATGTCGCGAATCTGGCGCGGATCCAATCCGATCGTCGGTTCGTCGAGAATCAGCACCTGCGGTTCGTGGATGATCGCACCGGCCAGCCCCACGCGCTGCCGATAGCCCTTGGAAAGCTGGCCGCAGATTCGGCTGCTAACCTCCCTAAGCCCGCATACCTCGAGCACGTGCTCGACCGCCGCGTCGAGGTCGCCGCGCGACAGCCCGCGCAGCTTGCCGGCAAAGCGCAGATAGGCTTCCACCCGCATCTCGTTGTACAGCGGCGGATTCTCAGGCAGGTAGCCGATTCTGCGCCGCGCTTCCAGCGACTGGGTGAAAATATCCAGTCCGTCGACCAGCACGGTGCCGGCAGTCGCCGGCATGAAGCCCGAGATAATCCGCATCGTGGTGGTTTTGCCCGCGCCGTTGGGCCCCAGGAAGCCAAGAATCTGTCCCTTTTTGGCTTGAAAGGAGACGTCCTTGATCGCGACGAAGGTGCCGTAGATTTTGGTGAGGTTCTTGACCTCAATCATTCGCTCAAAGCTCCGCGGCGCTCCTCGCGCCGAAAAATTTGACGAAAAACAGGTCCGCTTATTCGATGGACCTTAAGCCCAGTCAGTTAATCACGCCGGGCCGGGCTGTCAATATATCCATGTCCTCCGCAGCCTGCCCCGCTGGCCTCATCTAATTTCGTTCTGTTAGCCTCGCAATCATGACCGACGGGGCTGCAACGCTCTACCTGGTGGACGGCTCGGGCTACATTTTTCGGGCCTTTTACGCCCTGCCACAGCTCAACAACTCGCGCGGCCTGCCCACCAACGCAGTCTATGGCTTTGCGCGGATGCTGCTCAAGCTGCTCAAGGACGCGCATCCCGCCCGCCTGGCGATCGTGTTCGATTCGCCCAAAAAAACCTTCCGCGACGACCTGTTCGAGTCCTATAAAGCCAATCGCATCGTGCCGCCCAACGACCTGGTGGTGCAGATTCCATACATCCATCGCCTGGTCGAGGCGTTCCGCATTAAGAGTCTGATACTGGACGGTTACGAAGCTGATGATCTGATCGGCACGCTGGCGGCGCGCGCCGCACGCCAGCGTCTGGACACCGTTATCGTCACCGCCGACAAGGACTTCATGCAACTGGTCGGCCCTCACGTAACGCTGTGGGACACGATGCGCGACAAGCGCACGGGCGTGCGCGAGGTGCGCGACAAACTGGGTGTGGAGCCCAAGGCGGTGGTCGACCTGATGGCGCTGACGGGTGACCCGATCGACAACATCAAGGGTGTGCCCGGTATCGGCGAGAAGACCGCCTCCGCCCTGCTTCAGCGATTCGGCTCGCTCGACAATCTGCTGGCCCATCTCGATGAGCTGGAGCGCAGCGACCTTAGAGGAGCGAAGAAGCTCGCTGCGCTCATCGCACAGCATCGCGGCGACGTCGAACTGGCGCGCAAGCTGGTGCGGATCGATACCGACGCCCCGATCAACATCAATATCGACGAGCTGGAGTTCCGCGGGATCGACGAAAAGGCCACCGCCGAACTGCTGCGGGAGCTGGAATTCACCTCGATTCTGCAGGAACTGGCGCCCTCCGAGGCCAGACTGCCGGTTTCGGCTGCCCAGGAAGTCACGGTGTCCCAGGCGCAGCTCGAGGAGGTCATCGCGACTTTGAGCGCCGCCCCGCGTCTGTCGCTTCACCTCGACGTCGCCACCCCGGGCGCGGCGTTGAAAGTCAAGGCGCAGGGGCAGGATGCGGTTTATGTGGTGGGCGCCGAGTTGATTCCAAAACTTAAACCTTTACTGGAAGCTTCGGCGCCGCCCCGCGCCTGCCACGACCTCAAGGCCCATCTGAGGGCGCTGGATGCGGCCGGAATCAACCTGTGCGCCGTGGACTTCGACACGATGTTGGCCGGGTTCCTAATTAATCCGGGCCGGCCGGAGCCGACCCTCGAAGATCTGTACCATGAGCATCTGGCACCGCTGGGCGGAGCGCTGGTCGGCTCTGAACCGGAGGTGGTCGCGGCTTTGCGCGAAGCGATGGAACCGAAGCTGGACCGCGACGGTTTGCGCGGCCTTTACCAGGACGTCGAGCTGCCGCTGGCCGCGGTGCTGGCCGACATGGAGCGCACCGGCATCCTGATCGATTCGGCGGCGCTGACCACGATGGGCGCGGAGTTCGGCGCCCAGTTGGCGCGGCTGGAGAGCGAATGCTTCAAGCTGGCCGGCCGGCAGTTCAACCTCAATTCGCCCAATCAGCTCCGCGATATCCTGTTTAATGAACTCAGGCTGCCCACTAAGGGAATCAAGAAAACCAAAAGCGGCTACTCTACCGACGTCGATGTGCTGACCAAGCTGGCGGAAACGCACGAGCTGCCGCGCAAGCTGCTCGAATACCGGACCATCGCCAAGCTCAAGTCCACTTACGCCGACGCGCTGGCTGCGATGGTCAATCCCAAGACCGGCCGGCTCCACACCTCCTTCCATCAGGCCCTGACCGCGACCGGGCGGCTGAGCTCAACCGACCCCAACCTGCAGAACATCCCCGCGCGCACGCCGGAAGGACGCCGCATCCGGCGCGCATTTGTGGCCGACCCCGGATGGGTGTTGCTGTCGGCCGACTACTCGCAGATCGAATTGCGGGTGCTGGCCCATCTGTCGGGCGACCCGATCCTGCTCCAGGCGTTTGCCAGCGGCGAGGATATCCATCGGCGCACCGCAACCGAGGTGCTGGGCGTGGGCGCTGACGCAGTTGACGCCAACGCGCGCCGCCTAGCCAAGGTAATCAACTTCGGCATCATCTACGGGATGGGCCCGCAGCGGCTGGCGGGCGAACTCGATATCCCGCTCAAGGAGGCCTCCGAATATATCGAGCGTTACTTTAAACGTTTGCCCGGGGTCAGCGCCTACCTTGAGCAGTGTCTAAGCCAGGCGCGTGAGCGCGGCTATGTAACGACGCTGATGGGACGGCGGCGCTACCTGCCCGAGTTATCCTCGCCCCAGGGCGGCGCGCGCGCCCAGGCCGAGCGCATCGCCATCAACACGCCTATTCAGGGAACCGCCGCGGATTTGATAAAGATGGCGATGGTGCGGCTGCATCGCTTGCTGCGCGACAGCGGCGCGCGGGCGCGGATGCTGCTGCAGGTACATGACGAGCTGCTCTTCGAGGTGGAGCGCGACAGCCTCGAACCGGTAGCGGCGATGGTGTGCGAGCAGATGGAAAATGTGGCCCAGCTTCGGGTTGCGCTCCGCGTGGAATTGAAGTCGGGGCCGAATTGGGCGGAGTTGTGCTGAGTCGACGATGAATTTCACGCCGCTCGCCCTCGTCTATTCAAATTGAGAAGCGCTGGCAGACCCGCGGACGACGAGAAGGACCTGATCAGACGGGCCAGGCGTGGCGACCGGGAGGCGTTTGGCATATTGGTTGAGCGCTATCAGCAACGGGTCGTGGGCGTGGCCCGAGCTTTGGTCCACAACCCCGACGACGCTGTAGAGTTGGGCCAGGAGACGTTTATCCGCGCGTTTCAGAATCTGACCAGCTTTGAGGGGCGCTCGAGTTTTTCGACCTGGCTGTATCGCATCGCGGCTAACCTGGCGATCGACTGGCGCCGGCGCGAGGGCCGCTACGCGGTGGCGCATGGCGAGGAAGCCGAAAACGAATTGCGCAAGATCCCTTCGGGGCAAGGCGACTCCTTTCGCGCGATGGCGCGCGACGAGGTGAGCCGTAAAGTCAGAGAGGCCTTGAAGGAGTTGACGGCGGAGCATCGCCAAGTGATACTTTTACGCGAGATGGAGGGACTCAGTTACGAGGAGATCAGTGAAATCCTCGATTGCCCAAAAGGCACCGTGATGAGCCGCCTGCATTACGCGCGCAATCACTTGCGCAGCCTGCTCAAAGATGTGGAGATCGACTGAGTCGTGGCTCATTGCAACGAAATCGCCCCGTTGCTCAGCGCCTTCAACGATGGCGAGCTATCTCCCGTTGAAACCAATCATGTGACCGTTCACCTGGACAACTGCGAAACCTGCCGCGACAAATTGCTCGACTTCGTGCTGCTCGGCCATCACCTGCGCACCGCGGTGGCGGCGCCATCGCTGCAAGGTTTCAGCGAAGCGGTGATGGCGGGCATCGCGGGCAGCCGCCGTCCACTGCGCGAGCGGCTTTTGTATTGGCTGGAAGAATTACGCGAGCGATGGGTGGCGATGGTGTCACTGGCCGGCGCCGCGATTGCTACCGCCAGCCTGATCCTGGCGTTGGCCGAACCGCAGACTCTCAGCCGCATCTCGGCGTTTGTGCACGGCCCGGCCAACCAGGTCAAGCTGGCGCAAACCGCTATGGTCAATCCGCCGCCCCCACCCGCCGCCTCCTCAAACAGTGAAACTTTCATCTCGCGGCTGGAGTCACGGCACCCATCCGTAGCAATGTGGAGCGAGCCCGATTACAAGACCACCGTGATCTGGCTCGGTGATGACTCTTTGGGAAATGACTGAAGTCTTCTGCAGACGTTCGGGTATCGCCGTTGTGCTGCTGCTGGTCGCCGCCGCCGCAGTCGCCGCCCAGACCACCAAACCGCAGGTCCAGGTCAAGATCGACTCGGTGCTGGCGGCCGACACCAACCAGGGCTGTGACAAGCAGCTCAGTTGGCTCAAGCATCGCCTGATGCGCCTGTTTCATTTCAGCACCTACCATCTCGTGCAGCATAGGGAGAGCCACACCGGATTTGGCCAAACCGCGACTTTCGAGTTGCCCGGCGGACGCATCCTGCATATCGAGCCGATGGGGATGGACGGCGGGATGATCCGCATGGAGGTGATGCTGTTCCAGGGCGAGGAACCGATGATGACCACCGATCTGAAGATTATGAACCATGGGATTTTCATGGTCGGTGGGCCGCGCTATGAGCGCGGCACGCTCATCATCTCGATCGAGACCGAAGCTCCGCCCTCCGCAGCCGAAGTCGGTGCGCCACCGGCCGCCGTCAGCGCGCCCGCTGCCCTGCCCGCCTCCGATCGCTAGTCGCGAAGCGGCTGCGCAGGCCGCCGCGTTCCCGGCGCTTTCGGACCCCTCCGCCACAGTTCAACATCCGCAACGTACAGGCTCCTGCTCCAAAGCGGCCTGAGTCCGGTGCTGGATTATCTTGGTATGAACGTCAGCGTCTGAAGACAAAAATTTGAGTAAGGCGGCCCCCTCCATGACGCGCGAGCGTTTTTTTTCGCACCGCCCGATTAACTGGGAGAATCAAGGAGTCGGCAGTGGCAGGAGGCCGATTCACGCTACTGGCGCACCCGCGCGTACATCAGGGCGTCGCAGACGAGGTTGTCCTTGAAGATGTAGCTGCGCAAACGCCCCTCCATCGTGTAGCCCGCCTTCTCCAGCACCCGTGCCGACGCGGGATTCCATTGGAAGACGGTAGCTTGCAAGCGGCACAGATCGAAGGCGGCAAATGCATATTCGCTCACCGCTTTGACCGCCGCAGTGGCAAAGCCGCGTCCCCACATCGGCTCGCCCAGCCAGTAGCCTATCTCGGCGGTTTTGCGATGCACGTCGGTGAAAAACTCAAGTCCAATCGCGCCGATCGCCTCGCCCTGAAACTCGATTGCGAAATTGTGCGGGCTGTTGGTATCGGCGGCGTGCAGAGCACACCATGCGCGCGCGTCGGCTTGCGTATAAGGATGGGGAAACCGGTCGCGGAGGTTGAGCCAGATTTTGCGGTTGTTCGCATGGCGCACCAAAGCCTCGGCGTCGGATAACTTCCACGGCCGCAGTATCAACGGACCGGCTTCGATCATGCTAAAACCATCGTCATGAAATTTGCCACATTTATATCACAACTGCCCGGGCTGGATTTGGCCGCCGCGCTGCGCACTATCGAGGAGCTGGGCTTCGAGTCGGTCTGGCTTGGCGACCACATCGCCCTGCGCGACGATCACAAGGCCTATTACCCGTACTCGCCCAACGGGCGCTATCAGTTGGCGGCCAACTATCCGTTCTCCGACCCATTCGTGCTGCTCGCTTACGCCGCCGCCGTCACCAATCGGCTGCGGCTTGCCACCGGCGTCTACCTGCTGCCGCTGCGCAATCCGTTCACCACCGCCAAGGCGGTCGCCACGCTGGATGCGCTGAGCAACGGCCGCTTCATCTTCGGGGTCGGGCTGGGATGGATGTCGGACGAATTCGAGTTGATGGGCAGCAACTTCGCGGATCGCGGCGCGCGCACCGCCGAGTATCTTGCGCTGATGACCGAGTGCTGGAGCAAGCCGGTGACGGCATTCGAGGGCCGCACCGTGAAAACCAAAGGCTTCAGCTTCTATCCGCAACCGGTCCAGCAACCGCATCCGCCCTTGGTGCTGGGCGGCAACACCGATCCATCTCTGAAGCGCGCCGTGCGGCTGGGCGACGGATGGTTCGGGATTGTCACCAGTCTTGACGAAGCGCGCACCCTGCTCGGACGGCTGGAGCAATTCGAGCTTCAGGCGGGCCGCACGCGCAAGCTGGAACGCACGCTGCTACCCGGATGGAACGTGAGCGTCGGTGACGTGCGCGAGTTGGCGGCACTGGGCGTAGAGCGCATCATCGACGCCGGATGGTTCGGCGTGCCCGACCCGATCACCCACCTGAAGCAGTTTCGCAACCGCCTGGATACCGAGTTTTAGCTCTGCCTCAGACGAGCAATTTTCCTTGCGCCCAGGCCAGCCACTCACCGGCCCATCTCGGCAATCACGTGTGCGATTGCATGCAGCGTGCTGTGGCTGATGCTTAGCTGGAAGCCGACCACGTTGCGGCGCGCCGCGAACTCCGCCGCCTTGCCCCATAGCTTGATGGTCGGCGGACGGCCGCGCGTGCGATGCACCTCGATGTCCTGCCATCCGACATGCCGGTTCCATCCGGTCCCCAGCGCCTTCATGGTCGCCTCCTTGGCGGCAAAGCGGGCGGCATAGCTCTGAAAGCGCGCACGCCCGCGCGACTCGCAGTAGGCGATTTCGCCCGGCGTAAAGACCCGCTGGCGGAAGCGCGCGCCGGTGGCCGGTCGCTCCAGCGCCTGGCGCACCCGCTCGACCTCGATCAGATCAATGCCCGTGCCGAAAATCACTGTTCGCGTTCCACATCCGGTGCAGGATTGCCGCGCCCGAGCTGATTGCCCGGCGCGGCCGTCTGCCGCATGATATCAGCGGCCGGACGAAAAGGAGAAGCTGGGAAATCCGATGGTCAAGGTAAGCGTAAACAAGGCCAAATGTATCGGCAGCGGCGACTGTGTCGAGACCGCGCCCAAGGTGTTCGCATTCGACGACAAGGGCAAGTCCGAGGTAATCGACCCCAAGGGCTCGGACGACCGCGTCATCGTGTCAGCGGCACGCAGTTGCCCGGTCAAAGCGATCACCGTGGTCGACGAGGCCACCGGACAGCAATTGTTCCCACCGCCCAAGCAGTAGCGGCGCATCAGCCGCCAAACAACCGGCGGTAGCTGCGCGCGACGCGAAACGTCGCCGCCTCGTCACTGAGCGGCTGCTCCGCTCCCGGCCCCAGGTCGAGGATCATGCATTTGATCGAGCCGCCGCCCTTGGCGAGGAATTCGCTGACGTCCACCGTCACGACCTCCACACCGCGCTCGCGCACCGCGCGCCGCAGTTCCTGGCTGACGCCCTGCGGCATGAACAGGAAAAGCCGTCCCTCGTGTTCGATCTGAAAGGAGTTCGCGGCATAGATCGCGGCGTCGGCCTGGCTCAGTTCCACCAGCTTGTTGCCGAACGCGTCGCGCAGCCGATCGCGCGAGGGGGCGCTCAGCCCCTCCAGATAGACGAGCAGGAATTCGCGCTCCGCGCCAAATGAGCACAGCACTGTATCGCCGTGGTAATGCGCCTCCAGCACCAGTTCGAGCGGCAGGATCTCGCGGTCGGGTACGATCGCGCGCAGCTCGTTGAGCGCTTCCGCGTCGGAACGAAATCCGTACACGCGCCGCCACGGCGGTAAGGCCAGGGCGGGCACGAAGCGCTGGCGCTCGACGCGCCCGTAGGTAAACAGCATGTAGCGGCCGGCAGGAAAGAAATCCGCCTCGCCTTCGAAGCGATGCTCGATCGCGGCGGTCCTGAATCCCAGCGCCTGAATGAACCCACGATACACCTCGCGCTCGGCGGCGCGGGTCGGCAGCAGATGGGCGAGATGGAAGGTCTTGGCTGCCGCCGCACATCCTTCCAGCGGATAGAGAAATCCGGCGTTGGCGGGATAGACCAGCCCGGGCAGCTCCGGATGCGCATCCACCACCAACACCTCCGCGCCATGCTCGAGCAGCACGCGCGCCATCGTATGCCATTGCCGGCGCGCCAGTTGCGGGTCGACCTTCTTGCGGACTCCCAGGAGGTTGCGGGTGTGGGGATTGGCGCCCCCGCGCACCGAAAAATAGCGCGGGTCGCCCATCACGATCGTCCGGGCCATCGGCTGTGCCTCCGCGCGGCATCATATCACCGCAGCGGGAGCGGAGGGCGGACGCCGCTTTAATTTCTCGAACAGCAATTCCTATTTTTATTTTTTCCTTTGGAAGACTTTTCCGCTACTTGTCGCTCTAAGGAATTCGAATACATAGCTTTTTATTCTTTCTATAAATATATGGTTTGAGCCTATTCAAGCTTTTTCGTTTGACATCTTGCCATCACTGGTTATAGGCTGTTCGTCAATTAACGGCAGGGTTGCCCTGCCGTGGCTTCACAGGGACAGAAACAGGCTCGGTTGACCGGGAGGGTTTTTAAATGAACAGGGTCGTAGCTCGCAGGACCGGCAAGAGACGGCTTGCCGTCACCCTGCTTGTCGCCGTGCTCCTGGCGCCGTCAGGCTGGGCCGCCGCAGCCGACTCCTCCGCTGCGTCGGCATCTCCGCAGGGCCTGCGCAACGAACAAGAAATCCTCCGCAAGCGGCAAAAGGAATACGTCCGGGAGCATTCGAACCCGGCGGGCAAGGTTCCCACGGATGCGTACCTCAAGGGGATCGAGCATGTCCGGAAGATGAAGGTTGCGCCCTATATCGGCGCACGGCCCTTAGGGGAAGCTACGCCTGTACCTCCGCGCAGCAAAGCTTTCAGCAAGTAGCTGGCCTGCCATCGTTCGCGTTCATCAACCGGTAACGGCTGTGAGAACAGCCCTTTGGAGGAGCGGCGCATGAAGCCCAGGCTTCGCATCTATTCAGCCATGTTGGCGGTCACGGTCCTGATTAGTGCCGGAGTTTATCTCATTAAAGCCAGCGCAAACGGATTAAGCGGAGTACAGTGGACTCAAATCGGACCGGCCCCCCTGCAGATCAATGCTGAAAAGAATTTCCAGGGAGAAGGACCGGACTCCGGTCAAGTAGTGGATATCGCCGTCGATCCCCGCGGCACGACCGATCAGACGATCTACATCGCCACCGGGAGCGGCGGGCTGTGGAAATCGACCGACGCCGGTGACACCTGGGCGCCCAAAACCGATCGCCTGCTCACGCTCTCCACCGGCGCGGTTGGCCTTGATCCGGGCAATCCGTCGATCGTCTACGTGGGTACCAACAATCCGGCTTTCGGTGGGGATTGTCCGGGCTGTACCTTCAACGCCGTGGGCATTTACAAATCCACCGACGCCGGTGACACCTGGACGCTGCTGCCCAACAGCCCCAAAAACTTATCCATCAGACGCATTGTTTTTCCCGTGCCGGGAACCCTGCTGGTTGCCACAACCAAAGGACTTTACCGCTCCACCGACGCCGGTGCCACTTTCCGGCTTCTCAGCGACTCCCTGCCTTCGAAGGACATCTACGATATCCACCTCGATACTCAAGATCCCACTCACACGGTGCGCGTGGCGGCGCAGGGAAGCGGGGGTTTCAATCCCGGAATTTACGTCTCCACGAATATAACCGACGTCAACCCGACGTTCCTCAACATGTGGACGAATACCAACGGATCTCCGCTTCAGACCTTGCATCGGGCCGGCGGTATCGGGTTTATCGCGTTTGACCAGTCCACCACCAACAGTGGGCATACGATTTACGCGACGGTCGGCAATAGCAATCCTGCCAAGGGCGCCAGCAATTTTGAAGGGATGTGGGTCACGACCAATGCCCAGCAAGGCATCAACTCGACCTGGACCAACCTGCCGGGCGCCGACGCCGCGGGAGACGCCTCGGGCAGCAATGGCTGCCAATGCGGTTACGACCAGACCATCGGTATCGATCCCACCACCGACCAGACGGTGTATATCGGCTTCCAGGAATTATGGAAGTCGGTTAATGGAGGAGGAAGCTTCAACAACATTTCAAACGGTAAGATCCACTGGGACCACCACGCACTCACCTTCAGTCCCCATGACGCAACCGGCGCGACTTTCTATGTAGGAGAGGACGGCGGCATCGCGCAGCATACCAGCGGCGACAACTTTACCAATATCAACGGTTCTACCTCTTTTGCCAACGGCGCTATCGCCAGCAATTTGCTGCGCCAGATCGATATCGGCCGCAACTCCGATGCCAATAGAAAATGGACCTATGGCGGCTTCCAGGACACCGGCAACGCACAGTTCGGTAATCCCGGCTACGTCGGCAACACATGGCAGCTGGGCCAGGATGGCGACGGCGGCCCGATGACGGTCGATCCGTGTGATAGTCAGCACGCCATCTCTACCGATGACGGCGGTTATTCACAGACTACCAACGGCGGCGGAAGCTGGAGTGGCAGCGTGACTGTTACACCCGCAGTTCCGGCAAACCACACCCTCAGCGGAGATTCCTTCGGCTTCGACCAGACCTGCGATAAGACGGTTTATGCCGGCTTCAATATTTCCGATCCGGCCGGTGTCGACCCAACCACATTCGGGCTCTATCAGAGTACCGATAACGGCAACAACTATACCGAGGTCAAAAGCTTCACCACCAGCGTGCGCGCAATCGCTACCGCGAAGATCGATCCCAACGTGGTATGGGTGGGCCTGAATGACGGAACGCTCGCCTACTCCACCAATGCGCTGTCGGGGATGAGCTCGACCTGGACTGCGGTCACGATTCCCGGGGCGATGGCTCAAGCGGTGCTGGGCGTGGCCATCGACCCGATCAACACCGATACCGTGTTTGTGGTCTACCCTGGGATTGCGGGGACGTTTCCCAGCAAGCATATCTTCATGACCAATGATCGGGGCGCCCACTGGACTGACATCAGCGGCAGCGGAGTCAATGGCTTGCCCGATCTGCCGCTGCATGCGGTTGCCATCGATCCCAGCACGGCAAGCACCCCCCGCACCGTCATCGTTGGCGGGGACGGCGGCGTGTTTCAAACGACCAATGACGGCGCCAGTTGGCAGGTACTGGGGCTCGGCCTGCCGACGGTCGGAGTCACGGCGGTTGCCCTGGATTGGAGCACCAGTCCCTCGCTGTTGCGCATCGGTACCTATGGCCGCAGCAGTTTTGAGCTCGGCCCGGCCACCGGCCCGTTGCTCGCCATCAATACCACGCAGAACTTCGGCAACGTCTGTTCGGGAGCCAGTCCGACCACTCTGTTGCAGTTGTTCAATGTGGGCACTTCCGATCTGATTATCTCAAACATCAAGCGCGTCTCCGGCAGCACGGACTTCGCGCTCAGCGGGCCGTCTTTCCCGGTGACGATCTCCGCCGGGGAGGAAGTCGATTGGACGATCCAGTTGACGGTTTCACCCTCGAGCACGAATCCGGAGAGCGCGGTCTTCGAGATCGACAGCAACGATTCGTTCCAACCCACTCAGCAGGTGACCTATACGGCGACGATCGGGCAGCCGAGCATCGGAACGGTGATGGCCGACAGCGGTAGCTTTGGCAATGTGTGCGCCGGGAATTTTGAGGATCTCAATCTGTCGGTTACCAACGGCGGCACTTGCAACCTGAAGCTGACGGCATTGACGTTCTCGCCGCTCAACTCCGACTTCCTGGCGCCCACCTTTACCAACCCGACGATCGTAGGGCCGGGCGCTTCAGTGGCGATACCGATTCGCTATCAGCCCGCGAACAATACTTCGGGGACGGAATCGACGACCATCAACCTGGTCAGCAACGACGCGACTTCGCCGACGCTGATTCCCGTCTCCGGCAATGCGCCGCCGGGAAAGATCACGGTCAGCGGCTCGGGCGCGTTTGGCAACGTATGCGCCGGGACCACCGCGCAGCAGACGATAACGGTCGGTAACACGGGGCCGTGCAATCTCAAAGTGGGCGCGGTCAAGATCACAGTGGCGCCCGATCCGAATAGCGCGGCGTGCCCCGACTTCACCGTCATCGGGAGCCCATTCCCGGCTACGCTGAGTCATGATTCGAGCCTGCCGCTGACGGTCTCGTTCACGCCGACCTCGGGTGGCGACAAGACCTGCTACCTGCAGATACCCAGTGACGATCCCGCCAACCCGGTGGTCACGGTAACGCTGACCGGGTCCACGCCGCCGGTGGTAATCGACGTGCCGCCGGACCAGGGATTCCCAGCTACGGTGGTCCAGACGGTCGGGGCGTGCAACTCCAAGGCGCCGTTCCCGATTTCGAACAAGGGCATCTGTCCGCTGACGATTACTGACGTCTCGATCGGAACGCCCGGATCCAATCCGGCCGACTTCACGCTCGCCGGCCTGCCGTCATTGGCCAATCCGGTGCAATCGGGGCATACCCTGGGTGACGGCAATCTCAACGTGGTGTTCGGGCCGGCAGGGCCCACTGTGTCGCGCACGCGCACCGGCACGTTGTCGGTTACCTACCGTTCCGACCCGATAACGCCCGCGACCACCACGGTGACGCGAATGCTGTGCGGCGAGGCGGTGAGAACCGGTGCCCGCGTGCTGGTAACGGCGAGCGGAGTTCCGCTGCCCACCGGCGCCGTGACCAAGATTCAGCTCCATCGGCTCAATTCCAACCGCAAGAGCATCTCGGTGGATAACCTCAATACGCCGCCCCTGACCACGGTGCTGCAGCCGGCGCCGTGCGCTTCTTTCCAGTATCACGCCGAATGGGGCGCAAGCGGAGACGCGATACCGCAGCTGACGACCGGTGACTACCAGGTCACGGTGTATGCGACCGTTAATGGCAAGAAGCTGAACAAGACGGTCTCCTTCACACTGGGGACATGCACGTTCAACCAGAATGTCGTGGTGAATTTCTAGAAGAAGTTGCGCGTATGCAGGGTTTGGCCGCCGTCGGCGACGACGGCGGCACCGGTCACGAATGAGGCCAGGTCGGAGGCCAGGAACAGCACTACGTTGGCGATCTCCTCGGGCCGGCCCAGCCGCCGCATCGGTATCGCCTCTTCCGCCGCCTGCCGCGCGTTGGGGCGCCCCAGCATCACTCGAATCGGCGGCGTTTCCGTCACGCCCGGGCAGACGCAGTTGCAGCGTATCCCGTCGCGTGCGTACTCCAGGGCCACCACGCGGGTGAAGTTGATCACCGCCGCCTTGACCGCGTTGTAGGGAGCGTTGTGGTAGTCAGCCAGCACGCCAGAGATCGACGCCGTGTTCACGATTGCGCCTGACCGCTGCTTGACCATCACCGCCAGCGCCGCGCGCGTCCCGCGCATCACGGCCGTGATGCCAACATTGAGATGATGCTGCCAGGTCTCGTCCGCGGTCTCTCCGAGCGCGCTGCCGGCGATACCTTTGGGGTAGGAATAGGCGTTGTTGTGCAGAAAATCGAGGCGGCCAAATCTGGAGCAGGCCAGATCGACCGCGGCCTGCAGGTCAGCTGCTGCCGTAACGTCGGCCTTGATCGCTTCCGCCCGACCGCCCGAGGCCGTGATTTCCTGCGCCACGGCGCGCGCCCGCGTGCCGCTGTAATCGGCAACGATTACGCTACCGCCGCGCTGCGCAAATCCAATCGCCGTCGCCCGTCCGATCCCGGACGCCGCGCCCGTCACCAATCCAACTTTACCGTCAAATCGCATCACCAGCCCTCGGAGACCTAACCCCTA
>Ga0070740_10004114_pt1 | contig 14622 bp, 12 predicted proteins | sample Coa_R2_FD_67286 | JGI IMG/M metagenome (GOLD analysis project Ga0070740, IMG submission 67286) | Surface soil microbial communities from Centralia Pennsylvania, which are recovering from an underground coalmine fire - Coalmine... | ecosystem: Environmental > Terrestrial > Soil > Unclassified ... | reverse complement strand
TGGATCGGGCCGTGGGTGATGCTCGACGGCTCGGGCGGCGGCATCCGCATCGGCAGCACCAGCAGCGTGTCGGCCGGCGTGCAGATCTACACGCACGACACCGTGTTGTGGGCGCTTTCCGGAGGAAAGGCGCCGCGCCGCTGCGGGGCGGTCAGGATCGGGGACTGCGTCCACATCGGCGCCATGAGCGTGATCGTCCGCGGCGTGACGATCGGCGACATGGTGGTCGTCGCCGCGAACAGTTTCGTCAACCGCGACGTGCCCGACCGCACGGTCGTCGGCGGCACGCCGGCGCGCCCGATCGGTCGCGTGGAGGGCGAGGGGGAGAATGTCCGGCTCGTCATCGATCGAGCGCGACGGTCGGGCTGAATGGCCCTCCGCCTGCCGTCTGGCGGACGCGCAGCCGCTGCGTTAGGCTGCGATGGGCCCTGTTTCCCGCGCCAAGGCGGCTCGGAGTCGACAGTCATGCTCGTCCGCAAGATCCGGCTCGTAACGAAATTTGAAACGGGTCGATCTGGTCGGATTTGGCGAAATATTCGTCCATAAGGAATGGCAGAAACTTCTGCGGATGGTCCGAGCGGCCCTGCCGAAATGTGACATCGTCATCACGACGAATGCCTTGTTGCTCACGCGCGAGGCGTTCGACGTGATGAATGAATGCGGCATTACCCAGTTGACGGTGAGCTTGAACGGCGCAAACCGCGACACGTACAAGGAAATCAATCGCGTCGACAAGTTCGACGAAGTTTATCGCAAGGTCGGGGAGCTCGTTCAATATTACAAGACGGTCGCCGACCGAAAGCTCGATTTCGTGATCCAACTGATCGACACGATCAATTCACCGGAAGAAATCGAGAAATTCCGCCGATCGCACGCCCACTGGTTTGACGACAAGATCCTGTTTTACGTTCATCCATACAGCAACTGGGGCAGATATTATTTCAAGGACGATACCGAAGAACGGTATCCCTGCGGACATCTCTACGTGCCCGGCATATCGTGGACGGGAGATGTATATGGCTGCTGCGTGGCCTATCCGGACGGCAACAAGGACCTGCTGCTGGGAAACCTAAAAGATCAGACCATCGAGGAGATCCATCGATCGGACCGTTTCCAACAGCTTCATCGGTGGAATTCATCGGTGGAAAATGCAAGGGGAGTTTGCATAAGCACGTCGAGCTGTGCAGGAACTGCAATTCATGGAAGCGGATACCGAATGTCTATTTCCGGAACCCGACGAACATCGGACCGCGGTGGTTGTGATTCGGTGTTCTGATGTCCTCAATTGTTTAGGTCGCACCCAATCCCAAACCTATTCCGTCACGGTTGGCTTTGTGGTGCACGATCCACACGGAGACACGGGCCAGTCGATTTCGTTTCTAATGATCGTCGTCCGCCGGACGGCGTAGTGGTTGTGTGAGATTTGGATTGCGGACAGTGGCATTGCGATTTGGGGCATGGTGACGCCCGCCGTTAACTGGCGGCAACACGTAGGTGACAAGGACTCGATCACGTCGGGCAATATCGCACGTAATACGGGCCGCTGATTTGGCGGCATTGCGACGTGATCGGAAAGTGTGAACCAGCCTGGTGCCGCATTTTATGCGACGTGTGGCGCACTTGATCGGTTGCGTGAAGGGCGGAGCAGTTTAGGCGCGGTGGAGTATTGGACAAGGTGATGGATACAAACATTATTGGCACAGCGGTATTCGTGGCGGCTTTCCTGCTTAATCTCGGAATGTTCGTGATTCTGCGGCAAAGACCGGTAGTGCTGTATTCCGACGAAACCGTAAACTTGTCGGACTGTCTTTTGCGACGGTCACAACTGCCGCCTCCGTACATGTTCGCGCACCGGCCCGTGATGCACGCACTTCATAGACGGTTGATGAAAATATTTAAGGATGACATCATCCGGGCCGGCCGTGCGATCAATTTCGGTTTTATCGTCTTACATATCGCTGCCGTAATAGTTTTTCTTTCTCGCCACTATAGCTATCCCATCGTGATGATCGCCGTCAGTTGGTGGATGACGTGCGGGGCAGCCCTCGGCACAACCGTAGTAAGAATAGCTAATTTTACCGAACGGGCACTTGGAGATTTGGCCGTCTTTAGCGGCTTTGCTGCATTTCTGATGACAGACCCAAAATTGGGGGTCCTGATGCAGATTGGAGCGGCAGCGATATTTTGGGCGATGGTTTGGCACTCATCGAAATTCGGCGTGCAGGCGATCGTTCTGATTGCTTCTGCAACTTTTGGACTGACGGGGAATTGGCCCCTTGTCCTCGCGGTTATTTTGTCGTTCGGAATTTCCTACGCTCTGTTCGGTCGAGAGGTTCTTCATCAACTGCGTGACCAATTGGGTCACCTGAGTTGGTATCTGAAATACGGCCACTATTTTTTGTCGCATGAGGCACATGGAAATTGCCCCCGCAACATTCCACGCTGGGCGTGGAAGATATATAATTCCGTGCCATCAAGACATTTGTTTTTGCTATTGCCATTAAGCATTCCCACCGTTGCAGCGTGGTTGTTTTTCGGTCCGCCTCGATACAGCCCAATGTGGGGAGTGACGGCCGCCGCGATCCTCGTGTCGGCCGTCGTTGTTGTGGGCCGGGCAGCGGTTATTGGACCAAGTTATCGTTATCTGTACGTGACCGGTCTTCCGATCATCTTTGCGGATCTGCTCGTTTATACTCCGCGAATAGCTGAGTTTCTATTCGTGGCGGACGCGGGCTTCGGTGTCGTGGTTGGCATTCTGTTTGCTTGGAGAGCAAAAAAAGCCGCGATGGATTGGAATGCGGATTTGGCGGAGCTTCGGTGGACGTTCCATCCGATCGAAACCGAGCAGATCAATGTCGTGAGTGATCCGATTCGAATCGCCGAGATGATCGGTGCAGTTGTGCACCTACCTAGATTCAGAATAGCGACTTTTGGTTTTTCCCCGAAAAACGTCGCTTTCTTGGGAAAGTATTATCCGAGATACCCGGCGCTTACCAGTGATACGGGCAAATTGAGAGAGCTAATACAAGAATTCGACATTGAGGCGGTGGTGGTCGATAAAAAAGTGTCATCGTTGTCGAAAATCTCGGCATTCGAAAGTCTCGGTTTTTCAAGGACGCGAGAAGGCAATCGTTTTTTGCTTTTGTGTCTGAAGTCGTCGGACGATATTCGTCCGGTGCCGCGATAGCAGCGATGACGAAGATTATTTTTGTGGACATCAATGCAAGGTATTACAATCCCACTCGCGAACTGCTGCCGTCATTGCTTGCGCTTTCGACCGAATTGCATCTTTACGGTCCGGGCTATGTTGATTCTCGCACCCTCAAGGGTGGCCTTAGGCAATATCTGGACCGGCATGCGGCAGACCTAATCGTGCTGACCGAATATGCGGCATTTGCACCATTGATACTTGCGGCGCTTCGATCTGGCACCTCACGGCTGGGAACCAATTTACTATTCGAATGGAATCCCGCCGATTTCAAATTTTTTGATACACTGCACGACGAGTTAAAGCGCATCGATATTCCAAAGGTGGTGACGTTACTCGAAAGCGATTTCTATTCGATGACACCGGAACAGTTTCAAATTTTGCAGGAGACATTCGACTATTACATCGGATTTGGAACCCAGTTTTGTCGACCAATCGCGGAGCTCAAACATTTGCGCGATGAACGATTTGCAAAAGTTGCGACTGACTTGGCGTTCGAATTTTTTACGATCAACAATAAGCGAACTGCGAATTTTACACACTTTGTCAGCGAAACGGAATTTGAATGGAAGCCTCTTGCGTTACGTTCCAACCAATGGGCGGTTCCGGGCGTACTTTATGCGCGGCGTGCAAGAGTAGCAAAATGCCTTCGGCAATCAGGGCGGAAAGTCGCGACTGGTCGCTCGAAATGGGGACGACTGTTATATCCGTGGCGTCGTTTCAATGCAGTCCGATCTTTGGGCCTAAACCTTTATCGCGATAGCTTTCGTAAGTTATTGTCGGATTCGCGATATGTTTATACGTGCGGTTCAGGTTTGAACTATCCGGTCAGAAAATATTTCGAGATCCCGGCGGCAGGTTGCGTATTGGTTGCTACTCCGTGTTCGGGATTTTCGGAGTTAGGATTTGTCGATTGTGAAAATGTGGTTGTGTGTGAGCCGCAACAGGTCAATGATGTTGCTTGTTGGCTCGAACGGAATCTGGATAAAGCGCAAAATATTGCTGACAGCGGACGTCAATTAATTGCGACGCGCCACTCGGTTGCGGCCCGCGCCCGCCAGTTCGCCGACACGCTTGCCGCCATGGCCGACCGCTCCTTCGCCGGCGGGCGATGGGTGGACGGCCGCTATACGGTGATCCGTCGGAAGGCGTAGGGTGACAGCCGCTCGGCCGCTCTCGATCTCTTCAGCCTCCCTGGCGCTCGCCGCCGACGCGTTCGGCGTGCTGGGCTGGCGCCTGCCGCTCCTGGCGGCGCTGACGCTCGCGAGCGCGGCGCTCGAGGGCCTGACGCTGGCGATGCTCCTGCCGCTCCTCGCGGTTCTCGGTTTCGGCCGCGCCGGCGCGGATCCCGTGAGCCGCACGGTGATCGCGCTGTTCGATACGGTCGGCATGCCGTTCACGGCGCTGTCGATCGCGCTGCTCCTGCTCGGGCTGCTCGCCGCGAGCGCCGCCGTGTTCCTGCTGCAGGCCTATTTCTCCACCCGTCTGCAGGCGGCCTATGTGGCGGACTGGCAGCGCCGGCTGTTCGGCACGGTCGTTCGCGCCGGCTGGCCGTTTCTGCGGCGACAGCGCGCGGGCGAGATCATCGCCGCGATGACCATGGAGGCGCAACGGCTCGGCGGCGCCTTCTACCAGGCCAACCTGATCGCGACCTCGACCGCGTTCCTCGCCGTGCAGGTCGCGATCGCGGCGGCGATCGCGCCGGCGATCACGGCCGGGATCGGGCTCGTCGCCGCGCTGCTCTTCGCCGCGACGCGGCGGCTCGTGCGCCGCGCGCTCGCGCACGGCGCGGCTCTCACCGCCGCCAACAGCGATCTGCAGGCGAACACGGGCGAGCTCGTCGCCAACATGAAGCTCGTCAAGGCAACCGCGCGCGAGGACGCCGCGCGCGCGCTCGTCGAGCGGGCGGTCGATCGGATCGAGCGGTTGAGCTTCCGCAACGCCTTCGACGTGCAGATCGTGCGGGCGATCTTCGAATATGCGAGCGGCGCGGCGGTCGCGCTGCTGCTGATCGCGGGGCCGCTTTTCCTCGGCGTGGAGATCGGCGTCGTCGTCCTGATCGTCGCCATGTTCGTCCGCCTGTTCCCCAAGGTGACGGGGCTGCGGCAATGCATCCAGTCGCTCGGCCTCGCGCTTCCGGCCTTCGATGCGCTGCGCGCCATGCTCGCCGCCGCGCAGGCCGCGCGCGAGGAGGTCGGGAAGGCCGCCGCGCAGCCGGCGCGCGGTCCGGCCGCGCTCAGCTTTGCGGGCGTGAGCGTGCGCGGGGACGCCGGCGAATGCCTGCTGCGCGAGGTCGATGTCGACATCCCCGCGGGCGCTCTCGCCGTCGTGGTCGGCGCCACGGGCGCCGGCAAGACCACGCTCGTCGATTGCGCGCTCGGTCTCGTCGAACCCTCGGCCGGCCGGGTGCTGATCGACGGGGTTGCCCTGACGGCGACGGCGCGCGCGGCCTTCCGCCGCACCGTCGGCTATATCGGCCAGGAGGCGGTGCTGTTCAGCGGCACGCTGCGCGAGAACGTCGCGTGGGGAAGGCCGCTCGAGGATGACGCGATCCGCGCCGCCCTGCGGCAGGCGGGCGCCGCCTTCGCCCTGGCGTTCGAGGGCGGCCTCGATGCCGTCATCGCCGAACGCGGCGGCAGCTTGTCCGGCGGCGAACGCCAGCGCATCGCGCTCGCCCGCGCGCTCGCCGGCACGCCGCGGCTGCTCGTGCTCGACGAGCCGACGAGCGCGCTCGATCCGGAAACGGAGAACGAATTCGCCGCCGCGATCCGCGCGCGGCGCGGCGCGGTGACCATCCTCGCGGTGACGCATCGCCTGCGCATCGCCGCGGAGGCCGATCTCGTCGTGGTGCTGGACGCGGGAGGGGTGGCGGAAGCCGGACCGCCGGCGCAGCTTCTTGCCCGCGGCGGACGCTTCGCCGCGCTCTGGCGCGCGCAGAACGGGGCGGTGGCGGAGGCGGCAACGGAGCCGGCGCGGTGAGCGGAGCTTTTGCCTGGCTTGCCGTCGCGGCGGCCGCCGCGTTTGTTGCCTTCCTGCGCGCGGCCTTCCTGCGCGCCGCGGCGGACGAGCTGGCCTGTCGCACGCCGCACGCGGTGCTCTGGGGCGGCCACAGCTACGGTTTCCGCCGCCTCGAGCCGATCTTCCCCGTGGTGCGCGAGCCGCTCGCCGAAGTTCTTTCGCGCCACGGCTGCGACTGGCTCGCCTTCGATGCGGACTATCTCGGTCGCTGCGCGGAGCGGGTGCTCGCCGAGCTCGCCGACGCAGAGGTCGCGCGCTTCGGGCGCTGGGTGCTCGTGACGCTCGCGCCGCAGCCGGCGCAGGCCGCGGCGTCGGCGCCCGCGGCGATCGGGCGGGGCGGGCGCGTCATGCGCTCCTGCGCGCCATAGTCGGGCGCGGCCGCGCCTGTCGCGATCATGACCTCGCCGCGCGTGCTCGCCGTCGTCCCCCGCCTCGACATCGGCGGCACCGAAATGCATCTGCTGCGCGTCGTGCCGCAACTGCGGCGGCGCGGGGTGGACGTCACGCTCTTCGCGCTCGGCCGCGGCGGCCGGCTCGAGCCGCAATTCGCTTCGCGGCACGTTCGCGTCGCCGGAGCGCCGGCGGCCGGCCGGCGCCCGCTGCGGATCCTCTCCGCGCTCGCCGCCTTGCGCGCCGAGCTGCGGCGGACGCGTCCCGACATCATCCATTTCTTTCTCGCCGAACCCTATCTCGTCGGCTCTCTGGCGTCGGCCGGGCTCGGCGGCGTCATCCGCATCATGAGCCGGCGCTCGCTTGCCGACTACCAGCGCGGGCACCCGTTGCTCGCGCGCATGGAGCGATCCCTGCACCGGCTCACCGATGCCCTGCTCGGCAATTCGACCGCGGTCGTCCGCGAGCTCGTCGCCGAATGCGGAACGCCGGCCAAGGTCGGCCTGCTCTACAGCGGCATCGACCTGCCTCCGCCGCATTCCCCGCGCGTGCGCGTCGAGGCGAGAGACCGTCTCGCCATCCCGCCCGAGGCGATCGTCCTCGTGGTGCCCGCGAACTTCTTTCCCTACAAAGGCCATGACGACCTCTTCGAGGCGCTCGCCCTGCTGCGGGCGGAACTCGGCCGCGCCTGGCGGCTGCTGCTGCTCGGCCGGGACGAAGGCGCCATGGCCTCCCTGCAGCGCAAGGCCGCGACGCTCGCGCTTGCGGAGAACGTCGTCTGGCTCGGGGAAACAAGCGACGTCGGCGGCGCGCTCGCGGCCGCCGACATCGGCGTGCTGCCGTCGCATCAGGAAGGATTTTCCAGCAGCCTGCTCGAGATGATGGCCGCGGGACTTGCGGTCGTGGCCACCGACGTCGGCGGCAATCGCGACGCGCTCGTCGACCGCCAATCCGGACTGCTGGTGCCGCCGCGCCGGCCCTCTGCACTCGCCGCGGCGATCGCCGAACTGCGCGCCTCGGCCGAGCTGCGGGCGCGGCTCGCCGCGGCCGCGCGCGCGCGCGTCGCGGCGCAGTTCTCCCTCGAACGCTGCGTGCAGGGATATGACAACCTCTACCGCAATATGCTCCGCGGCACGTCGTTCACCGTGCAGGAGATGATCGACACGTCACCCGCTTGCCGCGGCGAGACAACGTGATCGGCAGGGCAGAGAGGAGAACGCGCGGGCGGTTTCGCGCGGGCGGTGCCACGCCGTCCCGCGCGGCGCGCGAGCAGGCGCGCCATCCGGCGTCGTGCCGCATGCCCGATCGGGTGCGACGTCGTCGTCCGCGCGCACGCGCCCTGTGCCGCATATGGTGCGCCCTAGGGGATTCGAACCCCCGTTTCCGCCTTGAAAGGGCGATGTCCTAGGCCTCTAGACGAAGGGCGCAGCGCGCGCCGACCTAGAAGGGTCCATCGCCATCCGGGCGGCGCGCCGCAGGCGTGCCGCGGCCGGGGAGGGGGCGGCGCAAGGCGGACGTATAGAGAGCTTTGCCCGGCGCAGCAAGGTGCCGCTTCCCGCGGGGCGTCCTCCGCTGCCGGCGGCGGCGGAACGCCGGCCGGACCGCACCATGCGCGCCGGTCGCCGTCTACCAGTGGCCGGTATTCGGCATGGACTTCCACGGTTCCTGCGGCGGCTTGGCGGCGCCCTTCTGCAGGATCTCGATCGAATGGCGGTCGGGCGAGCGCACGAAGGCCATCATGCCGTCGCGCGGCGGCCGGTTGATGGTCACGCCCGCCTGCATCAGCCGCTCGCAGGTGGCGTAGATGTCGTCGACCTCATAGGCGAGATGGCCGAAATAGCGCGCCTCGCCATAGTCCTCGGGGTCCCAATTATAGGTGAGTTCGATCTCGGGGCCCGGGCGGCCGTTCTTGCGGCTTTCCTCGACGAGCGGCAGGTCTGCCGGGGCGGCCAGGAACACGAGGGTGTAGCGGTTCTTCTCGTCGACGCGGCGGCGCGTCTCCTTGAGGCCGAGCTTGTTGCAATAGAAGTCGAGCGCCTCGTCGAGGTTGCGGACGCGCAGCATGGTGTGCAGATATCGCATGGTTGGCACCTCACCGGACTGTGTCGGCGCGGCCGAACGGCCCGCGCACAAACCCTGCGTATATAGCGATGATCGCACCCGATCTCGACACCGCCGTCGCCCGCCTGCGCGAGCTCGTCGCTCTCGCGCGCCGCATCGTGCCGTTCACCGGCGCGGGCATCTCGACCGAATGCGGCATCCCGGATTTCCGCTCGCCCGGCGGGCTCTGGAGCCGACACCAGCCGATCGCGTTCGAGGATTTCCTCGCCAGCCAGGAGATGCGCGACGAATCCTGGCGCCGGCGTTTCGCCATGGAGGAGCATTTTGCCAGGGCGAAACCCGGCCGCGGCCATCGGGCGCTCGCGAGCCTCTACCGGGCGGGCAAGGTGCCCGGGATCGTCACCCAGAACATCGACAATCTGCACCAGGCCTCGGGCATCGCCCCCGCCGACGTGGTTGAACTGCACGGCAACACCACTTATGCCGTCTGCCTCGACTGCGCGCGCCGCTACGAGCTCGCATGGGTGCGGGAAAAATTCGAGACGAACGGCCATCATGCGCCCGACTGCGCCTGCGGCGGCCACATCAAGACCGCCACCATTTCCTTCGGCCAGGCCATGCCGGAGGAAGCGATGCGGCGCGCGGAGAATCTCGCGCGCGCCTGCGACCTGTTCCTGGCCATCGGCTCTTCGCTCGTGGTCTGGCCCGCGGCCGGATTTCCGCTGATGGCCAAGCGGAACGGCGCCGTTCTCGTCATCCTCAACCGCGAGCCGACCGAATTCGACGCGGCCGCCGATCTCGTCGTGCGTGAGGACATCGGCGCGGTGCTCGCACCCTTCATCGTCGACTGATTCGCGTCGCGGCTCACGCTGTGCACAGGCTGTGCGCAAGCCCCTTTTTGCGCTTTGCCGGCCGCCGGCCGATGTTATCTTCAAATCGGTCGATTCGTTGCAGCGCCCGGCAAGAGGCGCCTGGAACCAACAACGGCGTGCGGCGTCATGGCGTCGGACGGGATTGCATCGAAAATGTCTGGGACCAGTCTGCGCCCCGGTACGGGCTCCCAACTCTCCGACGAGACGGCCACCGAACTCATCGAAATCAGCGGCGTCATCAAGTGGTTCGACGTCGCCAAGGGATTCGGATTCATCGTTCCCGACAACGGCCTGCCGGACGTGCTGCTGCACGTCACCTGCCTGCGCCGCGACGGCTACCAGACCGCCTATGAGGGCGCGCGGGTGGTCTGCGAGGCGCAGCGGCGCCCGAAAGGTCTGCAGGCCTTCCGCATCCTTTCCATGGACGAGTCGACGGCGCTGCATCCCGCGCAGATGCCGCCGCCGCGCACGCACGTCACCGTGGTGCCGACGAGCGGACTCGAGCGCGCGCAGGTCAAATGGTTCAACCGCCTGCGCGGCTTCGGATTCCTCACCCGCGGGGAGGGCACGCCGGACATCTTCGTCCACATGGAAACCTTGCGCCGCTACGGCATCACCGAGCTGCGCCCCGGACAGACCGTCCTGGTTCGTTTCGGCGAGAGCCCCAAGGGCTTGATGGCGGCGGAGGTCCGCCCCGACGGCGGCCCGCTCGGCCCCGCGTCCCATTGACCCGCCATGGCCTGCCCGCGCGAAGCGCGGGCGAAGCAATCCAGAATCGGGCGGGGCAACACATAACATCTCCCGTCCATGACTCGCGGACCGGCCCGCCTGGATTGCTTCGGCCGCTTCGCGGCCTCGCAATGACGGGGAAGGCGCCGCCTCGCCATGACGGGCCCTCATTCGCCCGCCATGGCGCAGCCGCGCGGTTGCCGAGCTCGCACTCCCTGCGCTAAGTCCGTTGCCGCGATGCGTCGTGCCGCCACCGCCTTTCTGCTCGCGCTGCTGCTCCTGCCGGCGCCTGCCGCCGCGGCGGAGCTCAAACCGCTCGAGATCGCGAGCCGCACGGGCGTGCATGTCTTTGCGGTCGAGATCGCCGATACGGAGGCCGCGCGCGAGAAGGGGCTGATGTTCCGCCGCTCGCTGCCGGAAGGGCAGGGCATGTTGTTCGACTTCCATCGCGAGCAGGAGGTCGGATTCTGGATGAAGAACACCTATATTCCCCTCGACATGATCTTCATCCGCGGCGACGGCGTCATCCTGCGCATCGCCGAGAACACCGAGCCGCTGTCGACGCGGGTCATCGCCTCGGGCGGTCCGGTGCGTGCCGTGCTCGAGGTCAAGGCGGGCACCGCGCGCAAATTCGACATCCGCGCCGGCGACCGCGTGGCCTTTCCGATCTTCAGGGCCAATTGACGCCTTGCTTGCCGGACGCCGCGCGGACGTGTAATCCCGCCGGCGCGGCAGGGACCCGGCCGCGGTCGGGGCGTAGCGCAGCCCGGTAGCGCATCTGCTTTGGGAGCAGAGGGTCGCAGGTTCGAATCCTGCCGCCCCGACCAGCGCGCGAATTTTGTCCTCCTGATCCCCAAGAGCCCGGTCCGCCCGGATCGCCTCCGCACGGCGATGACGCGGCGCCGCGCGGCGCGCCCCATGCGGCGATGCGGATCCGAGCGTGAAGCCCCGGGCGGGCCCTGCGCGGGCGCGATCGCCTCCTTCACTCCGCGTCCGCCCCTTGCGGCCATACAACGCACCGTTGCGGCGACGGGCGGGGACGCCGGATTCTTGCGTGCAACCGTCGTCATCCGCACGGGCAAGTCGAATACTGTTGCGGACACGCAATATCCAAAGATCAAAACAACATAAAATATGATTTTGTCTTGTGCATGCGGTACGAATACACCAATATTTATGAGAAATTTATTTTTTAAGCTGGATTATTAATCTCAATTAATAATCCAGCCAGGGGAACCTCGGACAACCACAAAAACAGGCGTCAGGCGTAGCGGGCGGCAATGCCACAGGTTGCGTTGAGTGCAGGCTTCGTCCGGCGGGCGCAATGCCCGCCCGGCCGCAGGAAGATCGCCTATTTCGACGCGGCGCAGCGCGGCTTCATGCTTGAAGTGCGCGCGACCGGCGGCAAGACCTATTATCAACGCTATACCGATGCGCGCGGCCGCGAGCGGCAGTACAAGATCGGCCCGGCCGACGTGCTCTCGCTCGCGCAGGCGCGGCGCAAGGCGCGGCAGGTCCTGGCGGAGGCGCTGCTCGGCCCGGATCCGCAGGCGCGCCGGCGCGAATTGCGCGCCGTGCCGCGCCTGTCCGCCTTCGCGCACGAACGCTATCTGCCCTTCGTGCGCGGCTACAAGGCAAGCTGGCAGACCGACGAGACGGTGCTGCGCGTGCACATCCTCCCGCGGCTCGGCGCGCTCGCGCTCGACGAGATCAGGAGCGAGGCGATCGCCGATCTTGTCAACCGCATGCGCGCGGAAGGTTATGCCCCCGGCACCATGAACCGGGTGATCGTCATCCTGCGCTACCTCTTCAACCTCGCGCGCCGGTGGAAGGTGCCGGGCGTCGTCGACAATCCGGCAGCCGGCCTCACCGCCGGGCCCGACGTGCAGCGCAACCGCTTCCTCACCGAGGCGGAGGCAGACGCGCTGATGCGCTCGCTGCGCGTCGACGAGAACCAGACCGCGGCGCGCGCCATCATGCTGCTGCTTCTCACCGGCGCGCGGCGCAACGAGGTCACCCAGGCGAAATGGGATGACGTCGACTGGACGAACCGGACGCTGCGGGTGCCGCGGTCGAAATCGGGGCGTCCGCGCGCGATCGCGCTCAATCAGTCGGCGCTCGCGCTGCTCGCCGCGATGCCGCGCATCGACGGAAATCCCTATATCTTTCCCTCGCCGATCACCGGACGGCCGCCGGCCTCGCTCTGGTTTCCCTGGGATCGCATCCGCCGGCGCGCGGGCCTTGCCGACGTACGGCTGCACGACCTGCGGCATTCCTTCGCGAGCTTCCTGGTCAACCGCGGCGTCTCGCTCTATGTCGTGCAGGGCCTGCTCGGCCATCTCAATGCCCGCACCACGCAGCGCTACGCGCATCTGACGCGCGAAACGCTGAGCGGGGCGGCCGACCTCATCGAGGAAGTGGTGGCGTTCCCGGCTGCGCCGCGCGCAGCACAGGCCGCGTCCCTGTCCTCCTTGGCGCCGCCGGCGAGCTGACCCGCTGCGGGCAAGACCGGGCCCGCAGCCTTCGCGCATCTCGTTCATCAAATCGAAACGCCTGCGTGACGAGGCTGCACGCCTCGGCGCATGGCGCATGGCGCATTGGCCGCATCGCGCAACGGCGCAGCGGCCCGTCGCGCCGCGAAACCTGCGTCGGCGCCGTCCCGGGCTATACCCCGGCGGCGGGATGGCGTGGCGCGCGCGAGGCTGCCGCGCAAGGCTCGGCGCGCCGCGGCTTGGCCGTGCCCTGCGTCCGCGGCGGGGCTCCGTGCGCGCGGCGCGTGCGGGCGGCGTATGAAAGACCGCGTCGTTCCTGGCGTTGCGGTGCCGCGCGAGGCGCAATCCGTCCAGTACGTGAAGATTTGCAGCCTGTACGGCGTGGGGTTCTACTACATCCCCGGCACCGACATGTGCCTGAAGGTCGGCGGCTGGGCGCGGTTCGAGACGGGCTACGGGTATAACGGCAGCTTCACCACCGAGTGGTGGAACAACGACCTGCGCAACCGGTCGACCAACGAGAACAACTGGCGCGTCAAGGGCGTGATCACGCTCGACGCGCGCAGCCAGACCGAATACGGCACCGTGCGCAGCTATGTGGCGCTCGGCGAGTCGAACAACGAGAACGGCGACAACCCGACCACGGGCAACTACTTCAACCGCTGGTTCATCCAGTGGGCGGGCTTCACCTTCGGCCACTCGACGTCGTTCTTCGACTTCTACTCGATCGGCGCCAACCAGTACGGCTTCGTCTCGGGCGGGTCGGATACCGGCGACGGCGGCTGGACCGTGCTCGGCTACACGGCGCAGTTCGGCAACGGCCTGTCGGCTTCGATCTCGGCCGAGCAGCAGCGCCGCACGCGCATCTATAACCAAAATTTCGGTTTTGCTTTCATCAGCGGGCTTGCGCCTGCCGCTGGCATCGGCTTCTCAGGCACAAACCCCGTTAACACCGCGAGCAACTACGAGGGCCACGATTATCCGGACGTGGTCGCCAATCTGCGCATCGACCAGGCCTGGGGCTCGGCGCAGATCATGGGCGCGTTGCACAACGTGGCGACGCAGTACTATGGCACGTCGGAAGGTTCCGGCCATCCGGACGACAAGCTCGGATTTGCGGTCGGCGCCGGCATCAAGCTCAACGCGCCGATGATCGGCCCGGGCGACTACTTCCAGGTCGAGGTCGACTACACCCAGGGCGCCTCGCGCTACTCGAACCATACGGCGGTCGTCTCCGACTACCGCATGTATGACGGCAATACCTTCGGGTTCGGTCTCGAATCCGACGCGGTGTTCGGCGGAACCCCGGCGGCGGGCAATGCGAGCGCCCTCGAGCTCACCACCACCTGGAACGTGAACGCCGCCTACACGCACTTCTGGAACCCGGCGTGGAAGTCGACGCTGTGGGGCGCCTACCGCGCCGTGAGCTACAACGACCGCGCCAATGCGATGCTGTGTTCCTCCGTGGGTGACGGTACAGGTTTCGGCACGCTCGCCGTGGCCAATCCCGGCTGCGACATGAACTACAGCATCTGGGGCATCGGCCTGCGCACGCAGTGGGCGGTGTCGAGCACCTTCCAGATCGGTCTCGAGGTGCTCTATGCCAAGCTGCAGAGTGCGGACACCTCGACCGGCACGATCAACCTTGCCACAAACGGCACCAAGCCGGCGGGCGTCTATACGATCGACGATCAGGACAACTGGGCGGTGCGCCTGCGGGTCAACCGCGACTTCTATCCCTGACCGTCTGACGAAGACCAAGAACCCCGGCGGGCAACCGCCGGGGCTTTTGCATGGGAGGACTGTCGTCATTGCCGCGCGGGCCGCATCGCCTGTTCGCCGGTCATTGCAA
>Ga0070740_10004111_pt1 | contig 14632 bp, 16 predicted proteins | sample Coa_R2_FD_67286 | JGI IMG/M metagenome (GOLD analysis project Ga0070740, IMG submission 67286) | Surface soil microbial communities from Centralia Pennsylvania, which are recovering from an underground coalmine fire - Coalmine... | ecosystem: Environmental > Terrestrial > Soil > Unclassified ... | reverse complement strand
CGCTCAAGCTGTTCCGCGCCGTCGGACAGGCGGTCGTCTTGAACGACGAAAGCCTGCTCGACGCGGTCACGGCGCTGTCGGGCAGCGGGCCCGCCTACGTCTACCTGTTCACCCAGGCGATGGCGCAAGGGGGTGTTGAGCAGGGGTTGCCGCCCAAGCTAGCCTATCAGATGGCCTTGCAGACGCTGTGCGGGGCGGTCGCCCAGATGCGCGCGTCGAAAGTGCCGCTGGAGGAGCTGATCAGGATGGTCGCGTCGCCCGGCGGCACCACTGAAGCCGCGCTGCGCAGTTTCGCGGCGCTGGGCTTTTCCCGGGTCGTGGCCGAGGCAATCAAAGCCGCGGCCGACCGCTCGCGCGAACTCGGCTCGTAAATTAGAATAAAAAAGTGTTCGTTTATACCAATTTCGTCGTAACCGTCGCCTCGCTGCTGAGCAGCCTGCTCCAGGTCTACCTGTGGGTGGTGATTATCGCCGCCGTGATGAGCTGGATCGAGCCCAACCCCTACAACCCGATCGTGCGGATCATCTACTCGATGACCGAACCGGTATTCGACTGGGTGCGCCGCCGCGTGCCGGTGTCCTTTGGCGGCCTGGACTTCTCGCCGGTAATCGTGATGATCGCGATCTGGTTCGTGCAGTCCTACTTCATTCCCACTTTCGCCCGCCTCGCGATCAGCGGCTTCAACTGACGGCCGCGCCGCCGCGTCCGCATCGTTATGGCGATCGTGAACGCCGGGCAAGCGTCCTGGCTGCGCGCCGGCGCCGATCACGTCACCATCGAGCTGACCGTCCGCCCATCCGCAGGCCGGCAGGGCATCGTCAGCATCCGCCCCACCGGCCCGGTGATCGCCCTGAAATCCGCCCCGGAAAAAGGCCGCGCCAATGGCGAGCTGCTCGAGTTCATCGCCGAGGTGTTGGCAGTCCCACTGGCCGCAGTCACCCTGATCAAGGGCCACACCACCCGCCGGAAAGTAGTCAGGGTCGCCACCCCCAACCCCGCCGCGCTCTCCCGCACAATCATGGAACTCGCCAACAGCCCCCGCCGCCAGACATGAGAGGAAACCCCCGCAACCAAGCAAACCGCCAGGTTGGCCAAGCGCAATTCAATCCGAAAAACATCAGTTGAGCCGGAAAACATCAGGCGAAATCATCCGGTTGCGTGATGCGAACAGTTGCCGTCAACCGCTTCATCTCATTGGTCAGACACTGTTGAAATAATCGCAAGCGAGCGCGGCAATTGCCTCGCCCCGACGGGAGAGAGCCTGGCCCGAGAATCTTCCTGCCGAGGGGCCGGCGCAGTCTTTTTTGCGCGGGGTGAGGGACCGTGGCGTCGGGCGGCGTCTTTTTGCCGCCCGACCTGAAATTTTCTGAGCGGCCCCACCAGAAAATTACTGCCGCAACCCTGTGCTGCGCAGCCGGCCTGATGACGGGAAGACGCGTAAGCGGCCATCAACCGATGTTTTCGGGTTGAGTTGAATCTCGCGCGGCCGTCAAACTCGAAAAAAGCTACAACCTTGGCGTTGCGCGCGCGGTGAAACAAACTGGCGAAGAAACATTTTTCCGTGTCGGACAGCGCAGAGCCGGCAGGGACGCCGGCGCCGCAGATTCAGGAGCTTGGCTGTAAAATCGCCGGTTTTTCTGTAACACCGGCGTCCCTGCCTTCCGATCATTGCGGGCCCTGGCGCAGTCTGCCTGCCAACATCAGCGACGGTTGCTCATATGCCGGAGATACTCCAACTATTGTTTTCGGGTTCAATGCCGCCGCGCTCCGGCGGCGCGCTCCGCCGCGCCCGCGTCCCCCGCCGCCGCACCTTCCGCAATCCTCCGGCGCCGAACACAGACGGTCGATATCAAGTGACCCAGGCTTCCACCTGGGCCTGGAGCTTCCACATTTGAGAAGCGCGCTCAATCTTCACCACCTGTTGTAATGAGCCCGGATGTTTACGGCTGCCAATTCGAGATACCAAGCAGCACGAGATTTTCTTAAGTGGCACGGCTTCCAGCCTGTGGTTCTTCGTCCGAGCGGTTGTGATCCCAGCCTGTCATTTTCCCGCGACCAGCACCGGATGACACGCTGGAAAACCCAGGGAGGCGGCGGGATTCCCATTCTCTCCCCGCAGGGTCCGCAGGGAGAGAACGGCGCCATTTTTCGGCGCCGCAGAGAGTGTCAGAATTCAGGGCGCCATGCCTCCGGCGCGCGATTCATGAGTTCCGCAAAAATTCCCGCGCCGCACTCCGGCCGCATTCCACCCGCGAGCGCGCCCGCCTGCTCCCGCTGCTGCCTTCTGCAACCCTCTCGCCCTGCAGGGAGAGAACGGCCATCTTTGGGCGCCAAAGAGAGGGGCCGCACCCAGCGCGCAGTCCTTCGCGCGCGATTCAAATCTGCCTGCACAAAGCCATCAAAGCTGCCGCCCACCGCAACCGGCACCAGAGCCCGCGCTGCCGAAAAATTCTCAGCAGCGCCTGCCCGCGTGGCTCCATGATGAGGAGAGACTGCTTAAATGGGGCCGCACTCTATCGAGTGCGGAATGTGCCTACTGGTACAGGCACGTTCCTTGGCACGCATATCGCTTCAATGGGGCCGCACACTATCGAGTGCGGAATGCGTGGTGACCGCGACCGACGACGGTCACTTCCTGGTGAGCTTGCTTCAATGGGGCCGCACTCTATCGAGTGCGGAATGGCGGGCGCGCTGCGAGTCCTGGTTTGCCGGTGACCCGGTTGCTTTAATGGGGCCGCACTCTATCGAGTGCGGAATGTGGAACTATTCTTGGAAGATTATCTTCCGCTCACCCGCTTCAATGGGGCCGCACTCTATCGAGTGCGGAATGTTACATCTGACCGAGCCCGCGCCAGGCGAGGAGATTCTGCTTCAATGGGGCCGCACTCTATCGAGTGCGGAATGTTTGTCGGCGCTGGTTGCGATGCAGCCAGCGCTATCGCTTCAATGGGGCCGCACTCTATCGAGTGCGGAATGTCTAGACATTTAGCCAGCCCCGAAAAACCCTTATCCCACGCTTCAATGGGGCCGCACTCTATCGAGTGCGGAATGTTTCACCTAGTCCAACCGGTTCATCTTTTTCATTCATGCTTCAATGGGGCCGCACTCTATCGAGTGCGGAATGTTATTGTACCAACTACGCATTTAATTGCACAAATGGCGCTTCAATGGGGCCGCACTCTATCGAGTGCGGAATGCCGCGTGCCAGCGAAAAGCCTGCTGCCCAATCCCAAGCTTCAATGGGGCCGCACTCTATCGAGTGCGGAATGCACAAGCCAAAGGCCAATTAGCTTCTTCACAATATTTGCTTCAATGGGGCCGCACTCTATCGAGTGCGGAATGGCGTGCGATCTCGGCCCGCTCAGTGCGGACTGGTAGATCGACGCTTCAATGGGGCCGCACTCTATCGAGTGCGGAATGTTCCCTCCTTTGGCATTGAGCACCCGGACAAAATACGGACGCTTCAATGGGGCCGCACTCTATCGAGTGCGGAATGATTCTTATAGCTGGCACGGCGACCTGCACCGCTTGACTGCTTCAATGGGGCCGCACTCTATCGAGTGCGGAATGCTCCTACGGGAACGCCCCCACCAACAACATGCTGTAGATAAAGCTTCAATGGGGCCGCACTCTATCGAGTGCGGAATGTCGCACGGCGTGGGGGAGCGGAATCCGCCACAGTCCCCGCTTCAATGGGGCCGCACTCTATCGAGTGCGGAATGACCTCCATGGGGCAGCCTGCCCCGTCACCCCATTGTATCAAGCTTCAATGGGGCCGCACTCTATCGAGTGCGGAATGCAGGCGGTTATAAACGCGCCGAGAACGTCGCTGGTCACCTTGCTTCAATGGGGCCGCACTCTATCGAGTGCGGAATGTGAAAGCCTTCAGAAACATCACTATTAAGTTTAGTTGCTTCAATGGGGCCGCACTCTATCGAGTGCGGAATGATAGTAAGGTAAAAAGATGCCAGTAACTTCAAATGGCTTCAATGGGGCCGCACTCTATCGAGTGCGGAATGATCTCCTCCGCCGCATAATCTACCGGGCTGTAACCGGGGATGCTTCAATGGGGCCGCACTCTATCGAGTGCGGAATGGCGCGTCCGGACGCGCCCGCCACACTTCCCCGATCAGCTTCAATGGGGCCGCACTCTATCGAGTGCGGAATGTTCGGGAGTGACCATCGGTGAGGGCGCCCGAATTGAAGCCGCTTCAATGGGGCCGCACTCTATCGAGTGCGGAATGTGCTCAAGAGTTTCAAACTTCTCATTTATATTAAAGCTTCAATGGGGCCGCACTCTATCGAGTGCGGAATGGGGCGCGCCCGGCACAATCTCCCCGATGAGGAGGGGATTGGGCTTCAATGGGGCCGCACTCTATCGAGTGCGGAATGCCTCGGCAATACTCTGAATAGTAGTTCCTTTAATCTGCTTCAATGGGGCCGCACTCTATCGAGTGCGGAATGGTGTCCTTCCTAAAACCTTGAAGGCTCGTTTCCAGCTTCAATGGGGCCGCACTCTATCGAGTGCGGAATGTTCTACTACAGTTGGAATTGGTTCTAATATTAATATGCTTCAATGGGGCCGCACTCTATCGAGTGCGGAATGCCGGCAGCTCCTCGTTGGCATCGATCAATGCCGCGAGATTGCTTCAATGGGGCCGCACTCTATCGAGTGCGGAATGCTGCCCCACGCTCCGAACGAGCTGTGGGGCCTGACATCAGCTTCAATGGGGCCGCACTCTATCGAGTGCGGAATGTTGGAAGGCCGGGCCACCAGCGCACTCGGATGCACGACAGCAGCTTCAATGGGGCCGCACTCTATCGAGTGCGGAATGGCGGGCATCATCCCCGATGCGCATTTAATTGCCACATGCTTCAATGGGGCCGCACTCTATCGAGTGCGGAATGTTCATGACCCAGCACAGCATGACCAAATTCATGAGGCTTCAATGGGGCCGCACTCTATCGAGTGCGGAATGCAGCTTGAAACGGCACGCAGCCATTATTTAATTTATTGCTTCAATGGGGCCGCACTCTATCGAGTGCGGAATGGCAGGGTAAATCCAAAGCCCCACTCGGTGGACGAATGCTTCAATGGGGCCGCACTCTATCGAGTGCGGAATGGACATCCCTGTCGTGCACGATGCGTTGCCAACGCGCGATGCTTCAATGGGGCCGCACTCTATCGAGTGCGGAATGTTTTTAAAATTAAATTCTTCTCCACCATTATGTTTTTGCTTCAATGGGGCCGCACTCTATCGAGTGCGGAATGCCGAGTCCTGAGCAATGGATGGTCGATCCGAACGGCTGGCCGCTTCAATGGGGCCGCACTCTATCGAGTGCGGAATGAGTTTTTCGAATCCGGGGAATACCCGGATCTAATCGAGCTTCAATGGGGCCGCACTCTATCGAGTGCGGAATGTGTCGAGCCCCAGCGCGGCGCGGTGCGTCTGCGCCCAGCCGCTTCAATGGGGCCGCACTCTATCGAGTGCGGAATGCTTTTGCTTTCCGAAGCGGACGCGGCCGCGGTCGGCAGCTTCAATGGGGCCGCACTCTATCGAGTGCGGAATGCCCGCCCTCATGGAGGATAAAAAGCCATGGATAAAGCTTCAATGGGGCCGCACTCTATCGAGTGCGGAATGCTGAAAAAACTGATATTATTATTGAACAAAATGAAATTAAGCTTCAATGGGGCCGCACTCTATCGAGTGCGGAATGCTTCATGACCGGTATGCGCGGTTGAGCCAGCCCGCGAAGCTTCAATGGGGCCGCACTCTATCGAGTGCGGAATGGCGCTGCTGCTGGCGCTGGAGCGCGCCGTGATCGCCGAGCTGCTTCAATGGGGCCGCACTCTATCGAGTGCGGAATGGGGAGTTGCGGCCGGCGCGGGACCGCCCTACCTTCGCAGGGGGTGGCTTCAATGGGGCCGCACTCTATCGAGTGCGGAATGCCGCGACGGATTCTCGAAGAAGCGCTGGATATCGCCGGGCTTCAATGGGGCCGCACTCTATCGAGTGCGGAATGGTCGTCGGTTTCGGGGTCGGACCCGTCGGCCGTGGTGCTTCAATGGGGCCGCACTCTATCGAGTGCGGAATGTGCCCGCCCAGAACTATAGAATTTTCAAAGAACAATTGGCGGCTTCGCGAGCGCCCCGCGGGTTTCACCGCCGTATTACAGCTTCCGCAAATCACGTGCACCGCAAACCCTGCATACCGCAAGGTTTTTTCCGTTTCGAGCGACCCCCGGCATTTCCCGGTCACCGCACCGCTCGAAGCGCTCAGCGCGTTTCGAAGCCCCGGTAACGCGCCACCTCGCCCTCGACCACGCGGGCCAGCAGACGGGCCTGGATCTCCAGCACCCGCCGGTAATTGACCCGGTAGCCGAACAGCGGATGCGTCACCAGCGTGTCCATCCGCTGCTCGTAGGCGCGGATGAACGCCTTTCTTCCCGCCGGCTTCAGACTCACCGCCGCTCCCACCCGGATAAAGTCGTCCGGCGTCACCATCCGCGTGTTGATCGCGCTCAGCACGGCGGAGTCGGCAATCAGCGGGCGGAATTCCTCGAGCAGATCCAGCGCCAGCGCCGGCCGTCCGAAGCGCGGCTGATGGAAGAAGCCGACGAACGGATCGAAGCCGATGCAGTGGCAGACTATCGTCAGGTCGCGGGTCAGCAGGCTGTACGCGAACGACAGCAGCGCGTTGACCGGGTCGCGCGGCGGACGGCGGTTGCGGCGCGTGAAATCGAAGCTGAACTCCCGCGACTCGTCCCCCTCTTCGGACTTCAGCATCCCGGTAAAGGCGCCGAAGTAAAGCCGCGCCGCGGTGCCCTCGATTCCCAGCAGTTCCTCCAGATCCGCGGCCGCCAACGCCTTTTCGGCGCCGCGCCGCAACTGGACCATCACGGTGCGCGGCGGCTCGATATGATTGCGCCGCAGCAGCGTGCGCTGATTGCGGATCTTGGCCGCCGTGATCTGGCGCGCCACCGCCAGGCAGAAGAGCGGCTGCTCGGCCAGCGCGAACTGGCGGCGGCGCAGAAAAACATTCTTCAGCCCCAGCCCGTGCGTAAGACCGTAAAACCATCCGCCGTACGAGAAATGCGCCACCGGCTTCTCCGCGCGGCACAAGCCCTCGATCGCGCTGGCCGTCAGATGCGCATTGCCGAACAGGTTGACCTGCGAGATCTCGCCGATTCGCACTTCCTGGACGGATTTGTCGCGATTGCGGATGCGCAGCACGTCGCCGCTCTTGCCGATCACCAGGCCGTGGCCGGCTACGTACAGCGGACGCAGGTCGTCGCGGGCCGGCACCAGGCGGCGGACCCGCTCGGCCCCCGGCTCGGCGGCCTTCGATTCCGAAGCCGGATCGAACAGCGAGAGTTGCGGATCCGGTTCTTCGGGCGGCGCTTCCCCCCACAGCGCGGTTTCGTCGGGCAGGCAGATGCCCACCAGCGAGCAGCGCGGGCACTTGGGCGAATCGACCAGCGGCGGCGGGATGGCGCCGGACTCAGCCAGCGCCCGCGCCGCGTCCAGCGCCGCCCTGACTTCGGCCACCAGGGCATCGTCGATCGGCACGCGCACCCGCTGGCGCGTGGCGTCGTAGTAGAGTACCGCCTCCTCGCAGCGATAGCCGTTGTCGCGCAGGATCAGCGCCTGCGCCGCCATCTGGACGCGGTCGGCGGGCCAGGCCTGGGGGCCGTCTTCGGTCTGATGCGGCCGCCCCTTCTTGTAATCCACGGGAACGACGCCCGCACCGTCGCCTTCGACCAGGTCGATTCTGGCGATAAGCCCGTAAGTGTCGCTGGAGAGCATCACCGAGCGGGAATGGATTTGCTCTTCGGCTCCGGGCTGGGGCAGCGCGTCGGCGCGCGTCTCCAGCTTTTCGTGGCGCAGCTCGCCTTCGATGATGTCGGAGCTGGGCGCGAACAGGCCCTCCACCCATTCGTAAAAGAACAGGCGCGGGCAGTAGACGAACTCGTTGAGCATCCGCGCCGGCAGGTAGTCGGGCAACTGCCGCCGCCGGGGCGGGGCCGGGACGGCGGGATTAAGCCTGGACGCGGACTGTGCGGCCACCCGTGGCTCCTACTCCAGGCCGTCCACCACGATACAGGGGCTGTCGATCGGCGAGTACGCCTTGCCCAGCGCGGTGATCACGCGATCGCCCCGTCCCTCGACCGGGCCGAGGTCGACGAACAGCACCTGGTCCTCGCGATGGTCGATGATCTCGCTCAGCGCATGGCGGCAGCGGACCAGGTCGGCGGGAGTGAACTGGCACTCGAAGATCGAATACTGGAGATGGTCCCCGAAGTCGCGCATGGTCCGAAACACCCGCCGCAACCGCCGGTCCTCGCAGATGTCATAGCAGACCAGATAGGTGTTACGCATCGTGTTTGCCTCGGTCAGCTTGCGACGTTCGCGAAGAGACCCAGTCCCGCATGCCGTCCTGCACCAACTGCCAGCGGACCGGGAATCGGCTCACGAAAAACGATCCGAGCGTGCCAACCCGGAAATCCTTTCAGATAACTCGGCACCATGTATTGCCGCGGGTGCTGAGAACCCGGCCAGAATGGCGCCTTTCGCAATGTCAACTCGGCAATCGCGGAAACGGGTATATCGGCCTGTTCCACCGCGGACATTACGAGCTTTTCCGCCTTCGTCTGCTTGCCGTCGTCGAATCCGGGAAGGATGAGGGGCGTTACCGTAGCCCAGGTTCGTGCCTGCTCGACGTAGCGCGTGATAATCCAGCGAGACGACCTCCGCCACAGATCGAGAAGAACGCCGCGCTGATTTGCGTCCCGGTCGCGCATTACCGCGTTACGAACTCGCTTTTGCGCCCACTCAGCATGCGAACCATCCCCGCCAAACGGCTCTGCTATCAAAACTCGACGAATCATCCCATCCGCATGCTCTTGGCCGATTGAAGGTAGCGGCAGGTATGAAAAGCGGGGCACGTGCTGTTTGCTTGTGCCCACATGACCGGCAACGTACAGTTCTGCCCCACCGGGAAACTCGTGTGTATCCGCCTTGGCTGCCGTGCAAGTCAAGGAACGCAGCATCGAGGCGACCTTGGCGGCGTCCTGCTGACGAAAAGCGATACCATCCGGGAGTTCGAAGCAGGCGTACGAACGTTGCGGCAGCGTTTGGGCGCTCATGTATGTGACCGTATCAAAGCGGCTGAGTTTAAGTTCCGGAAAATATTGCTTGCCACGGACGCGCCGAAGAAAGGATTGGTAAACACGTTCAAGGTCTTCGAGTGAGCCTGGGCACGGCACGCGCCAATTAATAGAACCGGGGCGATAAGCCTTCCATGCTCGCCAGCGTTGGCCTTGCAGATCGGACGCCTCAGCCTGGGCCAGAACGCTGCCGCTTCCAACTATCTGGTCGATTCCCCAGCCCAAAGCGAGCAGGTGGCGCGCCTCGCGACTCAGGATCTCGAGGTCCGGCTGCGCCGCGGGCCACTCCGATTCCTCGATACTCCAAAGATAGTAGACGTCGTTGCAGCCACGGAGACGATATGGCCGACAGACTTTGCCGGTCAACCGTTGCTGACGGTCCAACTCTTTGTTGCTGTCATTGTTGGGAACATAGAATGAGTAGCCCGATGTCCGGAAAGCTACGGGGGCAATGATGAGCGGTGGCTCACGGCAAGCGAGCCAGCGAAGCGCGTCAGCCTTATGCTGAGACCAATCACGGATTCGGCAACCGATTTGCCCACCAGCAAGCAAGGCAGCGAAAAGACGCATGGGCGAAGGTGGCCACTCCGGTTCGTCGTCACCCTGACCATGAAACCACGGATCTAGAAAGGTTACCGCGATGCAGAAATAGCGGCTCATTCACAACACCTGCTTGATCACGGGACCTTTCTTGCGACGCTTGTCACGATCGTCCTTGCTGAGCTTGAGCCATTTTTCTGCCCGTTTGCTATCGAACACAAAAGGGTTCTCGAAAGCCTGCACGACGAAATCGTTTGCTGATGCGCTTGCAAACGCGAGGCTATCCTCCGGCCCGATGGCGACCTCCTTGGCCTCGCCTTGGAACGGAATTGCCTTCCATCCCGACACCTTCGTAATTCGGAGAAGGCAACCCTCACGAAGGTTGAGTTGCTGAGCATCCCGGGTGGTCAACGCAACAAGTGCAAGCCCAAGGATGTAGCGCCTTAGCTTCATGACGCGCTCTTTGTACTGCTCAGGCTTTTCTCCCGCCCTGCGGGCCGCACCGAGCGTACGTAAGGCGACGAGGTTGAGGCTCACGTCTCGCCTGATTTCGCCGACAACTATGACTCCACCGTGCGCACCCGCCGCAGGACTGTGACGGAACCCTTCCTGACTTAGGGGATTCTTTTCACTTTCGCCCTTGTCGAGAGATTCATCGATTAAACCCTCATCAACGTAATGAAGGGGTGTGTTGTATTGTGCCGAACGAGTGCATCGCCTGACGTCAAACGCCCGAATTACTGACCGCACGACGCGGGGAATCTTCGCTTGAGTCGCACGCGAATCCCAGGCACCGAAGACGATGGAAGTCGGCGCAATTCTCGCCAACGGCTCGGCATCTCCGGCCTCCTGCCAAGCCTTAAAGGCGTCCCACAATTGCTCAGCGAGAGCCCTTCCTTCCGCTTCACTGCTACCCTCCATCCTGTCGGCGAAACGCACGATCGCATCTGCAGCCCTATGGCCAGCATCAAGCAGATGAATTCTTCTCTCACCATGGTTTGTCTTCGCCTTGATCACCACCTGGGGCACCAACCGATTGTACTTAGCTGCCTTAAAGAGGGGCTCCATCCGGTTAGCTTGAGAACCGACGCTGTCGATTTGGCAAACATTTGAGCCGTCGGCGAACCGATCTATGTTGTAACCAAGCCAGTCCTCGTCCTTCATTCCCTCGGGCTTAGCGTAAGTGGGCGGGAAAATGACCGCGTCTTTGCCCTCAATCGGCTCCAGCCACTCGTGCATCACGAGGGCAGCGATGTCGCTATCATCTTCCAGCCAGTGGTCGAATTGATTCGTAGAATGCGGATCTTTGTCACTCATATTTGGCCTCCGATCGTAGCTGCGAATCCAAAACCGTCGAAGCTTCCTCTTGTAAGGAGGTTGAACTTGAATCGCTGTCTGCCCGCGACTGGTATAACCCCGCTCACAACCGCTCGCGCAACAATCGGAGGCAACGATTCGCTCCAAGTCACGTAGCCAAGATGCCCGTCATCCTGAACTGGCGTGCAGAATGCAAGCGCCACCGCAGCGAGAAGTTCCGTGGCCCAATACGTGGCGACGCTCATTCCCAACCTATTTGGTGAAAAGCCTACACCCAGCGCTCCCCAAGCAGATCGCGGATCCAGACCAAAACGGCTTTTCAACGGATGCACGAGATCCAGAATAGAGTGGTCAAACGTTTGGTGGCGATCCCCAGCTTGCCGGAGCTTACAAAAAACGTCCCACGACGACTGGCGGCCCGACCAGAGTTTCAGAGGAGAAAACCTGGAGCGGACTTCATCTAGCCACCACGCCAAACGCAGCTTCGTCGGGGCGCTGATTTCTATAGGACGCACTTTCTCCGGGTCGACGATTTTACCTTGGGAGTCCGCAATCGTGCCATGAATCGTTCCGGGGCAAGCTTCCGCATTCAGCAACCGATGCATAAGTAACGAAAGGCTCGCCTCTGGGTATCTGGCACTAACGTAAAAACTACCGTTCTCGAACCAGCCTTCTGCCCCGGGCCAAAGGAGGTTGGCTATTTCGAGGAGCCCGCAGCACGCAAAGAACTGGCCGGGATTGCTCACCTCCACGCCCACTGAGAATGCCACCTGCCCCCGTTTCATGAGAATGATAACTCGCCCTCCGTCTGACAGGTCTGTTCGTGCTTTTTCGATGCCGCAATGTCGGCGCAACGAAGCAGTGACTCCAGCCAGGCCAAGCCCCATCGCCCAAACCTTTGCTGAAGATGCCCGAAACGCCTCATTACTTCGGCGGCGGCGTCATCATTGTCCTTTGAAGTGTGTTCTGGATCCTGCGCGTTCGGCTCGAAATGCGGGCGCGCCCAGCCATGATGAGCTGCGATCAGATGAAGAATGAGGTCCGATTCCGAGTGCTCCCTAATTCCAGTGTCCGCCGCGGCGTCCAGCAGCGAACCGAACTCGTGCCGATAACCGCAGAGGGCGCGACCGTGCAGATATTTTCGCGATTTGGCCAAAGGTTCGCAGCCGTTCGCGTTACACGCAAACCGTTGCCAGATGTCCCGGTCCTTTCCGCGGTCGTGCCATAGAGCCGCAGTGGTGAGCGCGTCTTTCAAAGAGGCGCTCAGCCCGAGAGCACTTGCGATGCGGTATGCTTGCTCCGCAATGAAAGTGCTGTGAATGCTTAAGGCTTGCCTGAACTTCGCTGTCTCAGGATTTTCGACGGCGAGTTCGCTCGGGCCGACCATTAGTACCAAGTCGCGCGAGGCCCCCTCACTCTCTGCTTCTGGCGCTTCTTCCAGGACGATTCGCTCGCGTTCGGTCAGTTGGATTAAAAGCGGATCGCCCACTTCTCCGGTCATCAGCCGGCGGTAAAACTGCCCGGTATCGTTGGTGATTGATATCCACCGTTGGCGGCGAATGGACGGACTTTCTTCTGCGACGTCGAGAGCTTCATTCTCGGCATCGGCATCGAGTGCACCCTCTTTACTAACGCCGCCTAATTCGGTCGGCAGAACGATCGTGCGATATTGGATTTTGAATCCTTTCTCGCAAATCTGCGACAACGTTCGCCACTCGGCCTCGCCGCGTTCGTTAAGGATTACAACTGGGAAATCAATGCTGTGGTGCTTTTTTCGACGCCGCTGGAGCAGGTCAGCGAGGCTGTCCCTGACACGGGTAGTCAGATCGCGCAGATGCTCGTGCGACAGCACCGGACAGGCATGAAACCAGTCCTCGACGGTCCGCACATCGACTTCGGTAGCTTTGAGCAGCATGACTTCTTTTCGCCACGCCACGTAGGTTTCAGGTGGGTCGTTAGTGAGTCCGTGCAAGTATTCGGCGACGTCTGGGCGTCCGGGCAGCGCGCCCTTGATGCTGGTCATTGACCACGCGTCGAGGAGAATGTCGCTCAGCGGCAGGATGGCGGGTTTTGCAGCAAAAGCCTTTTCCAGTTCGGCGCGTTTGAGCTCGGCCAGCAAGTCGCGTAAATGTGCTTGGCTCGCATCTATGACTCCCTCGCAGTGTTGCTTCTCCCAGTGGCTCAGAATCTCGATAGTGGCTGCCAACTCTGGTGCCAACGGTCGCTTGCCCTTGCCGGCAGCGCCTTTATCGTCCGACTCCCCTTTCTCCCTTGGTTTAGTCGCGAAGACATCGATCCTTGCCCGGCGTTTGTCGCCGCCCTGGCGGTTCACTCTCCCCAGGCGCTGGATCATTGCGTCGAGAGTGGTGACATCGCAAACCATATGGTCCGCGTCCAGATCGATACCGACTTCTCCCGCCGACGTGCTGACCAGATAAACTGATTGCGGCACTGGCTCAGATTTCAAGAACGAGCGGTATACGGAGTCTTTGGCCGCCAACTGGTCCCGTTCGTAACCTCTGATAGTGCCGGTGAGAAGGGCGACGCGATTTCGGCCAGCCTTTTTGCGCAACTCGCTCGCGATCTTCTGCGCGTCGATAGGGGACCGAACGTAGATCAAAATCTTTGCACTTTCGGTTTCATGCGACAGCGCGCGCGCGACCAAACTTCCGATGAGTTCACTCTCCTTGACGTAGCTGATTTGCAGTTCTTTTTTTGCGCTGAGCCGCCGCTGGACCGTTTCATCCCACTTGTCCTGCGCTTCAAGCCCAAAAATGTCCGACGATTCACTTCTGTTTCGTGCGGTAGCGGACAGCTCCATAATGCGCACCGGCCGCGGTTCTCCGCATGCTTGTTGAGCGCGGCCTACATGCGCAAGAACCTCGCTAAACGCCGGAGTCAGGTGCGCTTCGTCATGCACGAGTAGTGAATCCTGACCGATCAAACCAGCGTGTTGAGGACGCCAGTAAGAACCATCTCCGTATCCGCTGAACAACAGCTTGCTGCCTATCATGTCGATCGTTCCGACAATGATGGCAGCGCCTGAGGGATCTCCTTTCCACTCCTCGTTGTCCGCCATCTCACCGCGGAGTGTACTCACGGCCAGGAACAATCCGTCGGATGCCGCTAACTCGCTGAGCGCTTCGGCAAGCAAATTCAGCGGCTCCTGATAGATCGCCCAGCGCGCATCGTTTGGACAGAGCAACCGCCGCCGAATTGAATCAACCACACTGGTCGCTTGGTCCACGACTGTCCGGCGGTTGACGATGTATACAAGGCGGCGGGGTAGGAATAGGGAACCGCTACGAACCTCGCACGCGAGGGCGATCAACCAAATCGGAATTACGGATGTCTTTCCGAGACCTGTTGGCAAGTCGCAAACGGCCGGTATGCGACGGGACTGAAATCGCTGGAAGAGCCTGCCTTGCCAGCGCAGCGGCTCGTGATCGGTAAGAGCCCGGAATGCGGTGCTGAATTCCAAGCTAGCCATTTCTGTACAATCGCCCCCTCGTTTCCCTGGCGCGGCCAAAACCCTTCGTAGTCCTCGACGACAAGACAAGACACGTGGAACTCGATCATGCCGGCCTCGGGCGCACGTAATTTAAGC
>Ga0070740_10004107_pt1 | contig 14642 bp, 15 predicted proteins | sample Coa_R2_FD_67286 | JGI IMG/M metagenome (GOLD analysis project Ga0070740, IMG submission 67286) | Surface soil microbial communities from Centralia Pennsylvania, which are recovering from an underground coalmine fire - Coalmine... | ecosystem: Environmental > Terrestrial > Soil > Unclassified ... | reverse complement strand
CACCGGACCATCGACCACCGCGTGCTCGTGGATTTCGCGTCCGGCATGCCAGCCGCCCCGGCGCCGATCGAACAGACGCAGCACGCGATCGGGATAGGCATTGCCGTGACGGAGGAACTTGCCGAAGTATTCCGTGGCGCGTGCGAAGCAAAAGCCCGCCGCGTCGTCAAAGCCGCGCCCGCGCGCGGCCTCGATGGAAGCGCGCAGTGCCGGCGTGATGCGCTCGTCGGCATCCAGGCACAGCACCCAGTCGTGGCGCGCCTGCGCCACGGCGAAATCCTTCTGTGCACGGTAGCCTTCGAATGGATGCTCGATGACCCGTGCACCGGCGCTCGCCGCGCTCTCGCGTGTGTCGTCGGTCGAACCGGAATCCACCACCACGATCTCGTCGCAGAAGGCCAGCGACGCGATGCAGGCACCGATCCGGTCGGCCTCGTTCAAGGTGATGATGCAGGCTGAAAGCAGCACGCGTCCGGGCATGCGCGCAGTGTAGTGGGATGCGCTCCGTTAAACTCGCGCGGTTTGGCGCTCGATGTCGATGTGGAGTTCGGGTGCCGGCAATCATCCACCCGTTCATCGACGAAGCCGTGATACGCAACCTCTACACCCGCTCTGAACATTTGCGCGCGCTGCTGTGGTGGCTGCCGTTGTGGGCACTCGTGGCGCTGGTGGCGATATTGGCGCACGGGCCGATGCCGATGTATTCCACGCGTACGCTGGGCGTGGCCTGGGAGATGTGGTCGCAACATCACTGGCTGGTGCCGTGGATCAACGGCGCGCCGTACAGCCAGAAGGTGCCGCTATTGTTCTGGATGATCCACGCGGGTTGGTTCGTGTTCGGCGTCAACGACGTCTGGCCGCGCGTGCTGGAAGTGCTGATCGGCGCGGCGCAATTGATCCTGGCGCAGGCTCTGGCGCGGCGGCTGTTTCCGCAGCGGCCTTGGATGGCGCGCGCCACGCCGTGGATGCTGGCTGCGTTGTCGTTCGCCTTCCTGTTCGGCCTGCAGATCATGTACGAAGTGCTGCTGAGCGTGTTCGTGCTCGGCGCGCTGCTGTGTCTGGCACCCGCGCCGAAACGCGAATCGCCGAACTGGATCGGCTTTGCGATCTGCATCGGTCTCGGTTTGTTGACGAAGGGTCCGGTGATGGCGCTGCACGTGGTGTTCGTGTGGCTGCTCGGTCCGTGGTGGAGCGCCTATGCGCGCGAACAACGCCTGCGTTGGTACGGTTTCGGGCTGCTCGCCTTCATCGGCGGGTTCGCGATGCTGGCGGCATGGGTGATTCCGGCGATCCACATTGGCGGAGAGACGTACGCAAACGAGCTGTTGTTCAAGCAGACTGCCGGGCGCGTGGTGGAAGCTTTCGATCACGCGCGGCCGCTGTGGTGGTACTTGCCGTGGCTGCCCGCGGTGTTGTTTCCGTTCATTGCCTGGCCGCGAGCCTGGGCCGCGGTGATCTCGCTGCGCAAGCCGCTGGAACCGGGATTGCGATTCTGCATCGCGTGGATGGTGCCGGTGTTCGGGGTGTTCTGCCTGATCAGCGGCAAGCAAACGTATTACCTGATTCCGGAATTGCCCGCGGCGATGATGCTGATCGCGTGCGCGATCGCGCAGTGGCGCGAACGCAAGCCGGATGCGGCGGGCAGCGCGTGGTGGGGACCGTGGCCGCTCGCGATCGGATCGTTCGCGTTGGCGATCTCGCTGTTCGCGTTGCCGTCGCTCGTGTCCAGCGGACGCATCACGGATCATTGGTTGCGAGATCTTTCCGCCGACGGCGCGCCGTTCGGCGTGTTGTATCTGCTGCTGGGCGCATTGATGCTGCTGCGCGGCCGCGGCGAGTTGCGACGCATCGCCTTCGCCAGTCTGGTCGGCACCGCGGCGGCGTATCTGCTGTTCACGTTGACCCTGTGGCCGGCGTTCAATCTCGCGCCGGTGTCGCGGCTGCTGGCGCGTGCGCAGGACCAAGGGCGCGCGATCGGCAATCTCGACATCTACGAAGGTCAGTTCCATTTTCTGGGCCGCCTGAAACAGCCGATCGATCGTCTGTACGAGGGCGGTTATCTACAAGACTGGGCGCGCAAGCATCCCGACGGATTGATCGTCGAATATCCGAGCAATCTCGATCCGCTCGATCTCCGCTACGCGGTGTTCGTGCAACCGTTCCGCTCGGTGTGGCTGGTGGTGTGGAACGCGTCCACGCTCGCGGCGCTGCGACGCGGCGAGAAACCGCCGGAACCCGCGCAGCCCACCGCGGTGTATCCGGATGATTACTGGCGCTACACGAAATCGGAGCGCTGAGTTCACGCGTCCGTACGGACGCCACGCGACAATGCGCGCATGAACGACCAACGCATCCAGGCCTTGCGTGCGCAATTGGGCGGTTCGCGCGACGGCGCGCTGTTGCGCTATTCGCTCGGCAGCGCGCTGCTGGAAACGGGGGACGCAGCGGAGGCCGTGGTGCAGTTGCGCGAAGCGCTGACGTTCGATCCCACTTACACGGCGGCGTGGAAAATACTCGGCAAGGCGCAACTGGCGGCAGGCGATCCGATCGCCGCGAAGGAAGCGTGGCAGGAAGGCATCGCCGTGGCGCATCAGCGCGGCGATGTGCAAGCGGAGAAGGAGATGCGGGTGTTCCTGAAGCGTTTGCAAAAGTAGTGTCCAACGGGTCTTGTCAGTTTTTTCCGTCTCCGATCTGCCGTCTCCCGCTTCCCGTTTTCTGCCGCGCCACCCAATACGGATCGTGCTCATACGGATCCGGCCGTTCCGACCAGCGCTTGTAGGTCCACTGGTATTGGGTGAAGGCGAGTTCCACGCAATCCTGCACGCCGCGATTGAGCGCGGCGCACGCCACACGCAAATCCTGGTGGGCGATGTCTTTCGGCGCCGGCAGAAAATGAATACGGAATCCCTCGCCGTGCTTCAGGCGTTCGGCGAAGGCGAACAGCACCGCTGCGCCGGTGCGGTGCGCCATGCGCGGCAGCAGCACCATGGTGTTCGCTTCGACGCCGAAGAACGGCGCGAACTGCCCCTCTCCGCGCTTGGGCTGCTGATCGGGAAGAATGCCGACCACGCCGCCGGCGGAAAGACGCTTGTACAGCGAACGCACCCCGGCGGGATCCGCGCGCACCTGCAGCGGCGCCAGGCCACCCCGCGCGCGGCGCAGCATCGCTTCGAACGCGACATCGCGCGGCGGTGCGTACAGGATCGCGATCGGCGTGCGGCTGCTCAGCCAGTGGTTCAATATTTCCCAGCAGCCCAGGTGCGGCGCGGCGATGATCAAACCGCGCCGCGCGTTCAATGCTGACTCGAACAATTCCTGCCCGCGCACCTCGTGCACCAGCTCCAGCGCGTGCAGCGCGCCGCGTCCCCACACCGCGGCGAGTTCGGTGACCGCGTGTCCGGTTTCGATCAGGCAGAGTTTCGTCAACCGCGCGCGCGAGGCATCGGTGAGCCTGGGGCAGGCCAGCGACAGGCTGACCTCGGTGTGCACGCGTTCGCGCGCGCGCTTGCGCCACCACAGCATCACGCCCAGCGCCGTGCCCAGCGCATATAACGTCCGCAGCGGCAGCGCGCCGAGCATGCGCAACGCGGTCCAGGTGAGTGCGACGTACCAGCGCATCAGCCAGCGTCCTCCTCGATGTGTGCGGCGCGATAGATATCCGGCAACCCGCTGCCCGTGCGCGGCTTGAAACGTTTGTAGTTCCATTGGTATTGCGCGAAGGCGATTTCCACGCATTCGGCGACCGCCGCGTTCAACGCCGTGCACGCGATCGACAGATCGTGATCGCGCAAAGCTGAAGGGGTTTCGCGGAAATGGATGATGAAGCCTTGCGCGCGCGGCAATCGTTCGACGAACAGCATCAGCACATTGGCATGCGTGCGGCGCAGCAGCCGCGGCAACAGGGTCATCGTCAACGCGGGCACGCCGAAAAACGGTGCGATGATGCCACCGCTGCGCGGCACGTGATCGGGCATGATCGACACCACGCCGCCGCTGCCCAGATGCCGGAACACGCGCCGCACGCCCGAATCATCGATGGGAAACTGGATCGAGGCGCCACCCTCACGCAAGGCGCGCAGCAGCAACTCCAGTTGCGGATAACGCGGCTGTGTGTAGAACGTGGCGAAAGGCGTGCGTTTGCCCACCCAGTAATTGGCGACCTCCCAACTGCCGAGGTGCGGCGCGCACAGGATCAAGCCTTTGCCGGATGCGAGCGCCGCTTCGAACAATTCCTGCCCTCGCACTTCGCGTACCTGTGCCAGTGTGCGTTCGATGCGCGTCCAGATGCCGAACACTTCCAGCAGCGACTTGCCCGTTTCCGCCAGGCACTCACGTGCCAATTTGTTGCGTACAGCCCGGTCCAGTTGCGGACGCACGCGCGCGAGATTGATCTGCACGATCGCGCGCTTGCGCGTGGGCAGCAGCCAGAACAGCCCGCCCAGTGCCGCACCCAGCGCCTGCCAGCAACGCAGCGGCAAACCCGATGCCGCGCGCAACGACGCATACAGAAGCGAGGTGTACCAGCGCATCGCGCGAGTGTAGCCAAGAATATTGCTACGCTCTCGGCATGATTTCCCTGATCCAGCGCGTCACCGAAGCGCGTGTCGAAGTCGATGGCGAGACCGTCGGTGCGATCGGCGCCGGCCTCCTGGTACTCGTCGCCGTGGAACCCGCCGACTGCGAAGCGCAGGCGCGGCGGATGTGCGAACGCCTGCTGGGCTACCGCGTGTTCGCGGACGAAGCCGGCCGGATGAATCGCTCCGTGACGGACGTGCGCGGCGGCCTGCTGCTGGTGCCGCAATTCACACTGGCGGCCGACACGGCCAAGGGCATGCGGCCCAGCTTCACCACCGCGGCGGCGCCGGAACACGGGAAGCAGTGGTTCGACCGCTTGGTGGAACTGGCGCGGAATGCGCACGAAACCGTTGAAACCGGCCGCTTCGGCGCACACATGAGGGTGCACTTGGTGAACGACGGGCCTGTGACGTTCTGGCTGAGGGCGTGACACCAGTCTTCCGACGAGCTCTCTTGCGCGTTTCTTGCATGGATTTTCCGCCCCGCGAAGCGGTTCGCGCCGCGATCTTTTCGCTTGAAAACTGGTCAAAAGATCGCCAAATCAGCTACACTTGCCGGTTCGTCCGTCCCGCGGTTCCCCCATGGAAAACCTTCCCCAGCAGCAATCCGAAATCAAGCAGTTGATCACCAAGGGTCGTGAGCAGGGTTACCTGACTTACGCCGAGGTCAACGATCACCTGCCCGACGACATCGTCGATCCGGAGCAGATCGAAGACATCATCGGCATGATCAACGGCATGGGCATCGAGGTGCACGAAGTCGCGCCCGATACCGAGTTGCTGCTGCCCGATGCGCCCGCCGCGAGCACCGAGGACGACGAGACGGCCACCGAAGAAGCGGTGGCGATGTTGTCGGCGGTCGATGCGGAAGTCGGCCGCACCACCGATCCGGTGCGCATGTACATGCGCGAAATGGGCACGGTGGAACTGCTGACCCGCGAAGGCGAAATCGCCATCGCCAAGCGCATCGAGGAAGGTCTGAACCAGGTGCAGACCGCGCTCGCCAGTTTCCCGTGGGCGATCGGCCTGCTGCTTGAGGAATACGACCAGCACCTCGACGGCAAGCGCCGCATGAGCGAGATCATCGCCGGCTTCGCCGACCAGGAAATTCCCGCCGAGGAATTCGGCGTCGCCGCGCCCGCCGCGGAACTGGACAGCGACGCGGAAGCCGACGAGGACGAAGAAGAGGAAACGCCCACGGACGAGGATGCTGGCCCGAGCGGTCCGGACCCGGCGGAAGTCGCGCGCCGCATGGACGTCCTGCGCGAGCTGTACGGCAAGTTCCAGAAGACCGCCGACAAGTACGGCATCACCGACAAGAAGTCGCAGAAGCTGCGCGACAAGATGGCCGAGGAGTTCCTGAAGCTGAAACTCCCGTCCGCGCTGATCGACGGTTTCGTGCGCAAGCTGCGCGAAGTGGTCGCGTCGATCCGTCACCACGAGCGCGCGGTGATGGACATCTGCACGCGCGTGTGCCGCATGCCGCGCAAGGATTTCATCGAGCTGTTCCCCTCCAACGAAACCAACCTGGAGTGGGTCAACGAACTCTCGCGCAAGCGCCAGAAGTGGACACCGGCGGTTCGCAACCACCGCGACGACATCTTGGCCGAGCAGCAGAAGCTGGCCGAGATCGAGCGCGCCCTGTACCTGCCGCTGACCGACATCAAGGAAATCAACCGCGCGATGTCGATCGGCGAAGCGAAAGCACGCCGTGCCAAGAAGGAAATGGTCGAGGCGAATCTTCGTCTCGTCATTTCGATCGCGAAGAAATACACCAATCGCGGCCTGCAATTCCTCGACCTGATCCAGGAAGGCAACATCGGCCTGATGAAGGCAGTCGACAAGTTCGAATACCGCCGCGGCTACAAGTTCTCGACGTATGCAACGTGGTGGATCCGCCAAGCCATCACGCGTTCGATCGCCGATCAGGCGCGTACCATCCGCATCCCGGTGCACATGATCGAAACGATCAACAAGCTCAACCGCATCTCGCGCCAGATGTTGCAGCTCTACGGCCGTGAGCCCACGCCGGAAGAACTGGCCGCGGCGATGGAAATGCCCGAGGACAAGATCCGCAAAGTGCTGAAGATCGCGAAGGAACCGATCTCGATGGAAACCCCGATCGGCGACGACGAAGATTCGCACCTGGGCGATTTCATCGAGGACACCAATGTCGGTTCGCCGATCGAATCGGCCACCGAAACCGGATTGATGGAAACCGTGCGGGAAGTGCTGGCAGGTTTGACGCCGCGCGAAGCGAAAGTCCTGCGCATGCGCTTCGGCATCGACATGAACACCGACCACACGCTGGAAGAAGTCGGCAAGCAGTTCGACGTCACCCGCGAGCGCATCCGCCAGATTGAAGCGAAAGCGCTGCGCAAGCTGCGGCATCCGTCGCGCTCGGAGCAGTTGCGCTCGTTCCTGGATTTCGAGTAAATCCGGGACTCGGGAAAAGCGCAGCAATTTTGTCGTCATTCCGGGGCCGTTCGCGGTCACGCGAACGGAACCCGGAATCTGCTCTTCGATTAAAGCGCGAGAAAAGCAGATTCCGGATCGCCGCGCAGCCTGCCCCGGAAATGTTTTTGATCCGGGGCGGCGTCCGGAATGACGAAGCAACCAGCCTGCGTCATTGATCATCATATTTACTTGCATGACTGGAAGGCCCTTATGAACCGCATCGCCGTTTTCGTTGACGCAGGTTATCTTTTTGCATCTTCCAGCGAGCTGCTGTTCGGCGAGCGCCTGCGTCGCGGCGAGTTGCGGCTGGCCAATGCCGAATTCGCCGCGCATTTGAAGCAACTCGCCGAGTCGATCGGCGGCTGTCCGCTGTTGCGCATCTACTGGTACGACGGCACCAATGCCGGCCCCTCGCCCGCGCACCTCGCGATCGCCTATCTCGAGAATGTCAAGCTGCGGCTGGGTTTCGTCAACCAGTCCGGGGAACAGAAGGGCGTGGACGCGCTGATCTTTTCCGATCTCACCAATCTCGCGCGCAACAACGCGATTTCCGACGCGCTGATCGTCTCGGGCGACGAGGACCTGCGCGTCGGCGTGCAGCAGGCGCAGGAACACGGCATCCGCGTGCACCTGCTGGGAGTGGAAGCCGCCGACATCGGCGAAATGCGCGGCAATCAGTCGGCTGCTCTGCAGCGCGAGGTGGATACGCGCCATCTGCTGGACGCGAATACCCTGCGGCGCTTCCTGCGCCGGCGCGAATTCGCCGAGTGGTCGCCGCCGCTGGCCGAAAACGGAGAGATGCAGCAGAACCTCGCACGCATGCAGGAACTGGCGGGCGAATACGCCGACACCCTCGGCGCCGAACAGCGCGAGCAGATCCGGCAACTGCCCGAGCGCACGCCGCTGCCACACGAGCTGGATCGCGAACTGCTCTCGCGCGCCTCGGAACTGCTGGGACGCAAACTCGAGGAAACCGAGAAGCGCACCCTGCGCGCCGCGCTGCGCACGGCGGTTTGCGAGCCGGGGTGATCACCTCGTTCAGTGCTCGAAAACCTGCGTGTTCTTCATCAGCAGGTCGATCTTGCTTTTCATGAAATCCTGCGGGTGATTGCCGTCGATACCGAAGAAGACGGAGTAAAGAACCGCAGGTTTGCCTGTGGTCTGACCAATGATGGCATTGATTGTCATTAAGTCATCCTGATTGCGCGCCACGCCATCGTAGGGATGTTCGCGCTTCACAACCTTTTGCCAGGTGTCGCTCAAATCCTGATCGAGCCCCTCAAGTGGTGCGTGGAAGCGGGGAAAGGCGATGCGATCGCCAATCTGGTTGGGCGTGCCCTTCCATATCCGTACGTCTGCAACGTCCCATACCGCGCGGCCCGCATCCGAGAAGAACATGAAGGCCAGATCCATGTATCCATCCGGATCGATGGCCTGGAGCTCAGGTGTATACGAGAAGGCGAGTCGCTTCGAGGAATAAGCGAAGCGGTGTCCATAATCGAAATCTATCCGGATGCTGTTAAACGCGTCCGGCAGCAGACTTGTATCCTGCAAGTATTCTTTCCATTGCGCCAATGTTCCCTGGTAGCTCTCGAAAACGAAGTTGGAAAGTTGATTGAAATCCAGAGTGGTATCGTGCAGACCTGAACCCGCCGTGGGCCGCAGCATCACCACGCAACCGTCGGGGGTCGGCAAGGTATAGGCCACCACGCGCGCGTTGAGGAACGGCAAGACCCAGACGCTGGTCTGCCAGTGACGTTGCCAGCGGTCCACGTATTCGGATTCGCTTTCGGGTTTACCGAGCGACGTGATCTTTACCGAATCGCTGCCAACCGGTCGCTTGAAGATCCCGGTCTTCATCAGCAGATCCATGCGCAGCTTTTCGTCATGGTAGAAGGTCTTCGCATCGAGCTTGTCCGGCCGGCGGATGTGGAACAGCAGGTTATGGCCCAGTGCGCCCATCTCGACGAAACCGTTGTTGTCCAGCTCGATGGTTTTGGTGTTGCTTTGGGCCAATGCCCATTCGCCGTTGCTGTTGCGCGCAATCATTCCCGGAAAGCCGAATATCTCCGGCGGGATGGTATGGAGTAGCCGCGCGGATCCTGAGCCGCTGGGAAACAAGTTGTCCGCCTCCCGCTTCAGCAACGCCTGTTGCTGCTGATCTTCGTGCTTGTTCACGAGGGTTTCGTAACTGCGGTAAAAATCCGCAAGGCTCAGCGGCAGGTTGAACTTTGCCTGCAAGACGTCGTTCTGCACTGCACCGTCAAGCACATCCAGCGCGTAGTAAGTGCGTTCGTCCAGCACGGCCTGGTTGTCCGGCGCATCCAGCACCTGCTGGATCGGCAATGCGTAATTGAGATTCTCGTTGGGCGATTTCGCCAGCACCACGCCGATGACCTTGCCGTCCTTGTCCAGCAACGGCCCGCCGCTGTTGCCGGGCGAAGCCGCGGCGGAAAAGCGCATCCATTTCCAGGCGCCGTCCTGCTGTTCGGGCGTATCCGATGTGTAGAGACCATCGCGGATCACCACACCGGTGCCGAGCGCGTTGCCCACCGCGTAGACCACATCGTTCGTCGCGGGCTTGCTGTCGATTTCCAGCGCCGCGTCGCCCGGTTGCGTGGCCAGCGAGAACACCACGAAATCGCGGCGCAGCCCGAACTTCTCGATCTTGTCGATCGGATACACCTTGCCCTTGCTGTCGCGCAACGCGGGCGGTCCCCAGAGGCTGTCCAGCCCGGCGAGCAATACGTGCGCGGCGGTGACGTACCGCCCATGGCCGATCGAGAACGCGGTGCCGATCGAGTAGTACTTGTCGGTGCGCTCCTGATAGGGCAGCAGATCGAGCGGCAGCGGTTTCTCGTAGGTGAGCGGATCGGGATCCGGCTTCGCCTGCACGACTTCGAACGTGGCGGCTTCCACCTTCGGCAGCACCGCCGGATCGAGCGTGGCCGCTTGAGCCACGGCTGTGGCGGCGAGAATCAATACGGTCGCAAACGCGAACCGCACGCCGGTTGATTCCGCGACAAAGCGGAGATTCCTGATCGAGATGCGCATCGGTCCCCCAGAACGTCGAGCGCGCATCCGCTGCGCACCTTGTCCTGCGCGCATGTTGGCACGAACGCGCGGCCGTTGCATGACGCCTTGCGGGCGTTATGCGGCCTTGCGAAACGTCAGGTTGATCCGGCAGGTGCCGAGCAGCGGGTGCGTGCCGTCCTTCAACGGGAGCACGCCGTGGTAGCGCATGCGCGCTGGGCCGCCCCAGACAACGATATCGCCGTGAAACAGCGGAACGCGCAGTTGACGGTCATTGCGAACGAAGCCGCCGAACAGGAAGGTCGCCGGCAAACCGAGCGACACCGACACGATCGGCTGAGAGAAATCGCGTTCGTCGCGATCCTGGTGCAGCGACAGTTTCGCGCCGGGCTCGTAGCGGTTGATCAGGCAGGCATCTGGCGCGAAGTTCGCGAAGCCGGCAGAGGCTGCCGCTTCGTCCGCGAGTTGCGCGAAAACTTCCGGCATTGCCGGCCACGCCTTGCCGCTTAGCGGGTCATCGAACGAATAGCGATAGCCGCGCCGGTCGCTGATCCAGCCCAGCGCACCGCAATTGCTCATTGCCACCGACATGCGCAAGCCGCCGGGCGTGATCATGTGCCGCAACGTCGCGGCGCGTGTCACTTCGTCCAGTGCGCGCAGGATCTCGTGTTCGTGCGCGCGGGCAAAGCCGCGCAGCAGCACCGCACCTTCGTACAGCGGCTGCCGCGCGGGTTGCGGATCGGAATTCGCATCGAAAAGTCCTGCCGCCGCGCGCATCACATGTCGTAAAAGAATTGCTCGCGGTCTATTTTCCCATCGCGCACGTGATACACGCAGATCTCGCGCATGGTCACGCGGCCGCGGCCCTTCATCGTCGCGTCCATCACCGCCGCCACGCTGAACCAGTCGCCCGCGATCACCGGCTCGCTGACTTCGTTGCTGTGCACCGCTTCCACCATTTCGCCGAATGCGCGGCCCTTCTGCTTGATCGCCTCCAGACCGGTGGCGCTCCCCATCGGCCCTTCGGACATGCCTTCCATCTCGATGTTGACCGCGTCGCGCGCGAACAACTCCTCGTGCGCTTGCGTGTAGTTGCCCTGGCGACACAGTTCGACCAGACGCTTGGCAACTTGTTCGGTGTTCATTGCGGCACTCCTATTGATCAGGGGAACGCCAGTTTACGCCCGGCTACTGACAGCGTGATGGCAGCAATTGATGACGCGCCGTGGATTGCCCCGCACCTCTGGCCCTCTCTCGCAAGCGGGAGAGGAGGGGCAATCATCGCGTTGCACACGACAGCATGATTAAATTGGAAGGGGGCCTGTAGCACAGCGGTTAGTGCAAGAGACTCATAATCTCCTGGTCGCAGGTTCGAATCCTGCCGGGCCCATCGCTTCGTTCAATCTTTTCGCACACGTTCGTCCCTGAAGCGCAGTCCAGCGGCCATCCTTGCCCGTGCCTTCCTGGTGGGACAAGAGTTGTCCGGCGCCTCGGAATGGGACTTGAGCCTATCGGCGGTGCCGGCGCTTGAATCATGGCTCCAGTGGGCTTCACACGGTCCCGCTGTGCGCGCACGCCGCTCCCCGTTCGTTGAAAAGCCCTGTGTCAAACGGGAGCGGTCGTTTCCATCAGCTCTTGCTTGCGCGAATTCAACTGCTCGCCGAGGCTCTTCAGATCCTCCGTCGAGAAAATCTTCTTCGCGCGCGGGAACATTTCCTTCTCTTCTTCGTCGGCGTGATGGTCTACCAGTTCCTTCAACACCTTCGCACGGCCGCTGAATTTCTCCGAATTGACGTCGGTGCCGAGCAGATCGGGCAACACCAGTTCGCCGGCGGCACGGTGTTCTTCCAGCGCTTCGAAATAAAGCTTGTCGTTGTCCGCGTCGTTGCAGGCCTGCTTGAACGCCGGATAGAAGATTTCCTCTTCTATCTGCGTGTGTACCTTCAGCTCGATCGCGATTTTCTCCAGCAGCTCTTCGCGCGTCTTGCTGGCGCGTTCGGTCGTGTCGTTCAATTGCTTGAGAAGTTTGCGGACCTTCTGGTGATCTTCCGTCAACAACGAGATCGCGTCCATGTGTGTTGCTCCCTCGGTAGGTCCGCGGACGGTAGCTGCCGGCTTGCGCAGGAATCGTGAAGCCGGGTTCCGAAAACAACACGGTCAGCGCGCAGCGCCTTTTGGGAAAACACGCGCGTTCTTCGAATAGATGTCGTGCACGCGAGCGCTCATCTCACGCGGGCCGTCTACCTCTATGAGAGGCAAGTTCGCGCTCCACGTCCTTGGCCATCACGCCGACTCTTTCGACCGCGGCACGCAGCTCGTCGGGGGTCACGTGGAACTTCGCGCTCCAGTCGCGCAGCTCGTGTTCCTGGTTCACGTTGATGCGGATGCGATCCGCGCTGCCGGTTTTGCTCCTGTCGTCGCTCATGTCCGTTTCCTTACGGTTGGTCAGCGCGGTCTTGTGATCGCTTTCGATCGCACGATCGGGACGATCGCGGTTCATCGCGGGCTTGAATGCCAAGTCTGGCGTGAAGAACGAGTCAATGCGGAGCAGGCTTCACATCGGCCTCACTTGCGGGTGTTTATTGCTGGCGCAGGTCCGATGCAGGAGGTGGTCATGGAACGACTGATGCAGGCCTTCCGCAGAAACGGCGAGCCCGGCAAGCAGAAAGGCGCGATGGGTTACGTGCTCGCGTGGCTGCTGGGTGTTCCGATTCCCATCCTGATCATCGTCGCGCTGCTGCGCGGATGTTCCTGATCGGATCCACCGGAGACGGACATGGCGATTTCCGACAATGCAATCGTGACGCAGGAACACCCGGTGATGCGCTGGGGCGCGGTATGGGCCGGCTGGCTGGTCGCCACCGGCATCGCCGCGCTGCTTTATGCATTCGGACTGGCGGTCGGCTTCTCCGCGTTCGATCCGCACGATCCGGCTGCGGTCGCGCGCGGCATCTCCGGCGGCGCGATCACGTGGATGATCCTGACCTGGGCGGCTTCGTTGTGGCTGGGTGCGATGTTCGCCACGTGGTTCGACGGACGCAACGATACCGAGATGGGCGTGATCCGCGGCTTGGCGGTATGGGGGCTATCGCTCACCGCGACCACGCTGCTGATCGCCAGCGGCATGACGCATCTCACCTTCGCAAGCGTCGCTGTTGCGCCGGCGGAAAACCTGCCCACCCTTGATGCCGATACCGTGGCGCAATACACGGCGCGGATCATGTGGACCGCGTTCGGCTGCGCGCTGGTGTCGCTGGTCACCGCCGCGTTCGGCGGATGGCTGGGCGCGCACCACGTACACCGCGTGTATCACCTGCGCACCTACGCAAGACACGGTCTCCGCTGAGACGGAGGCAAGCCGCGGATCGTCGCGTACATCCTTTCAGCACAAGCCACTCGCGCTGGCTTCGCGGATCAGTGACCTCGCAACAATCGATAGCGGTCGCGAGGAGAGGAGCTGTGGAATCCTGCTCTAGAGAATGATGTCGGGCAGTTTCCACGCGCCGCGCAAGCGTGCGTACTCCGTCCGCGGCAGCAGTACGAACACCGGATGCTCGTCCGGTTTCAGCCACGCAAGCAAACGGTCCATGGTCGCGTCTGCCATCGCGGTGCAGGCGGTGGTGGTCGAATCCGGCGATTTCCAGAGGTGCGCGAAGACGCAACTGCCGCCCATCGGTTTTTGTTGCGCGTTGTTTTCGATCACGAAGCCTTCGCGGTAGCGCTGGTCGCCATGATTGAAGATATCCAGCCGCATGTGTTCGGTGGCACCTCTCACTGCGGCCTCGCCGACCGTGCGCGCGTCGACGATACGGTTGTAGTACGGCGAACCCGAAACGTCCACGCACCAACTGGTGGACTGCATGGGCTTGTAAGTCAACGCGGTCGCGAGATTCGGTGCATAGCCGAACGCTTCGCCGATCGCGAACACGCCGGCCGGGCTGCGGCCGTCGCCTTCGCGCTTGATCGGGCCGTCGTGTTGCGGCGGATTAAGACCCAGACCCCACGCCGAACCGGCATGGCCGATCACCGCCGGCGCCGCTTTGCCGATTTCGTTCCACCTGTGGTGCACGCGATCGAAAGTGCGCAGCGTGCCGCGGGTTGCGTTCCAGTCCGGCACGATCACAACGATCATTTGCCGCGCGTCGTGCCAATTGGCGGAAGGATCCTCGGCCGAGGCGCTCCGCGCGTATGCGATGACCGCGAATGTCAGCATCGCAATGAATACACACGAGCGAAGCATCGCGTTCGAAATTTTCATCAAGGTTCCAACATCGTTTGGATGCGTTCCAGATTCGAAAGCAGTTGCGCATGGCGTTCGTTGCGCTGGCACAGCAGCATGAAGATCTGGTCCAGCAGATGTTGCAGCGCGGACTGATAGAGCAGCGGTTCCAGATGCGGCTGCTCGTCGTGCGCGGAGACCAGCAGCGGAATGTCCGCCAGTGCGCGTAGCGGGTTGGGCGTGTGTCGCGTCACACTGACCAGTTTTCCGCCGCGTTCGCGGAACCAGCGGCCGATCTTGCACAGCACCGGCTGGCGGCCGTGCTCGGAAAACGCTAACAACACGTCGTTGGCGCGCGC
>Ga0070740_10004106_pt1 | contig 14644 bp, 12 predicted proteins | sample Coa_R2_FD_67286 | JGI IMG/M metagenome (GOLD analysis project Ga0070740, IMG submission 67286) | Surface soil microbial communities from Centralia Pennsylvania, which are recovering from an underground coalmine fire - Coalmine... | ecosystem: Environmental > Terrestrial > Soil > Unclassified ... | reverse complement strand
CGATGGAACATCTCTTCGAGCCTGCCATCGCGCGCGAGGAAGCGGCCAGCGAGGAGCCGGAAGCCACCAGCGGTGAGCCAGCCTCTCCCCAGAATGAGAGCGAGCAAGGGACCGCCGGCGCCGCGCCGACTTCTGCCCAGAACGAGAACGAGCAGGGGGAGGCATCACCTCTGCCGCCCGAAGATAACGAATGGCGCTGGCAATCCAGGGAGAATGCGGAGAGCTAAAGCGCGCTCGCTTTGCCTGCATGCCGTCCCCATTTAGATGGCGCGCAGGCAAAGATCATGCCTGTTGCAGATCGTCGATCTTCCAGTTATTCTGATTATCTTTCCTCAGAGTCACCTTGTCGTTGTTAACTCCTTTGGAATGGTGGATGAGCTGCAAACTTGTCGTCGCGCTGGTTCCAGAGTCGTTGGCGGTGCCATGTTTACAGGTATCAACTTTATCCTGTGAAAGCAGTTGCGCGAAGTCGGCTTCGGTAAATTGCGCCTGCAATTTGGGCGAGAACTGATCGTATGCTTGCTGATACTGCCCGTTCTGCAAATCCTTGCAGAACGCGTCAAGAGTTTTCATCGGCGTGGAACGGTTGATATAGGCCATAACTCCATAAGCTCCGGCGGCCAGGACGGCCAGGCAGACGATTACGATGAGAGGGAAAAGCCAGCGCGAACGGCGCCCCTGCCCATGTGAGGCCCCGGCGACTCCCGCGCCGCCCCCATCCTGCCCGGGAACCATCTGGCCTGGAACTATAGAAGCGCCGGGGCCAGGGGAGACATAATATGAAGGCGACTCCAGGCTCGTATCACCATAAATTGTATCGTCGTATGCGTCTGACCGGGGAGGCTCTGATCCACGCGGCTCTCCAGAAGACCCATAGGGGACATAAGGCAGTGACGGTGAATCGTAGCCTTGTGGATCATACGGATTATCATTCGTATCGTGCATGTCAGACTCCTCACATAGTTTTTCAGGGACGACAACGCCAGCCAATGTTATGTAAGTCTATCAGATTGTTATGAGTAGCGACAAGGACATCTCCACTCATCTCTCTCAGAGGCTTGCCTCCAGGCCCCAAATTGGGCATACTGGACAGGTAACGTCCCTGCCTTATATACGTAATATGTATTGAGAATGTGTCTTATTCTCAGTGCCCTGTCCTCTCTGACGGGGTGCACGGCTTCGCCGCAGGCGCGAGCAAGTGGGGATGCTGGGAATCAGACACACCATGTATAGACGTGGATGACAATCTGTTGAGATAAAAAGGAGATGGTATTGGATGATATAGCACCTGCATTTGATGATAGGACAGTCATCAGCACGAGCAGGCTCACCAAAGTCTTTGGGAACCTGGTCGCCGTGAACGATCTGCACCTGCAAGTAATGCGCGGCGACGTATTTGGCTTTCTCGGTCCCAATGGTTCGGGCAAAACTACGACGATCCGCATGCTGCTGGGCCTGATTCGCCCGACAGCGGGGCGAGCGATCCTCTTTGGTATGGATACCGCCTACCAGTTGCCCGACATTTTGCAGCGCGTGGGCGCTATCGTAGAGACCCCGGTCTTCTATCCCTATCTCTCCGGCCTGGATAATCTGCGCGTCATCGCCGCCGCGTCGGGTATGATGTCGGGCAAGGCCAATGACCGCCGCCTGGCGGAGGTGCTTGAGATCGTCGAACTGCGCAGTTATGAGAAGCTGGCCTACCGCAAATACTCCCTGGGCATGAAGCAGCGCCTGGGTATCGCCGCCGCGCTACTGACCGACCCGGAACTGGTGCTGCTGGACGAACCCACCAACGGCCTCGATCCGGCCGGCATGATCGAGATCCGCAGGCTGATCCAGCGCTTATCGGCGCTGGGCAAGACGATCTTCCTTTCCAGCCATATTCTTTACGAAGTGCAGCAGGTGTGCAATCGAGTAGCTATCTTGCAAAAGGGCAACCTGATGAAGCAGGGCAAGGTGAGCGAACTGCTCAGGAGCAGCGAGCAGATAGAGGTGCGACTGGAGCGAGAGGATGAGACGCACTACGCCCTGCACCTCTTGCAGCAGGCCAGAGAGCAGGGAGCGGACTGGATTGCCGGAGCGCGCATCGAACCCGGTCCGCGTGGATGGCCCCTGCTCATCATCGGCGCTCCGGGCAGCCGCTCCTCAGAGATCAATGCCATGCTGGCGCGAAATGGCCTCTTCGCCGCCGAGATTCATCCGCGCGAGGGGAGCCTGGAAGCGCTCTTCCTGGAGGTGACGACGGCGCCGGCGCCCGACGGGACGCGTGTAGGCATGGAGGCGCTGGCCGACGCTCCTGCATTCCAGGCGACATTCCAGACCATGCCCGATAACAACAGGGGAGGAGCGCTATGAGCACAGTATCACAAGCTACAGGCCAGCACATTCCCCCTCCTCCAGCGCGCCGTGATACGGTCTATATGGGGCGTCTGGATTTCCTGAGCGTTGTCGTTCGTCTGACCGGCGTCGAACTGTACAAATTTCGCCGGCGCACGATGTCTAAAGTGATGGGGACACTCTGTGTCCTCGCCATACTGGCGGTCTTCGGCGCATTCGCGATTGGTTCGATCTCTACGCTCGCCAGCCCGGCCGCGAACTTTTTACCGGCGTCGTGCTCGTCGAGCGCCAACCCGGGCGCTATTCCATGTCCCGATCAGACATCCCTACCGGAAGCGGCGGCAGCAGCGAAGCAGGCGGAACTGAATAACATTTCGCAACCCCTGCGCCTGCCCGATTCTCTGGGCGTCGCCGCGCAGACCGCTCGCGACCTTGACCTGCTGCTGGTCATCATTCTGGCGGGTACAATCATCGGCGGCGAGTACAGTGTTGGCACCATTCGCCTGATGCTCACACGCGGTCCCACACGCACGCAGTTTTTCCTCTCCAAGATCGGCGCCATCAGCGTTTGTCTTGCGCTGGGCTTTCTTGGCATGACACTGCTCGGCATTGTGCTGGGAGCGCTGTTCAACCTGGTTACGGGCATCGCCATCAACTTTAGCTTTCTTACGGCGGCCTGGCTCATGCATGCCGCGCTCTACCTGCTGGCCTCGATGCTCGGCCTGCTCGTCTATGCGATGCTGGCCCTCTGCCTGGCGACGCTGGGCCGGGCAACGGCGGCGGGCGTCGCCGGTGCGCTGGTCTGGTGGGTGCTCGAAAACGCGCTGGGTGGCGTCTTTGCGCTGCTCGGCACGCTCATCAAGGGGCAGTGGGGGAATGTTTTGCAAGCCATTCCCGACTACTTTATTGCCAGGAACGTCGGTGCCCTGGTCCAGAACCAGAGCCATTTTATTCTGCTCGATCAGCCGTCCACGCTGTCTGACCTGCATGCTCTGCTGGTGATCGCGGGCTACCTTGTGGTCTTCATCGGCTTAACCTGGTGGGTGATACAGCGTCGCGACGTTGCCAACTAACGCCGTGTGCATGTCCTTGCGCGCCTGCGACCCACCCCACTCTGGGCAGTCTGCGGGCTGCGCTCCTGCGGCGCGCAGCCCGCAGACTGCCCCTCACAGACGAACCGCGCAGCGGTGAGTAGTCGGGATACTTGCACCCGCCATTAGCCAGGTGCACAATAGATAGTATGCTTAACACAGAGACGATCAAAGAATATGCCTGTTCGCTTGGCTTCGATATCGTGCGTATCACGACTGCGGAACAGTTCGCGGAGGCCGAGCGCGTTATCAAGGAGCGCATAGAGCGCGGCCTGATGGACGGCCTGCCCTGGTTCACGAAAGAGCGGGCCGATGTCTCGTGCCATCCAGATGCGCTGCTGCCGCAGGCGCGCTCGATCATCGCGCTGGGCATGGTATACCTCACGGAGCAGCCGGACGAGGGTGTAGGCGCAGGAGAGGGGCAGACGTGCGGGGAGGACCCTTGCGCTCGCCCATTGCCGCGAGGGCGCATCTCGCGCTATGCCTGGGGCGACGATTATCACGACGTTATCAAGCCGAAGCTGCAACAATTCGCGGCGTGGCTGCGTGAGTACGCCCGCACGGAGGCAGGCGAGGAGCTTGAGACGCGGCTTTTCGTCGATACCGGGCGCATGGTGGATCGCGCAGTGGCCGAGCGCGCTGGCCTGGGCTGGTATGGGAAGAATACTAATATCCTGACAAAGGGCTGGGGATCGTGGATCTTTCTGGCGGAGGTCGTGACGAATCTACCCCTCGCTGCTGATGAACCGCTGAAAGCAAACTGCGGCAGTTGTGAGATCTGCCTGCACGCCTGTCCGACGCACGCCCTGACCGCGCCCTACGAACTGGACAACCGGCGCTGCATCTCCTACCTCACCATCGAACTGCGCGGCAGCATTCCCCTGGAACTGCGCCCGCTGATGGGCAACCTCATCTTCGGCTGCGACATCTGCCAGGAAGTCTGCCCGGTCAACAAGGTCGCGGAGGCGCGGCTCGGCCTGCGCGAAGGCAAGGCGGGCGGGGCCTTCATCGCCTCGCAGGCCATAAAGAGAAGGGGCACAACTACCGCGCCGTTTCGCCCACATGAGGAACTGCGCCCGCGTCCCGGCACGGGCAGCAGCCCCGAACTCATTCCACTGCTCTCGCTAACGGAGGAGCAGTTCCGCGAGCGCTTCCGCCATAGCCCGATCAAGCGCGCGAAACGGCGCGGGCTGCTGCGCAATGTGTGCGTGGCGCTGGGCAACAGCGGCGATCCTCGCGCCGTGCCTGCGCTCATCGGCGCCTTGCACGATCACGAGCCGCTTGTGCGCGGCCATGCCGCCTGGGCACTGGGCCGCATTGGCGGCGATCAGGCGCTGGCCGCGCTCCGCGACGCGCTCGCCATCGAAGAGGATGGCGAGGTGCGGCAGGAGCTGCGCTGCGCGCTGGCGCAGGCGGAATAGGACTGGAGAACCGATTGAGAAAGCACGCAGCCTCCTCTGTTACTTCTTCCGTTTGATAATCCATCATCTACCGTTATTATTAGCTAGAAACCCCAGAAATGTAGCCTGAGCAATGATCTTTTCAGGCTTGAGCGCTATGAAAACGCGCTTAGAATGCTCACGGGCCTTCCCCCATGCCGCAATCTGCTCACGCTGATCTTCCGGCATATATTTCATATATTTCTCCAGAATCGCGTCCCAGAGCTTTGGATAACGCTCTGGCCCGATCACCTCAGCGCGTCCGCAGGCTGTCACACACGTAGTAGCGGGATCATTGACAATCACAGAGATGTTGGGATCACGCATGATATTGGCATATTTAGCGCTCGTTTTTTGTGTGCCGAATAAGAAAGCTTCGCCATCCCATAAAAACCAGACTGGAGAGAGTTGAGGCCCTTTCCCCTGCCGGTTCGTAGCAATGACGGCATCAAGAGGTTTTGCAAGAAATGCCTGTAATGCTTCTGCATCCATGATGAATGCTTCTCCTTTGCTGTCAGAAAAGTTGTAGAGTTGTTGCGCCCGGACCCTCATTGACCTTTCAGACCGGGTTCATAGCCCGCACAACACTGTTGTGTAAGGGACATCTTCGTGTATACTACACAGTTGTAAGGATAAGGCATGCCCACACGCATGAGCAATCAGCAAAGAGCGCAGATCGTTGCATAAACAACATCAAGGGGAACTTGTTGGTTTTCTTAAAGGCATGCAGAACTGCAAGATTGTGAGGAGAATGATGTCCAGAGTCGTCAATGGCAACGACCCACGAGTGCAGCGTACTCGTCAATTATTGCTCCAGGCATTCATGGCCCTGGTCCAGGAAAAGCGGAATATCCACTCGATTTCCGTGCAAGAGATCGCCACGCGCGCCAGCGTCAACCGGGCCACGTTCTATACACACTTTGAGGACAAATATGCGCTTGTGGAGGACTGGGCACGCGAGAAGTTTCAACGGGCGCTGGCGCACCAACTTCCTGCCTCCTCCACCTTGCAGAGAGAGACCTTGCACCGCCTGATCCTGGCCGTATTCGACTTTATAGCGCTCTCACTTCGGTATTACAGGCCATCCAACAGGCAGTTTGAGCCACTCTATGAGATGGCGGTCCAGCAGGAACTCTATGATCTCCTTTTGCGCTGGCTCCAGCAGGCTCCATCAAAGATTCCCCAGCCAGAGGAGACCATAGAAATCACAGCACAGGCTATCAGTTGGGCGATCTTCGGTCCCGCCGCACAATGGAGCCGTGGAGAGCGAACCATCTCGAAAGATGTGATGGCCCGGCACGTTTTAGAGGTCGTGATTGCCAGCCTGTCACCTGTCGTCACCGTGACTTGACCTATGACGACAGATTTTCCCACCTGCCCAACTATCTACAAATTGTAGACAGTAAAGAACAGCACAGCAATCGCCAGCACGGAGAGCAGGACAAGGGGGCCGAGCAGGCGCAGCAAGCGTCCCTCCTTGCCCAGGATGCCGCAGGTCGTCGTAGCCAGCACGGTGCGGGCAGGTGAGACCATCGTGGCGATAGAGGCTGCCCCGCTCTGCGCGGCCATCAGCCAGTACAAAGGCAGGCCCGCGCGGATGCTTACGGCGCGCTGCAACTGGGCCAGCATCGCGTTGCTGCCAGCATTCGAGCCGGTGAGCCAGCCGCCGATAGCGCCGAGCCAGGGCGCGATCCAGATATAGCCGCTGCCGGGCGCTGCCGCCGCCGCGCCGATCACAGCGATCATGCCGCTGTCATTCATGATCTGGGAGGCGGCAAGGAAGCAGACGATAGCCAGCGCGCCGGGTGTAAATTGCCGCACAGTGCGCCACAGCGCCACACGAAACTGCTCCAGCGTTGCGCCGGGCAGAATGGCCGCCGCCAGAGCCGCGAGCAGAACATAGAAGCCGGGATTGTAGATAAGCTGAAAATGCAGGCCAATGCCCGGCTCCGACAGAATTGCCTGCGCTTGCAGCCAGTTCTGGACCGGCCTCACCAGGCGCGAGACGAGCAGCAGCGCGACCAGCAGCATATACGGCCCGATAGCGCCCAGCATAGCATTATAAGATGTAGAGACGAGGCTTGCCCTCGTCTGGTCAGCCTCCATCCGATCTTTCACCGGCCCGGATCCGGGCTGGTTGGCCTGCAAGCCAGGGGCCAGCCCTGTCTCTCCATCTCGCTGGTTGGCCTGCGCCGAAGAGCGACGCGCGGCGAGGTGGCCCCAGGCGGCCAGCAGCAGGATCACCGGGATGCTGGCGAGGACGCCAGCTAACTCGGCTCCGGGCGTCTGGCTGAAAAACCATTCCCCGGCGGCCAGCACCAGTCCGCCCAGCAGCGCCGCCGGCCACAGGCGCAGCAGCCTTTTCCTGCCGCCGCTGAACGCCAGCGCGGCCATGCCAAAGCCTATCGTGATCGGGACTGTGAGCAGGGCAATGTACGCGCCAAGCGTATTCGCGTCGATGCCCGTCAATTGCGCGCCGAGGCTGATACCTACCGCCAGGCCGCCCCAGGGCACGGCTAACTGCCCCATCAGGCCGAGTGTAGCCGCTTGCAGAGCATCCATACCCAATCCCATCAGCATCGGAATGACGACAACGGTGCCCACGCCAAAGCCGCTGGCGGACTCCACAAAAGGGGCCAGCCCGAGCACCAGCAGGAGCACCTGCACCTCTCGATCAGGGCAGAGACGCGCGATGGCACGCGCCAGAACATCGATGCAGCCCGTGGCGCGCTGTACCTGGTAGAGCAGCAGAGCCGGGAAAAGCACATAGAGCACGGTCAGCGACGTTGCCGCTCCCTGGCCGAGCGCCTGACCGATGCTCAGCGGCCCCAGGCGAAAGGATGGAACGAGCAGCACAAGCGCAATCGCCGCCGCGACAGTCGCCAGCCCCGATTGCAGGCCGCTGCGTTGCAGCACGGCCAGCATGATGATAGCAACGATCAGGGGTATGGTTGCCAGCAAAACGATCATAATGAGGGTCCTTTAGCGCAGAGGAACTTCCCAGCGAGCCAGCCAGCGCCGCTCGCGATGACTTCTGGCACGAATAATAGCGTTCTCAGTAGAGATATCTATGGAGAACGTTACCTGGAGATCGGGCGAATCAGGAATGTAGTTCAACTGTGTGTGATCCTCGTTCCATCGCGCTCCGGTACGCCGCCCGGTGTACCAGGGCGACGACAGGTTGACGTGCGTCACAGGATAGCCGCCGAGCCTTTCGGTAAAGACAAGCTGCGGCGCACCCCAACCGGAATGTGTGTGACCACTGAAGAAGAGCGCGCCATTGTGATGCCTGGCGAGAATAGCGCGGATCTCGGACGAATTTTCGGCGAAGAAAAAGGTTTCCAGCGAATCATAATCGAGATTGCGCTCTGGATCACGGTCCAGCACCGTCGCGTGCAGCGGGCAGTGTGCGAAGATCACGGCGATGCGCTCACGATGCTCCTCCAGCGTTGCAGCAAGAAAATTCAGCGTATCCTGTGAGTAAACGACGTGGTATTCCTCCTGACGTGTCCCCGGCAGGAATGCATCGGGATAATCGAGCATGATGCAAACAATTTCGTCCGATCTACCCGCTATCCAGGCATAACGCGGAGGCATATTCCAGGCAGCGGCGAACTCCTCGCGTGTATGCAGCGCATCGCTCGGATCCTCGGGATGGTATTCGTGATTGCCGATGCCCGGATAGAAGGGGATATCGTCGAGATAGGCGGCTAGCTCTCTTTTTACCAGCGCGTAATTGCTCACCGTGCCCGCCTCCACGAGATCGCCCGGCGAGACACAGAACGCGGGCTTCCCCTCCTCCTGCCACACGCTTTTCAGATCGTCAAACGTGCACTGCATACGCGGCGTGTGCAATTCCTGCCAGCGCTTCTGATCGCGAAAGTGCAGGTCGCCGATGCCCCAGAAATAGAGCAGGCTGTCCGCGTGCAAAGGCTGTGTATAATCCATGCGTCCTGTTCGAACCTCCTGAAAGTCTTTCTCCATGTCCCTATATTGTAGACTATTTCTCTCTCAGAGTGTGCCTGGACCTCAGTGGTCCCGCTCCCTCTGATCTGGCACCCACGCGGCTCCGCCGCGCAATAGATATATGATGGAATATGGGACAGGCGCTGCGCGCCTGTCTCACATTCCATCATATATAAGCCGGGCGCCGCAGGCGCGAGGTGAGTATGACGCAAATCGGACGCATTCTTAAATATGGCCTTGACAGAAGGCACCGCGCATGCAAAAATGCAGTCCTAAACTCTAAAGATTGCGTCATCATTGAGCGCGAAATCTTAGCAATTGCGTAGCGGCGCAATAAATCGCGCCATGAAAGCACTCTACTGGCTGGACGAGCGCGATGATGATCTTGAACGAACAAGATCGGGAATCATGTGGACGAGCCGGCGGCCAGGTCATCCCGAGCGCCGCGAAGGAGCCAACCCGAGTGCAGCGCCTGAACGACGCGCGGCGGATGCGCGCCGCCAGAATCCGCGCTGGCGCTCTGGATGACACCGGTCAGGCTTTCCCGATCGTGATCGTTCACACTCATCATCGCGCGGCTACGAATTTCGAGTATCACACCAACACACATACGGTCAATGCAGACTCGTCAGAGAGCAGGGCTATGTAATGCTCGCCAGAAGCGGGGGTCAAGGGGGCGGCCGCCCCCTCGCGGAGCGCGGGGTGTCCCCGCCCAAACTCTTCCTTTCGGGCGCGGCGTGGGGAGAATTCAATAGCCCTGGTCAGAGAGGCTCGAAGAGAGGAGCAGAGCAGGAAAATATGGTACAGCAGCAGCAGCCTGCCGATTATGAGCAGGTCAGGGCAATTATTGAGCAGGAGCATGTACGCTTCATCAACCTGGAGTTCACAGATGTCGTAGGCATGGCGAAATGTGTGACAATCCCCGTCGAGCAGTTTGCCGAATGCGTCGCGCACGGAAAATGGTTCGACGGCTCCGCGCTGGAAGGATTCGCCCGCATCGCCGAGAGCGACATGTACCTCTTTCCCGATCTTGCGACCTTCGCCGTGCTGCCCGGCGAGGTACGGCCCGTGCCGGCCAGTGGAATACAGCAAGATTATGAGCCGGAGGAAGACGATGTTGTGGCACGCGTGATCTGCGACGTGCGCACACCCGATGGCGAGCGTTTTGACGGGGATCCGCGCGCGACGCTGATGCAGGCGCTGGAAACTGCGCGCGCGATGGGCTATGAGTTCCGTGCAGCGCCGGAACTGGAGTTTTTCCTGCTGCGCCTCGATGGCAGCAAGCCCTCACCGCTGCCACATGATCGCGGCGGCTACTTCGACCTCTCCACCGATCTCGCGGCCACCGTGCGCCGGCAGATGGTCTACGCGCTCGAACGCATGGGCTTTAGCATCGAGACCAGCCACCACGAGGTTGCCGCCGGCCAGCACGAACTGGACTTTGAAATGGACGCCGCTCTGCACAGCGCCGACGGCCTGATGACCGCCAAGTACGTGCTGAAAGCCATTGCCGCGCAGCACGGCCTCTACGCGACCTTTTTGCCCAAGCCGTTCTATGGCGTCAACGGCTCGGGGCTGCATATTCATCAGCAGTTGATCGATTGCGAGACCGGCAAAAACGCCTTTGTTGACGAGCACGCCGAGTATGGTCTCTCAGAGATCGGGCGCTGCTTCATCGCCGGGCAACTGGCCCACGCGCGCTCAATGTGCGCGATCCTCGCGCCGCTGGTAAACTCATACAAACGCCTGGTGCGCGGCTTCGAGGCGCCGATCTTCGTCAACTGGGGACGTATAAATCGCCAGGCGCTGATCCGCGTGCCGCACCTGAGCACCGATCCCCAGACCTCGATGCGCATCGAACTGCGCTGCACCGATCCCAGTTGCAACCCCTACCTGGCGCTGGCGGTGATGCTGCGTACCGGTCTGGACGGCATCCAGCGCAAACTGGAACTGCCGCCGGCGATGGACGAGAATCTCTTCTTGCAGGATGAGCAGGAACGCCTGCGCCCGCGCTCGCGCCTGCTTCCGGCAACGCTCGGCGAAGCGCTGGATGGGCTGCGCGAAGATCCACTGATCCGCGACATCCTCGGCGATTCCATCTATGAAGGTTTCATGGATGCAAAAAGCATCGAATGGATCGAGTATCGCCAGCAGGTCCACGGCTGGGAGCTTGAGCGCTACCTGCCCGTGTTCTAATAACATTGGGAACAGAAGCGGCCACCGGCTGTGGGCCGGTGGCCGCTTCTGTTCCCAATGTTATTTCCGCGCCGCTGCATGTTGCAGCACCGGTTCGCGCCTGGACCGGCTGCTATTACTGCTCGCGCGCTTGCGTATGGCGCGGCGGCTCACGCGTGAAGGCAGGTACGGCTCCATTGCATGCAGGGCGTTGATATAGACCTGCTGCTGCTCATGGATCACGCCGTTCGGCCCCAGCGCCCACCACTCCTGCGGTGTGAAATAGGCCGAAACCTCCGCCTCCGGCCCGCTGCGCCCGAACCACTGGATCAGGTGCAGGTTATCGGACTGCGCCAGCCAGAGCGCCAGGTCGATCAGGTCGGGATTCTCGGTGAGCCGCGCCATGCCATAGACATGTCCCATAAGCTGCAAGATGTTCTGCTGGGCAGCGTTGCCCAGGAAGAACTCCATGCCTCCGCTGCCTGCCCACGTTGTGGGATGAACCGGCAGGGGCAGGTGATACGCCTGCGCGCTGTGGCGCTCTATAAGCTGGCTCGCGGTATAGCAGGTCACGTTGCGCTTCGCGAGTTCGCCCGGCAAGGCGCGCATAAACTCGAAGATGCCACTATCGCGGCGATGATGCTCGCCGAAGGTCTCGAAATCCCAGCCGAGCAGCGCCAGGTCGCCCCAGGTATGAGCAATCCAGTTGGCATAGGTATCGGCGTAGAGCGGATAGCCGGACCAGCCCCGGTTGGAGAAGCGATAGCCCACATCGTCGCTCAGATCGAGGTGACGTGTGAGCAGATACGGCTCGTGCGATGCCGGGGCCGCCTCATCGAGCGCTCCATCATCGGTGGTGCGCCGCTTGCGCGCCCTCATCTTCTTGCCATCGATGGGCAGAGGGTAGGGACCGTCATCACCATAGCGATAGAGGTGGGTAGGCTCGCGCCAGCCCATCACCCACGGGCGCCCATCCATCACAGCGCCATGAAAGCCTGCCATGTCGAGCGCGTTGTAGAGCGTAGCCGACATGCACATCTCGGTTGTATCGGTCACAACCGGGCGCTTGCCGAATATCTTCTCCAGTTCGCCGGCCATCTCCTGCATACGCACGATAAAGGCCGGCAGATCGAGCAGGAACAGGAAGCTATGATAGGGTTCGACGCCGATCAGTTCCACATTCTCCTCCGCCACCAGTTCGCGAAACAGGCCGAGCAGCGTGGGGTCCCAGGCACACGCCTGGCGCACAAAGGAGAGCGAGAAGCCAATCGAGAGCCGCAGCCCCTGGCGTACCAGTTCCAGGAACATGCGCCCCGCCGGGTAGTAGCAGTATTGCGCAACCTTTCTAAAGTAGCGCTCGTTCATGCGCTCATCAAAAAGACAACGCGTGATGTCCTCAACCGACGCTCCACGCGGGATCGGCTGCGCGGGCAGCTTCAGGCGGCGCGGCTGATGCACCACGGTATAAATCGCTAGATCCGCAACCATACTCACTATCCTCTCAGATTACCTTGCTCGGCTCTTCACGCGCAATTTTCTTCTGGGGCGCCTCCGCGCTCACCGCTTCCTCCCGCGCTGGCTCCGCGCCGGACTGCGGCTGCGGCAGTATAATGCCGTGCTTGCGGACAAGGAACTCTAATTTTCCGATCAGATTTTCGATCACGCGCTCCCATAGGAATTGTCTGGCTGTGAGATGCCCGCTGGAGCGGATGCGCTCCTGCTCCTCGGGATGGCGGCGCAGGTAGAGCAGATAGCCAACAATCTCGTCGGGATCATCGGTCTCGGTCACGATGGCGTTCTCAAAGGAGATGGCGTAATCCTCACCCGTGCTGCCGGTCACGGCGATGCCCCGCGCGGCCATGACTTCGAGAGCAACGAGGCCAAAGGGTTCGTGACCGCTATTCGCCAGTGTGGCATCGGCGGCTGCGTATGTTGTGCGCACGAACTCTTCGGGCATAAAAAAGCGCATATTGTAGATATCAGCCGGCCCGGCCTGCTCTATTGCGTCGAGGCACTGCGTCAGGTTGGGACGCTGCGCGACGATATCCCTGATCGAGAGGCCGCGATTGTAGGCATGCCCGAAGACCTCGGCGCCATGCGGCTCGATGCCGCCGCGCACAAAGAGGGTAACTGGATAGCCGTTCTCTTTCAGGCGTGCAACCGCCTCGATAGCCATCATCCAGCGCTTATCGGGATCGAAACGCCCGATCTTGAACAGGAAGAGGCGGCGCGGATCGTCGCGGCGAGCGATAGCGCGTAGTCGCTGCACAGACTTCTCATCGACGGGCGTCATGTGGCGGGCGGGAATGCCGTTGGGGATGACGAGCGGGTTGACGCCATACTCCCACATCTTGTGCTTCATATATTTGCTGACTGTACAGAGCGTCGCCACATAGCTGAGCCGGCCCCAGTTGATGCGGTGCAGCGACATCAGACTGTTGAGGTTCCACAGGAGCAGTGCTTTCTGACGCACACCGAACCAGTGCAGCAGGTCAGATACGCGGCAGAGCGTCTCGGCGGTATGCCAGTCCTCGCCCATGATAACGACAGTTTTCCCCTGCGCAGCCGCCGGCATAACGATGTCATTGTAAATATGATAAGGAACGCTCTCATTATAATCGTAGAGCTTCTGCTCCTCACCATCGTAGACACCGTTGGGATAATATTTGCTCACCCACTGCGACCAGCGTTTGAGTATCAGGCGGCCATCTACGCGCAGTTCAGTCGCGGGTTTATAGGGATCGCCGATAAAAATCAAGTGCGTGGTGTATCCTTGCGTCGCCAGCGCCTCGCTCAGTTCCGAGATGCGCGTCCCCAGGCCGCCGGCGGTGGAATAGACATCAGGCCCCTCAAAACAGAGCAATACAAATAACGTATTCTCAGGCGATATGGCTCCATCTAAATTCATCATCAGACATCCTCGTAGTTCTTGCTCTTACCAGGGAGGAAGAGGCTGGCACCTGGCTCTTCTTTATGCCCTACCCGGTGATACTATTTTTCCTGTACCAGATAGAGAACGTTTTTCAGCACGAAGCTGTTTCACTCCCAGTATATCATACCGGCAAGAGAAATACGGGCCGATTTAAGGATGCGGAATGCCTTTCAGAGTATATCTGCTTTCCGCCTGGCTCATGTGCTCGCGCCTGCGGCGCTCGCTTTATAGAATATGCCGGTGTAGAGCAGGCACTTTGTGCCTGCTCTACACCGGCATGTTCTATTGCGCGGCGGGGAGCCATGCGCATGCTCGCCGGGAGAGGGTGAGCGCCTGTTCAAGCTCGGCATCCAGATTGAACGCGATGGCGGAGCCATGCGCACGCTCGCCGGGAGAGGGTGAGGGGCTGAGGATCAGGCGGCGAGGTCGCGCGCGATGTTATAGATGTCGGGCGAGCCGATGCCGCTCGCCAGGTCATAGCCGCGAGTAGCGGAATAGTAGAGATTGTCGCCGGCGATAACATCGTGAAATGGTGAATATGGCTGTGCCGTGTTGAACAGTTTATAGAGTGCGGGGTTGGCCTGTCCTATTCTGCCTGCTCCCTGCGCCATAAGATACTGGTTGATGAGCAGGAGACTGGAGGCCCAGAGGGGAGCCGCCGCGCTGGTACCCTCGATGGTGAGCCAGCCCGCAGGCGGGCAGCC
>Ga0070740_10004102_pt1 | contig 14661 bp, 12 predicted proteins | sample Coa_R2_FD_67286 | JGI IMG/M metagenome (GOLD analysis project Ga0070740, IMG submission 67286) | Surface soil microbial communities from Centralia Pennsylvania, which are recovering from an underground coalmine fire - Coalmine... | ecosystem: Environmental > Terrestrial > Soil > Unclassified ... | reverse complement strand
AACCTGGCTGCTTAATCGTGAAAAAAAATCTACCAACCTGTCAGATTCGGGCATCCGCCGCCGTCTTTACTAATGACTGAAAAATTAAATGAAAAACATATGTGGCAGGGAGCGGCTGGAAGAACCGGGAGGACAGGGCTGTCCTGAAAACGCTGCATTATCGCCATAAGCTGGAACCATTGGCCGGGGCGGGACAGTAACAGAGTGATGTCTGTACGAGGAGTCAGAGATGGGATATCGGACCGAGGATGGTTCTCCGTTGGGTAGAGAAGACATCGATCCGTCGCTCAGTGTGGACGCGCTGGTCGTGCGGGCACAAAACGGCAACCAGTTTGCCTTCGAGGCCCTCTATACGCGCTATAGCGATCAGATCAACAGCTATTTGAGTCGTATGGTAGGCAATGATGGCGTCGGCTGCGAGCTAACACAAGAAGTATTTCTGAAAGCCTGGTCAGCTTTGCCGGGGCTGCGCAGCCCTGAATTCTTTGTCAGGTGGCTCTATCGTATTGCCCTGAATTGCGCGCGTGACTATCAGAAACGCCTCAAGCATGTACGCATGGTTCCCCTGGACACATCCAGCGAAGGCGGCGCGGAGTTCAGCGTGCAAGGACCGGAGGAAGGCGTTGAAAATGCCGAACTGGTGCAGATTGCGCTCTCCCATGTTTCTCCTATGTACCGCTCCTGCCTCATTCTGTACGTCATTGAAGGCTTGCCGCAGCAGCAGATTGCGGAACGGCTCAACATAAAGGAAGTCTGTGTGAGTAAATACGTAAGTCGTGGGAAAGAAGAACTGCGTCAAATCTACCATCAGTTGCTTAGAGGACAGGGTAGAGTGCAAATGAAGGGAAGGAGAGGGCGATGAGCAGCCATCCACCTTGCGCAGCCTGGGCAGAAAAGCTAGCGCTCAGGCGCGAAGATCTTTCTCCCAGTGACCGTGAGGCGCTGGACGCCCATCTCGCGCATTGCACCATCTGCCAGCAGGCACAGGAGGACTATCATTTTCTTGACGCCATGCTCAGGGCGCTGCCCCCGCCATCGGTGAAACCGCTGCCGCGCCTTTCCCTCCTGCTGGAAGCGCGGGAACTCACTGATGTGCCTCTACCGGAACTCAAAGGGGTCGATGCCGAAAGATTACCACGTAGAAGCAATCAACCGCATGCCAGCAGGAGCGCTGCACGCGGAAGGTCGAGGAAACTGTTTCCGATCCTGGCGGTGGCCTGCATCCTGCTCCTCTTCCTGGCAGGCGGCATGTTCCGGGCGATGACAAATGTGGCCCGCTCATCGGGTACGGCTCTCTTTACCTATCGCGGGCAGGTCGATTTTGTCAGTGCCGTCGCCTGGTCGCCTGGCGGCCTGCTGGTTGCTACCGGCAACTGGGATAAGACCGTCAGCGTCTGGAATGCTAAAACCGGCGATGTGCTCTCGACTTACACAGGACATAGCGAACTGGTGGACGCGGTGGCCTGGTCTCCCAACGGGCGCTATATCGCCTCGGGGAGCTGGGATCACACCGTGCAGCTCTGGGATGCTTTCAGCGGCCAGCCCATATGGCCCCATCCCGCTTACCAGGGCGCCGAGGTCAGTTCACTGGCCTGGTCTCCCAACGGGCGCTATATCGCCGTGGGAAGCTGGGACCGCACCGTCAAAGTCTGGGATGTCTCCACCGAGAAACCCGTGTTGACCTATACCGGCCAGGGAGAATTTGTCTACGCGGTAGCCTGGTCTCCCGATGGGCGCTACATCGCCTCGGCTGGAGGCAATAACCTGGTGATGATCTGGGATGCGCTTACAGGGATGACGCATATGATCTGCTCCTACCCGCTCGGCTATCCCGTCGATGCGCTGGCCTGGTCCCCTGATAGCCAGGAGATCGCCATTGCCGGGCGCGCTAAGACCGTGCAGATCTGTAACGTCAGCAACGGCAAGAACGTGCTGACCTATGCAGGACATGGCGCCGAGGTGGACGCGGTAGCCTGGTCCCCCAACGGCAAATATATCGTTTCAGGTAGCTGGGATCATACCGCGCGCGTATGGAATGCGAAGAGTGGCGCAACCATACTCATTTATCAGGGCCACTCAGATATCGTGGATGCTGTGGCCTGGTCTCCCGACAGCAAATATATCATCTCAGGAAGCTGGGATCGCACGGCGCAGGTGTGGAAATCGGGGGTGTAATGCTGCCGCTGCTTAGCTTGCTACACAGCAATATGCTATAAGAGAAAGCGGGGCATTCGGAGAGAGAGGATTACAACGCTGTTTTTCCAGGTATGAATTACCTTTCAGATATCTTTTAACATCGTGTGCGTAACACGCAAGGAGGAATTGTATGAACGTCTATGGTCGTCGTGACCGGAAAGCTCTGGATCAACTCGTCGAAGAGTACACCACAACCAACAACATCAACCGGCGCCAGTTTTTGCAGCGGGCAACCGCTGCGGGCCTGAGTTTCAGCGCGGCCTCGGCGCTGCTGGCGGCCTGCGGTGGCGGCAGCAGCAGCAGCGGCGTCAGCGCCGGCAGCGCGCCCCCCAAAGTCACGTCTATTGATGCCCTGACCGAATGGAGCGGAGAAGAGCTGGATTCGTTCAACGCCATCAACGCGGCCTTTACCAAGAAGACCGGCATCAAGGTCAACGTCGAGTCCACACGCGACCTGCCTGCGGTCCTGACCACGCGCGTCAAGGGCAACAACCCGCCCGATATCGCGGGCATGCCCAGCGTTCCCACATTCCAGCAGCTCGCCTCCGAGGGGAAGCTGGTGCAGCTGGATAATATCCTCAACATGTCCCAATACAGGCAGGACTATGCCCAGACCTGGATTGATTTTTCCTCGGTGAACGGGCACGTATACGCTGTACTGCCCAAGGCCAATAGCAAGGGTACCATCTGGTACAGTCCCAAGCAGTTCCAGGCTAACGGCTATACCGTTCCGCAGACGTGGGACGACATGATCGCCCTCTCCAACAGGATTGCCAGCCAGGGCAAGTATCCCTGGTCGATGGGCCTGGAAAGCGCCGCGTCCAGCGGCTGGCCTGGCGCCGACTGGATCGACCAGATCTACCTCAGCCTCAACGGCATCGACATGGCGAAGCAGTGGGTTGCGCATAAGATTCCCTGGACGCACCCCAGCGTCAAACAGGCGTTCCAGATGTTCGGCCAGATTGCCAACGGCAAGCACTACATCAATGGCGCGCCGCAGGCCATCCTGGCGACAAACTTTCAGGATTCCTCGTACCTGCCGTTCGATAATCCGCCGAAGGCGTACATGATCTACCTCGGCGACTTCGCCACAGGTTTCATCGCCAGCCAGTTCCCCAACGCTCAGGCGGGGACAGATTACAACTTCTTCCCCTTCCCGGTCATCAATCCGCAGTACAAGGGCCAGATCACCGGCGGCGCCGACATCATGGTAGCGATGAAGGATAATGACGGCACGCGCCAGTTTATGCAGTTCATGGCCTCGGCCGAGGGACAGTCGATCTGGCCGAAGCGCGGCGGGGCCACGTCTGTCAATAAATCGGTGCCTCTGAGCGTCTATCCCGATCCTGTAACAAAGGCCGTCGCCCAGCAATTGACGCAGGCAACCGCGGTTACTGTGGGTGAGGACGACCTGATGCCACAGGTAATGGAGAATGCTTACTGGAAGGGCGTGCTCGCTTATGTCCAGAATCCGTCGCAACTGGATAGCATCCTCAGTTCTCTGGAAAGCACGGCGCAGCAGGCATACTCGTCCTGAGGTATTCACAGTGCTCTAAAGAGAGTCTCTGAGGCTCTGCGCCCTCTCAGGCAGAGCAGTGGCGCAAGGGAGCTGTGCAAAGAATGGGTAGTGTTTCGCGGAACACTACCCATCAGGCAGGCGCTGTGGGCGCGAGCAAGTGATGGCGCTGGCATCAGACATCCCCTGATGAGGCCAATACGTTCCCTGCAACGTTCGGCAAGCCGCCGGGGACCGTCACACATTGATAGAAGGAGGCAACGTATGGCAACGCTTGCCAGACAAGAAAAGGTTCCTACCACCGCCCCGGTCCGCAGAAGGAGAGAGCCGGGCGCCTCTCCGTGGGCCTGGGCATGGATCGGGCCTGCCGTGATACTGCTGCTGGCCTTTTTTATCTATCCATTAATCAACACGTTTATCCTCAGCTTTCAAAACGCCGATTCGACGCGCTTTGTCGGGCTGAAAAACTATATCACCATCTTCACCAGTCCCACCATGCTCGGCGTGTTGAAGAATAACCTGCTCTGGCTGGTGCTGGGTACGACATTGACGGTAGGACTCGGCCTGATCGTCGCCGTCCTGGTGGACAAGGTTAAGATCGAGAGCATCATCAAGTCCGCCCTCTTTATCCCGATGGCGATTTCGATGGTGAGCGCAGGCGTGATCTGGCGCTTCGTCTACATCTATGAGCCGCCCAACCAGCCGCAGATCGGTCTGCTCAATGCGATCCTGGCGCTTTTTCATATCCCGCCGCAGGTATGGCTCATCAACCAGAATATCAATAACTTCGCGTTGATCGTGGTATATACCTGGATGTGGACAGGCTTCTGCATGGTGATCCTCTCGGCAGCCCTCAAGGGTATCCCGGACGATGTTGTGGAGGCGGCCAAAATCGATGGCGCGAATCGCTGGGTGATGTTCTGGCAGATCACCATTCCGATGATCGGTCCAACGCTCGGTGTTGTCACCACGACGATGATTATCAACATTATGAAGATCTTCGATGTCGTCTATGTGATGACCGGAGGCAACTATAACACCGACGTGGTTGCGCAGGAGTTCTGGAACCAGTTATTCAGCTTTCAGAATTATGGCATGGCGAGCGCGCTGGCGGTGATCCTGACGATTGCGGTCATTCCTGTCATGTACATCAATATTCGCAGAATGCGCGCGGAGGAGAGGACAAGATGAGTACGTTAGAGGAACAGGCAGTCGCGGCAATGCAGCCGAAGAAGACCACTGGCGCGCCACGCACCACGGAAAATTACTTCGTGCGCAGCCTGAGCAACGCTCTGATCACGGCCATCGTTGTCGTGATCGCGCTGCTCTGGTCGGTGCCGACCTTCGGCCTCTTTGTGAGTTCGTTTCGCCCGCCGCAACTGATCTCGACTACCGGGTGGTGGCAGGGGCTGATCCCACCCTGGAACTTTACCATTACGAACTACATGCAGGTCATCACGGCGCAGGGCATGGGGCAGGCATTTCTCAATAGCCTGATTATCTCCATACCGGGCACGCTCTTTCCACTGCTGCTCGGCTCCTTCGCCGCCTTCGCCTTCGCGTGGATCAAATTTCCCGGGCGCGATTTCTTCTTTTTCGGCATCGTCGCGATGCTGGTGATTCCAGGGCAGATCGCGCTGGTGCCTCTGCTGCAAATATTCACGGCCATCGGCTTCACCGGCCAGTACTGGGCGGTATGGATCGCGCATACGGCCTTTGGCCTGCCCTTCGCGGTCTTCCTGCTGCGCAACTTTTTCGCCGCGCTCCCCCGCGACCTGCTGGAGTCGGCATATGTTGATGGGGCTTCGAATTTCCGCTCGTTCTGGACGATTGTGATACCGCTATCGGTGCCGGCGCTGGCCTCGCTGGCGATCTTCCAGTTCATGTGGGTATGGAACGATCTACTGATCGCCCTGATTTTCCTGGGTGGCAACCCGCAGCGTGCGCCGATGACGCTGAATATCGCGGACCTCGTTGGCACCTATGGCAATAACTACCAGGTCTTGACGGCGGCTGCATTCCTCTCGATGGCGCTGCCGCTGATCGTGTTCTTCTCGATGCAGCGCTACTTTGTACGCGGCATCCTGGCCGGCTCGGTCAAAGGATAGAGCAGAGTGCAAAAAAAGGCAGGGGGCTTTAGCTCCCTGCCTTTTTTTGCACTCTGCTCTACCTATTTTCGTGACGAAACGCTCCCAATGTGTTAAGGTTCATTTGAGCGATGCTTCCTGATCGATTTACCCGGGAGGCTCCTCTACCGGGCAACTCTTACAATCTAAAGAAGGGGACACGCGCTCGTCTCTATATCCAGTGAGGGAGGATTTATGCGCATACTTATACTGGGCGGCGATGGCTATCTCGGCTGGCCCCAGGCCCTCTACCTTTCCGGCAAAGGGCACGATGTTACGATCTTCGATAATCTGATGCGCCGGCACTTCGATCTTGAACGCGGCTTCAATAGCCTGGTCCCTATTCAGACGCTGCATGAACGCGTCGCTGTATGGAAAGCAGTCTCCGGGCGGCAGATCAGATTCTTCATCGGCGATACAATGGACTATGAAGCCCTATCCAGGGTGTTTCGCGAGTGCCAGCCGGAGGCCGTGGTACACTTTGCCGAGCAGCGTTCCGCACCGTACTCCATGATTGATCGCAAGCACGCGGTCTTTACGCAGACCAACAATATCGTCGGCACGCTCAACGTTCTCTACGCTATCAAGGAATTCGCGCCCGATTGCCATCTGGTGAAGCTGGGGACGATGGGCGAGTATGGTACGCCCAATATAGATATTGAAGAAGGTTTTATCGAAATTCACCATAAAGGCCGCTCAGATATCCTGCCGTATCCTAAACAGCCAGGCTCAATGTACCACCTGAGTAAAGTCCATGATAGTCATAATATCATGTTCTGCTGTAAAATCTGGGGCTTGCGTGCTACCGACCTGAACCAGGGAGTTGTCTACGGCGTCGAGACAGACGAGACGACACAGGATCCACGCCTGGCAACGCGCTTTGATTACGATCAGATCTATGGCACGGCGCTCAATCGTTTCTGCGTGCAGGCCGCAGTGCAGCATCCCCTCACTGTGTATGGCAAGGGCCGGCAAACGCGCGGCTACATCAATCTGCGCGACACGATACGCTGCATCGAGCTAGCCATCAGCTCGCCGCCCGGCGCGGGCGAGTATCGCGTATTCAATCAGATCACCGAACAATTCTCTCTCATTGAACTGGCGGAGATGGTTGCCAGCCACAGCCAGCGCTTCGGGCTGGAGGCATATATCAAGCACCTGCCCAACCCGCGCGTTGAGGCCGAGGAGCACTACTATAACGCGGCACATACGCGGCTCATTGAACTGGGACTTGAGCCACACCTGCTGGATGGCTCGGTGCTCGAATCGCTGATCCGGCTCGTGCTCGAAAATCGCGAGAATATCGACAGAAATCTCATTATGCCGACGGTCAACTGGCGCGCAACGAAGAATGAGGTATCTTAACCTCCCTCGCCGGGTGGTCGCGTGGGCGCGAGCAGGCTTGCGATAGCCGGGAGAATGCGTTGATTGGCCTCCTTGTTCCAGGCTTTATAGGCCCGAATACCCTCTACTTTCGCGGCGATCATCCGGGGGTTGCTGGCTATGCCAGCAAAGAGCTTCTGCTGCGTCACTGCATCCAGGCAAACCCAGCCCAGATTGTGCCGCTCAATAAATTGCAGATTAGAGGTCTCCTGACCCGGAATAAAGGCCGTGGCGAGAAAAGGCTTCTCCACCATAAACGCCTCGGAGATAGCGCTCGCTCCGGCCTTGCCGGCGATCACGTCAGCGGCGGCCATATAGGGAGCGATCTTCTCCGTAAAAGGCAGGGGACGCACCCGTGCAACGCCCGCATAATGCGCGATCATGCCCTGGTTATTGCCGGCTGCCAGGATAATTTGCATGGGCAGGCCCACGCCCAGCAGCGTTTCGACGGTGCGATCAACTCTGGCGGATCCTTTGGCCCCTCCCTGGAGAAAGACAGTAAATACGGCGGGGTCGAGGCCGAGAGAGGTAAGGATTGTATCCCGGCTATCGAGCGGGGCATCTAAGAACTGGCGGCGGATCGGCCTTCCAGTAAGGTGCAGGCGCGCGTCTTCGATACCCTGCTGCCGCGCCTGGGCGAAGATTTCGCGCGTCGGGGCAAGGTAGGCATCGGCATGTTTCTCCGCAAACCAGGTCATATGCACCTGTCCCAGATCGGTAAGTTGAAAGACGAGCGGAACACGCCTGCGACTGCGCTCATTGGCGCGAGCGGTGGCGTAGGCGATCATAGCATGCGTCGTAATAATGAGCTGCGGCTGAACCCGCTCTATAATGCTCATCAGGCGCTTGAGGCTGGAAATCGTCAGGAAGCGCTGGAGCCATAACGAGGCGCTTTCATTGTCGGTGAAGGTATATTGCCACGTCAGAAATCTTACCCCGTAGCGCGTAGCCAGCGCATAGCAAGGCTCAACGAAAGCGGGCTGCGGGTTCATTATCACGACGCGATAGTGGGGAGCGAGCGTTTCTTGCAGCGCACGCGCGAGATTAAGATGTCCTCCCCCGGTGTGTGTGGTAAGGATTAATATCGTGGGCCGCTCTGCATGCATGTGTCTCGTCTCCTTGCCTGTCAATCAGAAAATGGTAAGGTGCCGGTGATACGGGGCTTTCTGGTTTCCAGAAGTTGCAGCGCATCCTCCTGAACCTCACTCTCCGCCAGCACGGGCGTTGCGGGCTGCTCAGCTACACTCTCCGCCAGCACGGGCGTTGCGGGCTGCTCAGCCTCACTCTTCTCCGGCGACAACTCATTCTTCTGCCCAGCAGGCTCCGGATCCTCCCCCGCAGCGGCGCTGGCAAGCTTGCCCTGGCGTATTCGGCGCAGGATGAGCGTGGCGAGTACAATGGCTGCGATGAAGGCGAGGAACAGGCCGGAGAAGGCCCCGAAAATGCCGGCAACCTGCTCCCAGCTCGCCGCGAAGATAAAGCCCAGACCCAGAGGGATCGCCGCGCCCAGGATCTGACCGCTCACATCCCAGAAGAGAAAGTTCCGATAAGGATACTGCTCCACGCCCGCGAGCAGATTAATCGCGCCGCCGAGCGCGACGATAAGGAAGCGGGTGATAAAGATTGTCCACCCCGATCTACGCCTGAAGTAGGCCAGGGCGCGTTCCAGAGCCTGCGGAGAGATCCAGCGCAAACGCCTCTGCCGCTCAATCCAGGTCAGCAGTGGAGCGCCCAGGCGGCGACCAATGAAGTAGGTAAGATTATCTCCCAGCACGGCAGCGCTTACGGCGACGGGAAAGAGAATGATGAGCTTGAAATCACCAAAGGCGGCAAACGCACCCGCGGCAAAAAGGAGCAGATTACCCGAGATGGGGGCGCCGGCGGCGGCAACAAACACAATCAACCAGAGAGCGGGATAGCCGTACTGCTGCAAGGCATCAAGAAAGAAGGCGTTCAATGTTTTGTCCTCCCCGGCGTTGGTGAGGAATGCTTCATCCTGGGCTGCGCCGCTGGCGTGAGAGTCGCGGGATGCGTTTTACGATAAGCCAGAACCGCATACTGGAGCGTTTGTATGATCTGGCTTACAGGTTTGTGCTCATGGCTGGCAATGCCATAGAGCGTCTCCCGGCGCACCGCCGGGCGATTGTCAACATGCAGCGATTGATAAAGATAGTCCTCGGGAACATGGTAGAGATGGGCAACGACGCGGACCGTCATCCACGGACGAATGGCGGTTACTTCCCCCGCTTTGACGGCGCTGGATTGCTTTTGAAGGCTTTGCATCGCCTGAATGGCATCCGAGGCTGTAAAAGCAACGGCTACCAGCATGAGGAGCAAGAGGAGACAGAGGAGACCGAACCTGGCGCTCTCGCTCAGTTTGTACAACTCCTGGCGGTCCTTTCTTTTATTGTGCAGGGAGGCTTGCTCGTTGGTGCCCATATTCTACAGCTACAGTCTTTGCATTGCAATTACTCTCCTATTTTTCTTATACGCAATACGCATAGGGAGTGTTTAACGAAATGCCATCGGCTCCTCGCCGTGTATACGCGCTCGTGGCACGCGTGTAAAGGACTGGCCCACCCGCTGGACGGCCATATCACGCTCACCTGGCCTCCCAGCAATGCCAATAGAAAGAGGGCGCCGCACATCATTGACGCACCCGGCGGCACGAGGCCGGCAACATGTACAGGCCAGATGGATAAAGGCCAGATGGATAAAGGCCAGATGGATAAAGGCCAGATGGATAAAGGCCAGGGCAAGCCTGGCCTCTACATCCCTCAAGCGCCAAATTTGTGCTTTGGCTGTCCCCTGACATTCGTTTTCAGGCGAAACAGATCGCCGGAAAGTGGATACTGCTCCTTCTGCTGCTCGCTCAGACCTGTCCACGCACTGGTGATGTATAACTCATCCAGATTCGGACCGCCGAAGACGCAACTGGTTGTGCGCAGCGCCGGCACCTGCACAACCCGCTCGATTGTCCCATCCGGCGCATAGCGGATAATCTTCGCCCCATCCCAGCAAGCGCTCCAGATATAGCCCTCGCTATCAACAGCGAGGCCATCCGGCACCCATCCCTCATCAGGGCACTGCACAAAGACGCGGCGATTGGCAATATTGCCCGTCGCCAGATCATAGTCATAGGCGTAAATAGTGCGCGGGGTGGAATCGGTAAAATACATGGTATGGTGATCGGGACTCCAGCCGATGCCGTTGGGTGTGTGCAGGCCGGTTTCCATAGCGTGCAGCGAGCCATCGGGATCAAAGCGGTAGAGCACGCCTTCCGGACGCGCACCATCGTCCTCGTCGGTCATGCTGCCCGCCCAGAAGCGCCCGCCAGGATCCACGGCTCCATCGTTGAAGCGCATGTATGATGCATGGCCTTCTGGCCGTGCGACATAGCGCAGCTCCTGCTTTCCAGGATCCCAGAAGGCAAACCCTTCTCGCGCGGCCATTACCAGGCCGCCGGACGCGCGCAGGGCAAGCACTCCAATCGCGGCTCCGACGTGGATATCCTCGTGCGCCCCCGAAATCGGGTTGTAGCGGCTGTAGCTATTCCCCCGGATATCCACCCAGTAGAGCAACTGTTCATCCTCACTCCAGACCGGGCCTTCTCCCAGTTCGCTGTGCGCCGCAAGAACGTGTTCTACATCGCTCATCGGGAATCCTCCAAATTGAAATATATTTTTGTTGGTGCTCGATTGCGAATTTGACCGATCAAGACCGGCCTCCTCAATGTGCGCAGGCGCGCGATGATGAAGATTAACGAACAAGATCGGCAAGGGAAAGGATGCCGGGCCATTGTAGGGACGCGGCGCCGCTCTCCGGGGCAACGCTCTGTGACTTGCCTGCGGCGCAAGTCCGCTGATCCCTGCCCCCCCCCGAATCGTTCAGATGCCTGCGGAGCGGACTTGCGCCGCAGGCAGGCGAGGGGGTGGGACCTCCGGGGCAGCGCTGCGTCCCTACGCCATCCCAACAATGCTCTCGATTGCCGAACCTGGTTGCCTCTCTTCATTATCGCGCCGAGGTGGCCTGTAGGGCGGCTCCAGGCGCGATAAATCGCGCTCCTGCGCAATTATACTCTACCATTATATTACCGGCATGCCTCGATATAGCGGCGCGCCAGGGTCGTCAAAGTGGCCCAGTCTTTACGCTGCGCGATATCCTTGCTCACCAGCTGGCTCCCCACCGCGACGGTATAGGCCCCGGCGGCGAGAAAGGCGGAGCAGGTGTCCAGGTTCACGCCGCCGGTGGGAACGAGCGGGATATCGGGCAGAGGAGCCAGCACATCCTTGAAATAGCCCGGCCCCAGTGGCCCGGCGGGAAAAACCTTGACCAGAGCGGCTCCAGCACGCCACGCGGTCAATATCTCGGTTGGCGTGAAGGCGCCGCAGAGCACAGGAATGCCAGCGCTGCGCCCCACCTCGATCACGTCGATGAGCAGCGCGGGCGTGACCAGGAATTGCGCGCCCGCCCGTAGCGATGCCTCAGCCGCAGCCTTATCCAGCACCGTTCCCGCTCCTACGGTGAGGCTATCGCCGAAGGTGCGCCGTACCTGCGTAATGACCAGGGGCGCCTCGGCGTTGGTCAGAGTGAATTCAAGGCGTGTGATGCCGCCTTCGAGCAGAGCGCGGCTGATCTCGCGGGCATCCGTGAGGTCGGCTAGCCTGATGATGGCTATTGGCTCGCGCGGCGGTAGCGTCTTCTCGACACTGCCTGGCATGGCTCTATCCTCTCCAACTATGCTTCCTCGTTAGTCTTCACATTATACCACCAGCATATCATGCTGAGCGGCAACTCAGGATCCGAGCAGGGCTATTTAATGCTCCCCGCCCCCCATCCGAAAGGAATAGTTTGGGCGGAGATACCCCGCAAGGGGGCTGCCGCTCCCTCAACCCTCGCTTCTGGCGAGAAGGAAATCGCCCCGGGAGCCTGGTGCGACGCTCGCGCCTGCGGTGCTCGCCTGATATGGTTTGTGTTGTAGAAAAATGCGCTTTGCGCATTTTTCTACAACACAAACCATATCAATTCTACGGCGAAGCCGCGCATTCGAGAGCAGGATGAGACGCCCGGCGCTCAGGATAGCATGTCCGTGGTGGCCGATAAAAATTATAGGAGTCAGGAGGTATGGCGCACAGCGGCGATAATATCGCGCCGCTTGATGACGCGATCCACAGCGTGGGCAAATTGCGTGTATGGCGGCTCGTTGCGGATATGGAGCTGCGTGCACTGCTCGATCAGCTCGATGATGGAAGCACGCTCGATACGCGTGGCGTTCCAGGAGAGGGCCAGCGCGCCGCCGGGGAGCAGCAGTCCTTCCCAGGCCGGAAGCGCCCGCCTGAGCAGGTCAGCAATATCGCCGAAATGCTGAATACCGTAGGGAAGGTCCGCGACGATGGCATGCATGCGCGGCCCGCCGGCAATGTCGCGCAGGTGCAGGCCCGCCTCGCATGCGTCACCGTGAGCCAGCACCAGCAGGCGCGTCCCCCCTCTGGAACCGATCTCAAACTGGTAGCGCCGTCCCGCCTTACGCCCGCGTTCATCGACCACCTTGCAGGGAATATGCACGCCGTCCAGGAATTGTTTGACGAAGACGGCGGTTGTCTCTACATCCTGCCGCGATAGCTCGATGCCAAAGGCGTCGTAGCCATAAATCAGCGCTTGAAAGAGCGTCGTGCCGCCCCCGGCCAGCGGATCGAGTATCCGCAGTCGCTCGCCATAGTGCTCGCCGTAGTCGCCGGCAAAGAGCGCGGCGTTGAGCAGCACGCGCGTAAAGATCTCGTTGGTCTTCCCCTTATAGCGCCGTGCCTCCGTCATCTCTGGCGGGACGAAGGGCGTGAAGTCCAGCGCGAGGGGGCGCAGGAGCGGACCCGGTACAGGACCAATGCGCTCGAAATACTCGTAGACCTCGCCGGTAGCGCCCATGCGAGCCAGGATATTGAGCATCTCCGGCGAGGAGAGCCGCGCTTCATCCAGCTCCACCGCCAGGTAGCCCTGCCCGGCCAGCGTGACCGGCGTCACATCGTCAATGGAGGCGCGCAGGGGACTGGCGAGCAATTCGGGGATCGCCATCTCCGCCGCCATGCGCGCGTATTGTGTGCTGCGTTGGGGTGTGATCTTGAGCGCGAGTTTCATATCGCTCCGAGTATAACATACTCTATCCATCGACGCATTAAAATGAGTAATATAAGTATAAGGACAAAAATACGCTCCAGAAAATGCGGAGGATTGTATGCATATAGTTACAGTTGCGGAAATGCGAGAATTAGAGGCTCAGGCCGAGCGTCAGTATGGCCTGACCTCGCAGATATTGATGCAACACGCGGGAAAAAGCGCGGCAGACATCTTCGAGGCTAACCTGCTGCCGCATCACTCGATGAACGATCTTGAGGTGCTATTCCTGATCGGACCGGGCAATAACGGGGGCGACGGCCTGGTGATGGCGGAGCATCTCGCGCAGGCAGGGGCGCTGGTCAGCCTCTACCGCTGGAAAGAGCATACGCTGACCGAACGCGGGCAGGAGGTAGCACCGCAGCAGGTAGCGGATGAGCTAGAATCGCTGATCCAGAGCGCCGATTATGTGATTGATGCACTGCTCGGCACCGGGACCTCGCGCCCGCTCCCCGATGATATGCGCGCCCTCATTAAACGCGTCCAGCAGGAGCGCGAGAAGCGCGATACGCTGCGCATCGTCTCGATAGATCTGCCGACGGGCCTCAATGCGGACACCGGCGCGGTTGACCCCGGCACGATACGCGCCGACATGACGATAACGCTGGCCTGTCCCAAGCAGGGCTTTTTCTTCTTTCCAGGGCGCGACTACATCGGGGAATTGCACGTTGGCTCCATCGGCCTCCCTCCCGAAATGGAGAGCCATCTGAGGACGGAGATGCTGACCGGAGATCTCGTCCGCAGCCTGCTGCCGCGCCGCACGCTCAATAGCAACAAGGGCACGTTCGGCAAAGTCATGCTTTTCTGCGGCTCGCCGCCCTACCCCGGCTCGGCCTTCCTCGCCGGAAGCGCTGCCCTGCGCGTGGGTGCCGGCCTGATCACGCTGGCCGCCACCGAGCGTATGCTGCCCATCTACGCCAGCGCCTTGCATGAGGCGACCTTCGCGCTGCTGCCGGAAGAAGATTCAGGGAGCTTTGAAACCGCGAAAACGCTCATCGGCCACCTGGAGGGCTATCGCTCGCTGCTCATCGGCCCCGGCCTGGGACAATCCCCTCACACGCGCGAGGTGATCTTGCAGGTATTGGAGCATCTACGCGCACAGCCCGCCGAGAAGCGTCCTCACCTCGTGGTTGACGCCGATGGCCTGAACAACCTCTCGGCGCTGGAACACTGGTGGACGCTGCTGCCGGAGGGAACGGTGATTACGCCGCACCCTGGCGAGATGGGGCGCCTCTGTGGCGGCATAAAGGTATCCGGCGGCGATATCACGCG